>Ga0164295_10002088_pt1 | contig 16565 bp, 15 predicted proteins | sample GEODES006metaG_FD_111798 | JGI IMG/M metagenome (GOLD analysis project Ga0164295, IMG submission 111798) | Oligotrophic lake water microbial communities from Sparkling Lake, Wisconsin, USA - GEODES006 metaG | ecosystem: Environmental > Aquatic > Freshwater > Lake | place: USA: Sparkling Lake... | reverse complement strand
CTGGGCCATGGCCACGATTCGATCCCTTTCCTCGGCGGCCACTTCGCCGTCGGCCCAGGCCACCCACACCAGCGGCACCAGCCCTAGAGCCGCCAAACACTCGGCCGTGATTGACCTGCCCCCCTTAAACGGCACCGCTTCCAGAGAGAGAATCTGGGGGTGGAGCAAACCAAGGGAGGCAACCAATGCCACGCGGAAAGAAGGAACTGGCTGAGCAGATCATCCCCAAGCTTCGAGAGGTCGAGGTGGAGGTGGGGAGAGGCAAGACCGTCTTGGAGGCGGTCAAGAAGATCGGTGTGACGGAGCAGACCTACTACCGATGGAAGAAGAAGTTCGGCGGGCTGCGGATCGACCAGGCGAAGCGTCTCAAGGATCTTGAGAAGGAGAACTCTCGACTGAAGCGGCTCCTCGCTGATGCGGAACTCGACAAGGCGATTCTTCGAGAGGCTGCATCGGGAAACTTCTGAGCCCGGCGAAGCGGCGGCGAGCGGTCGAGCACGTCAGAGGTGTTCTAGGCCGTGATCGACTGAGCGAACGCCGGGCATGTCGTGTGCTTGGGCAGCATCGGAACACGCCGCGACGGCAGCGGCATGTTCCAGATGATGAGCCTCGTCTTGTGCAGCGGATAGTGTGGCTGGCCTGCGAGTATGGCCGTTACGGATACCGCAGAATTACGGCCCTATTGCACTGGGACGGGTGGCGAGTGAACCACAAGCGAGTGGAACGGATCTGGCGTGAGGAGGGGCTGAAGGTGCCTAAAAAGCAGCCTAAGAGAAGGCGACTGTGGTTCAATGATGGGTCGTGCATCAGGCTGCGGCCGACCCATCGCGACCATGTCTGGAGCTATGACTTCGTCGTGGATCGCACCTCCGATGGTAGGCCGATCCGGATGCTCACAATCGTGGACGAGTTCACCCGGGAATGCCTGGCGATCGATGTTGCCAAGAGGCTCACGAGCGAGGACGTTCTCGAACGGTTGAGCGACCTGTTCGTGCACAGGGGCGTGCCAGAACACATCCGCAGCGACAACGGGAGCGAGTTCACGGCCAAGTGCGTCCGGGAGTGGTTAGGGCGAGTTGGCGTGAAGACGTTGTTCATCGAGCCGGGTTCACCGTGGGAGAACGGGTACGTGGAGAGCTTCAACGGCAAGCTTCGAGACGAGCTGCTTGAGCGGGAAGCGTTCGACACGCTGCTCGAGGCCAAGGTGCTCATCGAGTGGTGGCGGCAGCACTACAACACCGTCAGGCCCCACAGTGCCCTGGGATATCGGCCCCCGGCCCCTAAGGCGCTGCAGCCCTGTGTGGTTGCTACGGCTGCGCCTCCGCAACCACACAGGGCTGGTCTGTTGGAGGGCAAAACCCTAACTTAAAAACTGGCGTCATACATGGGGGCAGGTCACGGGGCACCCGGGCGTCGATACAGCCAGTTGCATCTCGGTCCAGACTCTCCGTGGCCTCGATGCAGAGCTACGGGACGCGGGGGTCATGGTGTTTCGTCTGGGTACACGGATGGGACGGCACACCGAGTTCGGGCTCGCTCGTTGCATGGGCGACTGGGGGGACTACTTCTTCATCGATGAGGATGTCTTCGGCCACCTTGGATCACCGATTCGCATCGGGGACGACGACGCAGCGAATCTTCTCGTGTTTCGGCTTCTGCCCAAGTACACAGAAACCTCCCTGGTGAACCTTGCGTTGGCGTCGGGCGTTCTGTCGCGAGCCTTGGAGATCGATGAGCGCGGCACGCCGATCGTGAGCGCGACGGGCCAAGGGACCTATTCCTTCGAAGTGTGTCCTCATCGCGCCATCGAGCAGACATGGCACCACCACCGTGGCCAGGTGGAGGTGGACGCGGCGTTCATTGGAAATCGACGCGGGACACCCACGTTGTTCGTGGTGGAGGCCAAGCTGTCCGATGGACTGGACTCTCTCGCGAAGTCCAAACTGGCGTATCCAATGCTAGCCCTTAGAGAGGGGGTCCCTTCGGGAATGCCAATCGTCGGGGTCTATCTCCGAGTCGTTCGGCGGCCGGGGCACTTCGACTTCTATGTCGCCGAAGGTTTTTTCGCGGATGGCCGTCGGGATGTTGCGTCACTCACGTTGCGAGGAGTCGGACGCTTCGAGATCGAGTCCAGCTGAGGTGGATTGCAAGCGCGGACCTTACCCGGCGGCGGCGTTTCAGACTACCGGGGTCACCTCGCTCCACTGGCGGGGCAAGCCCGTCGAGCCGCCCGCTGAAGCACTAGCAGGAGTTTCATCGCCGGTGTGAAGGGAATCGAGATCCTCCTCAAAGCCCACTGCCCGGAAGTCTTCCGGTTAATCGTGGCGTGGGGTTAACACCCGAAACCTGGACGGCCAAGCAAGGCGGGCTCAACATTCCCAAAGACTCTTGGGTAATTGTCCCCGCGCCGCCGTGCTTGGCCGCGAAAAAGTGGTTAGGACCATACCGAAGCAACAACTGCTCGATTGAGGTGACCGCCCGCAAGTTCCGTTGTTACACGTTCAAATCGCAGTCAACAGCCGGTTGTCTGAGCCGTTCAATCACGTCAGGCCCGGCTTGTATGGGCTTGGTGTCAGATGGCGGGGCATCTCCGAGTGGCGTGCACCACGACGGCGGCATTCTGCCCAGTCGAACTATGTAGTCAAGCAGGAATGTCATCACTGCAGTGATGACATCGCATCGATGCTCATGTTGTGTTACGGTGTCGCAGCGTGTGACGACGGGCGAGTTGCGGTGCCGGACATTTCCCGCGACCAATGAGGTCGAGCGAGCGCGAAGGGTCGGCCGCGGGGAAGAGCCTCGGCGTGTTGAGGAAGACGATGCCGGTCACCTTCACCTCCCCTGCTATAGGGAATCCAGGCCAACAGGATACGCGCGACCAACATGGAGTGCTGGGCTCCGGGGCACCCTGAGCGTAAGAGGGCTTTATCCCAGCCGCGAGACATGCTTAATGTCCACTTCGGGGGACGGGGTTGGTGAGGAGTCGGACGGCAGCATGCCGCTCACCAATCCTCCTGTCGGTCAGCTCGATCGCGACGCTCGTAGTGGCCCCGAGAAAAGCACTTCGCATCGCTCTCCGCCGCAACGCCAAGAGGAATCCGTAATTACGATGCTGCTGCGTGGCGGAAGAGATTTCAACGGGATGGAATCGCCACGGATGACCCACCGGGCATCGAGTCGGTGAAACGAAAACTCGTGTGTGATGTCGCAGTCGAACGTCTGCTTGCTGCCGAGCACGGTACCTGCGACGAATATGTTCTCGCGGTTGCCGTGCAGGGCGATGAAGAGAATGGGAATGTCGACACCGTCGTGCTCTGGGATCGGTGGGATGACTAGAAGAAGGCCATCGCAGGAGGGGCGTCCAGATCCATCCAGCCAGGAAGCCGGTGTCGATAGTGTCGTCACGGATTCATGCAGTGATCCACTGTCCTCCTGCCAGGTTCGCTTGCGTTCGACCAGGTCCTTGAGATGGGCTGCCAACACTCGGGCCTGCGCTGCAGGCATGACGTCAATTCCATGTGCAGCGACAGGCGTCTCGGCATCGTCGCCCACGGGCGATTTTCTCGCGGTGCCTGGCACTTGCACAGGGAGGGAGACTTCCGGTCTTCCCTCCTCGCGAATCGTCACGTGCGTAGGGAGGGGATGGCCGTCCGCAAATGGGATCTCGAGGAGCAGACTTCCGAGGCCGAAGGCCCAATCAATGGGGCCATTTATCAGTTCCTTCCCCGGCGTTGCTGAGCAGTCGTGAGCCGCGCGGTACCGGAACGCCACTCCCGGGACATCGACTCGGCAATTGCCGCAGAATCGGATACCTGTCAAGTCGCGCACGAGCGTTCCCGCATCTGTCCTTTCAGACGCGAGATGCTCGGCGCCGGGCACGACCTTGTGCCAGCGTTCCGCGGTGGCGGAGCCACGAGCGAGCCCCAAGCCGAGGATCGTCCAACTCCCATTGCTAACAAGTGGCTCGATGTCGTGGAGATGTCCGTCGGTTATGACGAGAACGATCTGCCGTTCGGCGTCCCTGAAGCATGGGTTGTCGAGCGATCGACGCAGCGCGAGGCTGAGAAAAGACCCGGTGCGGCGTTGTTGCCGTAGCGTGTCCTGTCTCAGAAATAGACCGGGAAGATCGACTACGCCGTCGACGATGTCGGCGACATTTGTCGTGGGGCGATCCGGCAAGGCGGGACCGAGCGAGTCGAGGATCACGGTCCATTGTCTTGGGAGAGATTGAAGCAATCGACGCAGTCTGAGGAGGTCCTGGTCGGTGACGTCCACGGAATCAGAGAGATCGACCAGGATCGCGACCGCTCCTCGGCTTTCACCAATGATCGAGATTTCGAGCGCAAGCATCGACGTTCCAGCCGGCGTCAATTCGAAACGGGCCTTCAGTTCGGGTCGTTCGCTCAAGGCCATATTCTCCGCACGTCGGGGCGAATCGTTACTCCCCTTACGCCAAGTTCGGGTTCCAGCCGGTTGAGAAAACCGCGGTCGGGGCAGCCAGTAATGCGGAGTCCGTCGCTCTCAATCGAAACCTGCACGGATGCATCCTCCGGACAAGAACTCCGGCTACCAGAGAGCATGTCACGCCCTCGCTCGGTCAGTGCGAGAATCCGCTGGTTCGGCGATCCTCGCCAGCCGCCGGCGGAGCCGAGGTCCCCGCGGTATTCACCGTCGACAAGGATGTCGACTTCGCGGAGAAGCGAGTGACGGCCGACGTTCTCTGCCGCGGTGAGAGCCTCAATGCGGTAGCCGGTGTAGACGAGCACATCTCGACTCATCTCGTGGACTGCGTGCGCGACGCGTGCCAGGGCTGACGGCTGCTCGAAGGGCTCCCCTCCGGAGAAGGTCACGCCAGTGATCTCCTTGAGCGAGCGGATACGATCAATGATCGTGGAGACGTGAATATCCTCCCCGGTATTGAAGTCGAACAGGTCCGGCTTGATGCAACCCGGGCAGCGGCGATGGCACCCGGCCACCCAGATCACGCACCTCAAACCAGGGCCTGCGACGCGCGAGTGAGCCTGGAACGCGCCCACCCGAAGAACATCGTCGCGTTCCGGTGGGGCGGGTGTTGGGCGGAGCGGCAAGAAGGTGTCGTCGAGGTTCACGGATCGATCCATGCGTAACGGATCAGGTCCTTCTGGAATGGCTGGGAGTCGATTTCGTCATCGCTGGCTTCGTAGTCGATGCGCAGCACCTTCCCGCGGCATTGGTTGGGGTCGAGGAAGAGATCGGACGCCAGTCTGTTGAGTACGTAGCGATTGAGGAGGTTTCTGACGCCACGAGCTCCATTTCGATCGAAGCCCGAGGGATGGACCATGAGCAGTCGCTTCATCGCGGGCGTGCAATGGACATCGACGGGATGCTTTGCCTTGAGCGCCTTGCGCATGTTGTCGATCTGCTGGTCGATGATTTGGGCCTTCGCCGTCCCGTCGGTGAGAAAGTGGAAGACGAGAATGTTGTCCTCCCCGATGCGGTTCAGGATCTCGGGTCTCCCCAGGACGTTCACGAAGTAGTTCCGGACCGCCCCGCGAAAGTGGTCGCACAACTCTGGGTAAGGGAGCCGTGAGAGGTTCGAGTAGACCTCTTCTGCCGTGGCCGGGGGGCCGGCGAGTGTCCTGGCGGCTGAGTCCGTGGGACCAGCTCTTCGGGGGGGCGGGGCCGTGCCGATATTCGAGGTGAAAACGATGATCGACTCAGTGAAATAGACGGTCTTACCCAGGCCGTCAGTGAGTCGACCGTCGTCAAGGACCTGAAGGAACTTGTCGAGGATGCGGCCGTGGGCCTTCTCGATCTCATCGAACAGGACGACGCTGAATGGCTTCTCCTGGATGGCGTTGGTGAGTTGCCCACCCTGGTCAAACCCGACGTACCCGGGGGGAGCGCCGATCAGCCTAGCCTGCTGGTGCTCCTCCGAATACTCGCTCATGTCGAAGCGGATCAAGGCGCTCTCGTCTCCGAAAATGAGTTCCGCGATCGCCTTGCTTAGCTCTGTCTTGCCCACCCCGGTTGGTCCGACGAAGAAGAACGCGCCGCGAGGCTTCGACGAATCGACCGACCCCGTCAGGTCGCTCATGCCCAACTTGGCACGGATGAGGACGGGCACCACCTCTTCGATGATCTCGTCCTGGCCTTTGACCCGCTTTGAAAGAACTTGCTTGGCGTTCCTAAGGCTGTTGGCGTCGACCTTGCTCCAGGCGTTCTCCCGCGAGCCAAACTTGAACCGATTGAGCAGAGACGGAAATTGTTTGGCTGAGAGACCTAGCTGTTCGCGTTGGCTCAGGAGCGTGAGGCTCAAGAGGTCCTGCATCCGCAGGCCGTCGGAGAGTTGCGCCAGGAGCGTGCGGTGCGAGGTATCCTTCGCCAGGTCGGGCGGTGGCTCGCTGCCGACGCTGAAGCGAGACGCGAATTGAAGGAAGAACTGCTCCCGTTCCTCGAGCGTCGGGGGTTGCACGAGCACCGACCTCGCCGCCGGAAACAGGGTGTTGATCTCCTGGGGGACGCCGGTCTCGAGGTCGAACACGAGCAGGAGCCGAGATGGGTGGCCCCCCTGCCCCAGCGGCGGGATTGTCAGGACAGCCTTTTGAATCAGCATCGACAACTGTTTGTCGGCGTCGCTCTGTCGGTCGGTGTACGACAGATATCGATCAACGAACCGCATCACCACCGCGCACTGGGCGTCCGGGCGCGGAAAAACGTTGACCAGCAGGGATTCCAGCAAGTCGGCGGGCGTCTGCTTCGTCGCGAGGGGCACCAACCAGTCCTCGGCGGCTCGGGAAGGAGTCTCCTGACCCTCTGTTTTTGGCGGGCTTGCACTCGCTGCGGTTTTGCGGCCTGACAACAGGTCGGTGAAGGGAGCGAGCATCTTGCGCCGCAGCACGGTGATGCCGGCAACCGGATCGTAGAGGCACACGATCGGGTAGCCACGACGCTCCAGTTCCAGAGCCAGCCAAATGTCGAACGTGACCAATGGCTGCCCGTCCTGGTGCTCGGGCAGTCGGGTACGCACCGTTTCATCGAGAGGAAAAAGATCTTTCACGTTGCCATGCAACAGCAGCAACGGGTCAAGGAGGATCGCGTCGTCGAGATTCGCCTTCCAGGTGGCTGCCAAGGTTCAGCTCCCCATCGAGCCGGACCGGGGAAGATCCTTCCGGCCAGCTTCACGAAGTTTCGGGCGGTCGGCGATCTCGGTGCGAGTTGGGTTAACGGCGAGTCCTCTCTTCCGCATTTCGTCGATGTAGTCGATGAAGGAGTCGACGCAGTGTTCTCCGGCAAAGCCGTCCCACACCGACTTGATCAGACCCTCCCCCATAGGCACCAACACCGTCACTTCCTTGCCGGCCTTGCGAGCCACGAGAGTGACAGGTTCGGAAAGCGATCCTGACGGAGAGACCGCAGGCGGGTCGGTGAAGTAGCCGGCGGCCTGGAGAGACTCGTTGATGGCTTTCAGGAGGTACTCCCTCTCCTCCCGCTTCTTGGCCAATTCGTACGCCTGTGTGGCGATGGATTCCGATTTCGCGATCAACTGCTCTGCCTGTTCGGCGACGCTCCGGTCGGGCTTCACGCCGGCGAGAGCCTTTCGACTCGCATCCCATTCGGCGATCTCTTTTTGGCAAGCCCAGTTGATGGTGGCGTCTTGCTTCATAGCCGTAGCGCGGGCCTCGAGGGAGCCGAGCATCTCGGCAAGGGCTTCCGCCACCACGGATTCATCTTCAACTATTGCTGGAGGTGGGGTGGGTTGAGTCTGCGAGTGTCCCTCGGGGGCTTGGTGGATCGTCTCGGTCGTCGTTCGGGTGGCCGCTGGCTTCTGGCCTGGCGTTGCCGCTCGGGGCCCAGGTCGCTGCCTTTTTTCAAGCGGCTGGATCGCAGGCACGTTCACGAACACCGCGCTCATCGCGGTCTGCTGCCGCGTCGCGATGTCGAGGAGCGCCGCACTGGACAGTACGACCGCGAAATCGAGCGGGCCACTCATGGGGGAACCTCCGATGAAAGTACGTGGGGATGCCCCCGACTAAAGCTCGTCTGTGGAACTGAGTTGGCGTTCGAGGTTGTCGGCGACGGCCGCGACCTCGACCATGACGTCCCAGATCTCGATCGGGGCATGCTCGTCGTGGGGGTCGATCGGGACGCAGAGGATGGCATCCAAGGCCGGAGGCTCACAGTCATCACTCAGGCACAACGCCACACGTTGCTTGCCCGCATTGTATTCAAGTGCCTTCCGGACGAGCTTGTGGTTTTCGGGGAATCCGGCCCGTGAGACAACGCTGACCGCGATGAGTTGCGGGTCTGTCCCCTCGATAATCTTGGCAGTGATCTTGGCGGTCTGCGTGCGTTTGGCCGCGATGGGGAGAGTGACGAGCAGGCCGGATGACGAGGCCTGCACCTTCACCTGCTTGTGCGAGCCGAACATGTATGCGAGCCGTTTAAAAAACGACATTTCACTTTCCTATCCGCGATCGGATTCTGGGGGTCGCCGTATCGAGCAGATAGCGAAGAACCACGCTGTAGCTTTCCTTGTTGAGATCGTCATACCGGCGGGTGTCGAAGAGCCGGAACTCCAGTGTCCCCGTCCCCTGGTTCATGACGAGCCCGATTCGCCCGAACGTTAGATGCTTCCCCATCAGCAGTGCCGGGGCAAAGTGCTCGCGGTAGGCGGTCCCGAGAAACCCAATGAAGCCCACGACCAGCTTGCCTTCCTTCGAATCATGCGTGAGTTCGACGGTAAACTCGGGGATGTTCGCGTGACCTCGCACACAATAGCCGATATCAGTCACGTCCATCGTGAGTCCGAGCCCTTCGACGGCATCGACGACGACGGTATTCGTGTCGAGGAGATGGACCTTCCCGCCCTTGTCCTTGATTCGCTTCTTGAAGCTGCTGGTGGGGCCGGTGGACTCGACCAGGCCAATGGCACGGAGAAGGCCGTGGAGAGGACGCTGTGCCCAAGCTGTCGCGGTCTTGCTGTTCTCGTGAAGAGATCCGACCTGGATGTGGTTACTCAGGCCGCCGATGTAGATGGAGTCGGGGGCTGGCTTGCCGTTGAGTGAGTACGCCACTCGGTGGAGATAGCAACCGTCCACCCGGAATCGTACCGCCCGGGCGGTGACCACCTGCGTGCGTGCGACAGAGCCTGTCGTAATCGCGTCCTCGATCGCGCCGCGAAGCTGTTCGAGCATCCGTGGAGAAATCGGCGGTGAGTACTGGTTGGTGTCGAATGCTGCGACGCGGCCCCGTGACACCTCTAGCTCGACGTCCTCCGCCCAAATCGTTTCCATGTCGCCCATCAACCACGGCACATCGACTGGCCACTCAGTGGTCAGGTGAATCTGGGACTCTCGCTGCGTCGATGTGTCGGAGATCAGGACGTGGAAATTAATGACGCGACCAAAGCCATCGCAAGTACCGCACGTCCGATAGCCGTTTCCTGAACAGATCGCACATCGGGTGCGACCGTTGCCGCCGCATGCTCCGCATGGCAAGGAACCGGTCCGAACACAGTTGGGGCAAGCGAACGTTCCGTTCGGGTAGATGAGAAGCCCTCGACCACCACATCTCTCACACGTAATGCGGGTCTGGCCTCTGCAGGCGGAGCAGAGGATTTGGCCAGTCTCTTCGCACGCCGTGCAAGGATTGTTGCCCTTGGAATCGCAATCGCTGCAGCCGCTGATGGATTCCCCTCCTGGAAGGCGGTGAATCGCGGTGACGGTTTCAGGCGGGAATGCAGCGTCTTCGATAGGGACAAGAGCCAGCGGCGACCCAGTGGGGAGTGGACGATCGTTGATTGCGTCCTGGCGAGCGGGTTCACGTCGGGGCTCGATCCTTCGCCGGATGATCTGCGTCTCGATACTGAGCTGCGCGACTGGCTGCCGCTGGGCTTCCGTGGCCCGGAACGATCCTTCCAGTCTTCCACGAGGGATATCGGTCCGTGAATCGGCCCAAAGCTTGACGACCGTATCGCAACACCCCAGCACGACCTTCTCGTCAGTGCTCTGGACGCCGCTGTCGAGATCCGCGGGTGAAACGCCGGGCTGAAGAAGCTCTACGCGTGGCGACTTGAACTGAGGGTCCCACTTGCTCATGGATCAACCTGCGTTGAAACGGTACCAAGCCGATCGGAATGCCGCGACTCGACCGAGTCGCCTCGGTTCAAGAGCCCGGTAGAAAACGTCAACGCATCGAAGCAGCGAGCAAAAAGCTCACGACGGACAGCACAAATGCAGCAACGGTCGGGATGGCCGCGGCTTTGTCGTGGTCGAAAAAAAGTAGGAGTGGTGTCACGATGAACGAGGCCGTTGTCAGCACGCAGATGAACGCAAAGAGAACGGTTGGCAAAAAAAGGGCCATTGGGGCCTTCGCGGCGGCGTGCGAGAGCCGCGTAAATACCTCGCCCACTTTCGAAAAACGTTCGTTGGCTTGCTTTAAGTCAACGCGGTTCCACCGTTCACCAGAGTTGCCGCCTTCTCCGGAGGCTGTGGCGGCGATAGCTTGGTTGTTCGGATCGGCGGGGGCGGTCGCTGCCTTGGGTGGAGGAACGACGAAGTACAGCTTCAGCAGGATCGCGGCGCAGCCGATAAGGCGAGCGGCCCACGTCATCCATGGGAGCCACCGGGGCGGTGCCGTCGTTGTTTGGAATCGATCGCCACTGCGGGTGGCAGCGATTGGGCCCCGGGGTCCGGGAAGCGGCCCTTCGCAAGCTATCTGAACGCCGTTGATGGCGGGTATTCCCCCAACCGGTACCAGTGACTTAGGGGCAGGCTTTTCCTTCCGCTTGATCTCCTCCCCGGGGTTGGCTCGCGGCTCGGTCGGAGCCGGCGAATCCGTGAAGAGCTGCAGGAATGACGGTTGATTCACCTTCGGATCTGTGGCGACCCTGCGAGCGATCTCGGTGCCCTCAGGGCCTAGGCTGCGGAGCGCGTCGGCGATAAAAGCAGCCTCGGGCAGCTGTCGCTGGTGGGACTGGCATCCCCTGACCGCCAACTTCTTGAGCACTGAACGCGAAAAACTGATTGCGGACGCGAGGCGTGCGGCCCCGTCGGCCTCAGGTTGGGAAATGGCGTCACTGAGGATCATCGAGGCGTGTTGCTGGAATGCCTGCAGGGCGACGTCGTTGGCCCACTCCTGAACTTGGGCCGCGTCGAGTCCGGGAACTTTTTCCGGAACCGTGTTCCGAAAGGCCTCGAGATTCGCGAGGGTGGGTTGCTTGAGTAGACGGTGTTCCGCGGTCACCATGTCCGCGATGACCTGGTGCTGGGCTTGTCTGGCCCCGAATCGCTCGCAGCGACGGGCGAAGTCACCGGGGCGCCCCGCCCTTAGATCGTCCAAGGTCGCCTTGGCGAAGGGGCTCGAGAGGTTCACCGGCGTATTCGCTTTCCCGGTCTTCAGATCGACCACCAACGGACGTTTCGTATCGCTTCGCCCGACGGCGTCGGTGTGCACCGGGGTGTCTGGGTAGGTGCCAATGATCGCGGCGTCCGCGGGCCGGTCTGACGATTCGACAACATGCGTGGCTGCAACGAATGCCCCGACGTCGGATGCAGGCAGCAGTTTCGCTACTGCCGCGATGACTGGCAGCAGTTCGTCAGTTCCACGGGATGTAGTGACGAGGACGACCGACCGCTTTTCAGTGGCGTAACGCAGCGCAGCGTCGGCGATCGCGGCAATGACGTCGCTCTGGAGCGGAACCGGCTGAGAGCTTCTGCGAGCCGGCAGCGACACCGAAGGCTCGATCCAGCCCGAGCTGATCTGCCGAGGATCGTTACTGGCCGACGAAACGCATTCCAAGACATCTCCGACGGTGATTCCAGAGCCTTGCAGGCGATCCCTCTCGACCAGGAGATGGTTCGCGAAAGGCACGATTCGCCCTGTGTGGTCCACGCCCTGCTGGATTCGAGTCAGCTCGACATAGCGGCCGTGGACGCCGGCGATGTACCGCGTGGCATCGTCTGGCTTGCCTGCCGAGGCGTTGCTGTTGGGAAATGCTCGATGCGTGGCCAGCGAACGGACCGCGTCCTGCGGAAAGTCTTTGGTGCTCGCGATGACGCCCAGATCGGACGCGCCGGGTGCGAGCAGTTTGGCAGCGGAGCCATAGACCAGTTGGTGCACTTGGATGGCGGCAGCAGCGACTTGGTTAGGCATTCCAGAAGCCCTTCTTCTTGGGACGCTCTTCCGGGTTGTCGAGGGTCAGGGGCTTCCTCTTCGCCGGCGGTCGTGGTGGCTCGTCTGCGTTCGCCTGGGGATTCGTCGGTGCTGTAGTGGCTTTTGGACGCTGCGTCTTGGGGATGTAGACCGGCGAACCAGTCCCCGGATCAACGGTGTTTGTGCCGCAGTACTCCCAGTCCAACGTCAATCGGGTCTTGGATTCCTCGAACTGGACCGTGATCCGATCGGGTGTCGCTGCGACGACGGTGGCGGCCGTGCCCACCTGGCTCTTCGAGTAGGCGGGTGTCACGATCTTCCACCGACTCAGGAACCAAAGAAGCGGATCGGTCACGCGGAATGGGTGAATGTCGCCCCTTCGTACCGTCAGGCTCACCGGAGCCTGTCCGGGGGCAGCATTTGTGGCCTTGGGGCTCGTGCCGAGGGCGCTAACCGGGAAGTAGCGGACAACCGAGAACGTGGATTCGGCGAGCGAAACAAAGCGGGGCGAGACATCCTCGAGTAACTGTCTGATGAAGAGCGAGTTGCGATTGATCTCGCTGACATGGAATGCCGAAAGACCATGCGTCTCGATGTGCTCGATCGAACTGTCGTCGATGACCGCCCATGACGGGAGCAGTGACCGCCAGACATCGAACTTCTGGACGCACACCGCGAGCGGCACGTCGATGCGTTCGCGGTCGGACAATCCCCGGAACGTGCGGATCTGGGCGATGACGTTGCTGAGGATGGCCTCCTGGGCGCAGTCCTTGGCCGCCACCGACACCTGAGGATCCGTGACCCCCGAAAGCCGGTCCCGGACATGGCCATCTTGCAGCATGTCATAGACGAACATGATGCCGGACGACTCTTTCAGGTGCTGCGTCGTCCGGTTCTGGGCCTGGCGATGTTGGCCCTGGTCAGGATCGAACGTCTCACCGGCGTTGTCGTAAAACACGAAGCTCGAGTCCGGAACCCGCTCGTTCGCGATGATCTTCGCGTGGTCATGGGCTGGTGAGAGCCGGAACATGAATGGCTTCGGCAGGAACACCTGCATGCCGTCGATGTTGACGATGTTGGTGTTGGTCTCGACCTGCGTCTTGGGGAGATTCGTGTCCGAATTGGCGGACCCACGAAACAGTGCGTTGTCGTACTCCTTGAACGCACGGACGTCCTGGCTGTCGCAGTAGAAGAAGTTGTACTTGAACGCTTTGGACATCTGCAGTCCGAGCGTGTGGAGCATCGACGTGAGGAAGTAGGTCTTCCCGGCGCTTGGAGCACCGGCAATGCCGACGAAAAACGGACGCCTCCCTAGCATTTCGGACGGGATCTGCAGATGGCACCGCGGGCAGGCGCGGTCGGTCATCTCGAGTCCGTTTGGGTCCTTCACCAGGCCGTTGCGGTCCACGGTCACTTCATGCGGTCCAAATCGCCGGAACTCATCTGGGTTGGCGATCACCGGGTCGCCGCGAAGTTCAGGATGGCGGGAGATGAACCACGCGTCGTCGTCGTGAAATTCGTGCCAGCAGTGCGGGCAGACGACGGTTCGGTGTTCCAACGATCCAAGAGACCGGGCGCTCATTGGCCTTTTCCTGGGTTCCACCCGCACGAGCCTGGCAAAGGCCATAAAACGGCTTTTTCCGACCCTAGTCGATGCAAACTACCCCTTTCCACTAAGGACTTCAACGCCTTGATGGATGGAGCGGAGATCGCCCCTAAGATGGGGAGATGCCCCCTTTCGTAGGAGCGTTCGGCCAAACGAGCCGGAATCCTCGGTCTGACGCTGCGGCACTTGGAGAGACGGCTCTCCTGGCGGTGACCGCCATCGCTGGCTCTGCTTGGCTGTAGCCGCGGACGACCACCTCGTCGTCGGCATCCCAGTCGTTTCCCCGGATGCGTTCGTCGACTCGCCAGTAGCGATTCACGTAGGCATCGGCGGTCCATTCCTGAAAGACGTTCGTGATGTCTGCCGGGGCGATCAGTCGTGCGGCCATCGCGGCCTCCCACTCTGCCTCGTAGGGGAGGCGTGCGTCGAGTGATCGGCAAAGGGCAACACACTCAAACCAAGTCAGGCCGAGGACGGGCTGTTCTCGGGTTGGTCGAGAACGTGTCCTCCCGCTCTCCTGTCCGGCGAGCGTGGCTGCGCGAACTTGTTCGCATCGCTCGTCAACCGAAAGCGGGCGACAGGACTCGGGGAAAGAAATGCCGCCATCCGCACGCCAGAGCGGCAGCCGCGAATACCCCTCGGAGACCACGAATCGCTCGAAGTCCGACCAAGACGCAAGGCGTGAATCGATCCAGACATCCTCGACGAACGTGCGACGGTGGCGCGGGGCTGCATTGGCCGAGGTGTCATCGCCAATCCAATACGACCCTCGAGGCAGCCGGCGAATGGAGGACGGCGGCATGGCGAATGTGGTGTTCAGGGAAGCAGGGACCTGCTGCGAGTATCGACGAGCGGTTGGGTCGATCAAGCCCCGGCCACGGAAAACCAATGCATGAGTGGCAAAACCGCTGAGCAGAAAAAGCTGGCGTTCGCCGAAGTCGGCAAGAAGCTCAATCCGTATAGGGGGTGAGGCTGGGTGCTCGCGACGGCGCCGGTATTGCTCGCCGACAAGACGACTCCGTCGGTAATCGACGCTGTAGCGAGGGTAGCTCCACGCCTGAAGGAAAAGCTCAGGCCTGCGCTCACCGAGGGTGCGGTGTGGTGGACCGAGTTGTCAGAGCAAGGGACGGATCAAGCCGCTGGCGCGTGGTTTATGCAGGGGTATCAAGCATCGCCTTATCGATCGAGCTTCGTGGGAAGTGCGGCTTCCGTCTGAAGGGCTTCTGCGAAGGGCGCCTCGAGTGTCTCGCTAGCCCGATCACCTTGTTGCGGCGTTTCATTCCGATTGGTTCGCTGCTTGTTGACCGCAATTGCGGCATCTCCGACTGGTCGAAGAGGCATGAGATAGCGATCAGTCCAATGAGTGGTCTTGTCAGCACCCAGCGGAAGCAGCGGCCGAAGCTTTTCAGGCGAGCGGGCGATTGCCTGTCCAGCGTCGTCGATGTGACCGGCGATCGGCTTGATCAGCTCGTCCGCATGGTGTGCAGCGGGACGGGCGATCGCGTCTGCATTACGTGCCACTGGCCGAAGAAGATTATCGGCGTTTTTGAAGAACCCGAAAGCTAAGGCGACGATTACCGTCGCGATACCCCCCAGCCAGCCATTGGTTGAGGCAGGCTTGTCCGCGCTCTGACTTGGTCCGTTGGTCATGCCCAGGTCGCCGGTTGAGATGAGGTCAGAACCCGATGTCGTCCTGACAGGTGTTCCCTCCGCGGCTGCCACCTGTCGAATCATCATCGTACCCGCCCGGGTTCGTTCCCTCAATGGCGGGGTGCTGTGGGCCGTCGCAACCCTGGCATAGTTGAGCGTTGGGAATTAGCGGCGCGAGGCCTGCCGTCAATTTTGATCACTTCGTTGGCGTGGCGGACTCACCGAGCGGTTGCCCTGCACGTCAGCGTATCGTCGAAACTCACATTGGCACCGCTAGCGTCGCGACTGAAGGGCGAGCGTCAACAGGTTGAAACTGCGTGGGGAGTCGTGAGTTGTCAGAGCTAAACTGCCGATCGCGGGACGGGGTTGCCGCTTTCGCCGGCGGCAACGTGAGGAGAGTCTCAACGGCAGGTCTTGAAGGTCCGCATTCGTTGGGGAGCATCCGGTGCGTCTGTTCGTTGCTGCAGTGCGGCATCTCTGCGCGCCCTCGCCAAGGAGCTCGAGGTCAGCCGTCGCACGATCCACAGGGCGATGGAGGCGCTCGCCAAGGCGAACGTGCCCTGGTACTTCTGCACCGAGTCGAAGTGCTAAAGGGTTCGGTCTGGCTTCTAAATGCCGGGGGTGGATGGCGTCGAACGTCCTGGGCAAATTGCACATCCGGCCCAACTCAAGCAGGCCGTCGATACGGTGCTTCGTGACCTGACCAAGGCCGTTGAGTCCCTCAAAGCCTTCAGCCAGGAATTGGAGCGGTCGACCGTGCCGTCTCGAGATTGAGGAGGCGTGCTTTTCCGGTGCAGGGGCAAGTTCTGGGGGTTTGCACGTGGCCCTCGCCCTTGGGCCCCTTTGGGTACCCCGGCGGCGACCCTGGGTACCCCGCGCCCTGCTCATGGCGCCCCTCGGGGGGCCCGGACGCCGAAAAACCGGAAAAGACGGCCGGCAGCGACGGGCGTTGGGGAGAAAAGGCCGATGGGTATACTCTGCCAGTGAATCGAGCATGCGGAGTGGTCCGGCGGAGCCTGGCCAATCCGGTTTGCGGGGTGCCCAACGGGGTACCCAAGCAAAAAAACATGCGTTTGGAGGGTAAGCGAATGGTTAGCGGCCACACTGGAAATGTGGTGCTCCGAAAGGAGTTGTGGGTTCGAATCCCATGCCCTCCGCTTTGACGATGCCCCGG
>Ga0164295_10002087_pt1 | contig 16566 bp, 16 predicted proteins | sample GEODES006metaG_FD_111798 | JGI IMG/M metagenome (GOLD analysis project Ga0164295, IMG submission 111798) | Oligotrophic lake water microbial communities from Sparkling Lake, Wisconsin, USA - GEODES006 metaG | ecosystem: Environmental > Aquatic > Freshwater > Lake | place: USA: Sparkling Lake... | reverse complement strand
CAGAATTCACAGTTCGCAAGTTTGAATAATAGGACAGCAAGGTTGGAGATTTTAAAGATAAGCACAACTCATGGATTTCGAACAAAATCGTTTGTGAGGGTATCAAACACATTAAGGTCTGAAATTCGCAGCTGGATGAAAACTCTGCATAGAATTTTTGAAACACCTTTATCTGATAACAAACTTCACCTCGCTAAGTCCCAAAATGCATCAAATACCATTTGTGCCGAGAATTTTGGAAGAAACGCTATTCTGAAATGCTTCCAGTCCAGTGTCCTCTCAAATTTTAAGCAAACTGAAATTAGAAGAGTTGCCATTGTAGGTGGCTATTTATCTGATCCCGAAGCACTGTATTTAGCCCAAGAATTTCCAGATGCTGACTTCGTGACGGTTGGAATTGAAGTTTGCGATTTTTTCCTTGATCTAAATCTCAGAATGGATAGTGAAATACCGAAATTCGATGTCTTACTTGTATCTCAAGTTCTTGAACACGTATGGAACCACCAAAACTTCTTTGATAACGTAAATGCCCTGCTACGAGAAGGAGGATACCTTTGGCTTGCCTGTCCGGCTTCCAACAAAGTTCATGGCTCACCTGATTACTTCAGCGGTGGATTCACGCAAGAATATCTTGTAAACAATTTACTTCCGAGAGGAGTTAAGATGATATCTTCGGGTGGTTTCGGGACGAAACGTTTATATTGGGCAACGCATCTTATTCCCGGCTGGTTATCAAGCCGGGGTCACTCTTTACCGATATTTTTTGCCTTTAATGATCGAAAACTTAGTGTGAGATGTATTCTGACCTTGAGATTCCTTCCCGTATTGGTTGCCTTAAGTTTCATCTCTTCTAAACCTACTTCTAACCCGCGCTGGCACACCGAATCCTGGATTCTAGGCAAGAAATAGAAGCACTTTTGCCTGTAAGTGTTTATTCAAAATCAGCAGGAACCCCAGTAGAGTTTGGAAGTTTTGGTGGTACATCTAAACTGTGCCGTTGAGTCCAAGGAACCGGGGAATAAATCTTTGCACTCCTTGAGTGCGCCAAAGCTGCGGCCCACCAACCGAGTGTTGAGTTGGATAAGACAAATCCAGTGCCTTTTTGCATTAATCTTAATATGGTAAGAGCCTCCATGCCAGGTCTTTCCTGTACAACAGCGTCAACGCCAAATTCATTGACTCTAAGAAAATTATGCACCGCGGTCACATCATCTGAAAAAAACCAAATTTGATTGTATTGTTTTTCCGTGCATGCTCTCGTAATTGCATTCTTATAATATTCCATGCTCAACATTCCAATTGTTGGATGTTGGGCAAAGTCCCCTCGTCGCATATGAACAACTAATATTTCAAGATTTCTTAGAAAATTGGATTCATCTAACTCGGCCTCTGATTTTTCGTATTTATCAATAGAGACTTGAAATTTTTGTAGTGCAATCGTAAACTCGAGATTGGAAAGGTCTTGGAAAAACCCTATAAAGAATTTACTCTTGAATAACCCACTCTTTCCGAACTCATGCTTTCCAATTTGGATCTTTGTCAGTCGATGTGTGTAAACATATCCAGCTAAAAGGATTGCAAGTTTTGCACATTTCTGTTTCCCACTCGATAATTCTTCGAATCGCCCAGACAAAACCCATAAAGCTAGGGTTCTAAGGGGATACGTGGGCCTGGTAAATCTATGGAATCTCCTTACCGGTTTTGGGTTTCTCACTTGACTTGAAAAAATTGGTGACGAAAAAATTTCAATGGTGCCAAGGAGCCCTAATCTAGGGCGCATTAAGCGAGTGTCGACGTGCCACAATTGACTACCTTCATGAGAAATTGACTTGGCTACCTGAAATAGCTGGTTTCCAAGTCCTCCCATTAAAGCAATGGTGGGACTAGCCTCTGTCGTCTGTTCTTTTTGAGTAAACAATTCACTAATCTTTGTTAGGCAACCTTGGGTGGATCTAAACACTCTTGAACTATACTGCTTCATCTATAGATGATTGGAGAAACTCTGTTGGGAGCTACTCCGCCTGCACTGATTATCGGGTTCAACAGGCCCGATAAGCTTCATGATTGCATCAAGGCGGCACTCGATGCTGGAGTAGAGACAATCTATATTTCTTTGGACGCTCCTCGTTCAGAGTATGTTACTGACATAAAAACGTGTGCCGAATCCTATCGAGTTGCACATTTTTTCCAATCAATTGCACCCGGGATTGCTATTCGGGTTAATAAAAGTAATTTAGGTTGCAAGTTCGGTCCAATATCGGCAATTGATTGGTTCTTTGAGCACGAAGAATTTGGCATGATAATTGAAGACGACATAATCATTTCCCCGGATTTTGTTAGATTTGTATCTGAAAACAGCTTTCTCGTGAAGCAGGGTTTTTGGCATATCAATGGCTGGTCGATGTATAGATCTTTGGATGGGATTCCAAACTCATACACAACGTGCTTCCCGATGGTCTGGGGATGGGCCACATGGCGTACTCGTTGGCAAGCTCTAGAATTAAGTATTGAGGACAATTTTATTGAAAATTTTGACAAATCAGAGGTGGCATTAAGTGCCAATCTCATGTACGGCTTCTCCGATTTCTGGATAGAAATATTCCGGAGCGCTAAAAAGCGTGATGCTTGGGATTACTTTTGGGTTGCAACAATTTGGAAACTTGGGGGACTTGTTGCCGCTCCTGCTCACTCGCTTACAAAAAATATAGGCTTTGACAAGGAAGCAACACATACGAAGTTTTCAAATCAACTGTTAAGGGGGGATCGTCAATTTAGATCAACTATCAATGCTCAATGGGAACTTTCGGGCCCCGCCCCAGATCTAGATCTAGTAACTGGTAAACTCATCTACGGGATTGACGCATCGGAGGGTAATCTATTTAGAGCGATTCTAAAAATGCCAACAAGAGCACGGTATAGAATTTTTCTGGCAAATTTTCGGAGGTTCTCAGTGAATCAAATTTTCAAAGCCAAACTAAGATGTAAGAATAGTCCTATGCGACTTCTAAGACCTAGGAGTTGAATATTAAGATTGAGATTTTTGGCTCTGGCTATATTGCCAAAGCTTTATTAGAGTTTTATTCTTCAAAAAATCCGGAATTAGAGGTATATCTATCGCCTAGAGAGTTTATTTATGCTTATTCAAACCAGAAAGCCCTTCAATTAGACCAAATTAGAATGTTTACCCATCGGCACCCAGATTTATTGATTAATGCTGCTGGGCCTACATCAATTCTTGACTCATTTAAGAATGAAGAAGACTATCTAAGAATTCCAATTGCACTTACCAAATTCTTAGTTAGTGCATCTGAGGCAGTTAATCATAAAGTAACTATTCTGCAAATTTCTACAGCATCGGTGTATGGTGAATGTAAAGACCGCATTGCGGATGAGCTCACTGGATTGAACCCAATGTCCCCTTACGCAGCGGGCAAAGCTTTGGCTGATGAATGTCTTTCAAAAAGTCAGGCAAAATGGATAATCATGCGTGCAACTTCAATATATTCAAATGCCCTCAACGCGCGAGTACTCGGTAGGTTGCGCAATGGGTTGAAAAGATCTGAACCAGTAGTTTTGGGTGGTTCAGGACAAGAAATGCGGGACTTTATGCATATTGATGACTTCGCACGTGCAATTCTGGTGCTTGTAAACTCTCAACTTTCGAAGAATGATATCTTCCTTGCAGGTTTTGGAACTTCAATAAGTTTATTTGAAGTTGTCCAGATCGCAATTAACGCATGCGAAAAGAAAAATCTTGATCTTCCAGTCCTATTTGATAACTCAGCAAGACCCGGTGACCCATTTGCCATGGCCTTTGATACATCAAAAATTAATTCACTAAATTTTGCACCGTTAGTCCACCCAATGGAAGGACTAACAAGATATTTTGGTGAAAAATCTTGAGTCTTCCGTTTGTTTGTATTTCAAGTGAAGATATGGGATGGGCAGGAGGAAACTCTTACATTGCCAGTATAAAAAACGCTCTTGGAGAACTCCAAAGCCATGGTTTGATTCAAATTTTGCCTTCGCATGAGTTATGGCTCGAGTCAAGATTTCCACATAGGCCGAAGGCCAGGAAGAATAACAAATTACAAGTGAGTAGAGATCTTGCAAATGTAGCATTTCTACCGTGGGCTCCAGTTCGCCGTCTACCCAGACCGCTTATTTGGATTCCTGATCTTCAGGACGTTGATATGCCTGAAATGTTTAAAACGGGCGAAATTAAATCCCGGGCCCGCAATCGTAAAGTAGCTATATCAAGGAATGCTCAATTTTACTTTAGCTCACATACTATGGAGCGACGGTTCCATGAGATTTATCCCACGGCAATTACCGCAGGCGTTGTGCGATTCGCTTACAAAGCGACAGCGGTTGAGTCAACGAAAAACATTTCTGAGTACCTAAAAGTGGTCGACGAATTTGCTGACGGATTCTTCTATGCCCCAAATCAATTTTGGAAACACAAAAATCACTTAACCCTGTTAAAAGCTTTTTCAGAATATAAAAGAAATGGAGGAACTCAAAATCTGGTACTTAGCGGCGGTACGACCGATCCTCGTTGGCCCGATCATCGAAGAGTAATTGAAAAGATGAGTTCCGAAACAGATGGAGTGTATTGTTTTGGTTACATCCCTCGGGAAGCCCAATTGATCCTGTACCGGGGCTGTTCGGCCGTCATTCAACCATCGCGTTACGAAGGTTGGTCGACATCAGTTGAAGAAGCGCTTAGTTTTGGAAAACGAATTGTTAGCTCTGATATCCAAGTTCTTCGAGAGCAACTAGCAGATGTTGATGAGGTTCGATTCTTTGAGCCCGAAGATTCGGATGGTCTCGCAAAGGTTCTTTTCGAAATTCCAATACTTGGGTTCACAAGAGATTCTACTGTTGGAGATCACCGATGGGACAGGTTCAAATCAGACTTATATAAAATGATCATTAACTATTTACCCTAAGTCGATAGACTAATCTGAGGTGCCAGAGAATTTACAAGGAGAAATATGAATTTTTCAGTCTTTAAGAAATTCTATTCTAATAGATTATCTCTTGAGGATGCGCGCGATCGTGGACTTTTGTTATCTGGCCAATCTGCACTTCATATTCGCAACACAATTGACCCACAATTCCGCGACTTAAGAGATGCGGAGTTAAAAGTATTTAGCCAATGGGGAGAAGATGGAATTATTGACTTTATCTGTCATAAGTTAGACATGCGCAAGCCGAAGATGCTTGAATTTGGAGTGGGCGATTTTTCTGAGTGCAACTCTCGCTTCCTAGTTGAGAATCGAAACGCTTCAGTAGTCCTTGTTGATTCGAATGTAAACTTGCTTCCATTTGTGAAAAGTCAAGATTGCTATTGGAAGAGCACTGTGGTTCCACTTAACAAATGGATCAAAAGGGACAATGCACAGTTGCTTTTGGAAGAAGCTTCTCGGCTGTTGGATGGTCTGGATATAGTTTCAATCGACTTGGATGGGAATGATTACTGGATTCTCAATGAAATGAACTTACAAGGCGTGAGAGTGGTAATTACAGAGTATAATCCTGTTTTCGGAGCAGTTTCTTCAATAAGTGTCCCAGCTCTAGATGATTTCGATCGCAACCAAGCACACTTTAGTAATCTCTACTACGGTGCAAGCCTCCGGGCTTTTATAAATCTCATGGAAGCCAAAGGTTTTGAATTCGCAGGCACCAACAATGCAGGAAGCAATGCGTTCTTTATTGAGAAAAATAGTTTTAAGTTTTTAGAGATCGAAAAACCGGATGCTTCTGATCTTTCTACATATTGTGATTGGCGCGTGAGAGAATCCCGAGATGAAAACGGTGCTCTGACTTTGCTTACAGGTCATTCTCGATGGGAGTTGATAAAGCATTTACCATTCGTGCAGTGTAGTTGATTCAGTTTAAGGAACTTTGTTTAACCTTGAACTCGTTCTCTCGTACCATTCAAGCAATAAAATCAGCATCGCCGTGATCCCAGCGATTACTGTCACCATGACGTATCGCGGTAGGGGTGCTGGCCCAACTGAGACAAGCAGAATATGCAACAACAGCACAGGAAAGAGTGGTTTCAGGCGTGTCACCACTCTCCTTCCGTGTACGCGCGTGAGATGGAAATAAATTAGGGGCCAAAGCCATAATCCACCCCAGCCCCAAAACCAAGATGCTTGATTCACTAAAAATGTCAATCCCTGTCCAATAAGCTCAAGAGGTTTTAGCGGTGGTACTCGAAGATCTACCGATGGCTCGTCAACTGAGGGGTGGAGCATTTCAAAACTATTCTGCAAGGCGATGTTCGTGCCTTGTCCAATTGGAATGGCAGGATCAAGTTCAACTTGGTTATCTGGCCCTTGAAAGAATGGCGGAGGAAGAGCGCCACGAGATCTTTGTATGTGAGCCATACCAACAATTGCGGGGTTTTTCATCACAATCCGAATGTAGCTTGTTGCAAAGTCTGGACTAAAAATCATTGCTTCAGATTTACGACTTCGAAGCGAACCGACTGGCTCATCAACAGTTGTGCAGCTTAAAGCATTCAGCCACTCCGATTTTGGGGCTATAGATTGTAAAAAAATCCAGTCGGAATTGTTTAGGCGCGCTTCACCATGTTGTGCGATGCACTTCAAGTCTGCCACCATCCATGCAGTATTTGCCGAAGGGTCATGCCTTGAAATTCCAAGCGAACTTAGCAGAAAAAGCAAAACTGATATGAAAGTTAAGGTAGCGCCCACTTTGACTTTTCGAATGAACTGGAGCGCTAAATCTAAAAAAATTATGGCCAGGCCGAAATGAGTCGTCATTAACCCTACATAAGCAAAGGAGAGAACTGGAACGGAAGAGCGGTCATTCGCCTTTGAAACATTACTGCTTCTTAAATGAAATCCTACCAAAATCAGAATACCCGAGACTTGAGTAGAATCATGGCTGAGGGTTAAACCAAAGACCGATACGATTGGAGTTGCAAGCATTATCAAGTAAGTTTTTTTGAGTACACTCAAATTCGCAGGAAGTGAAAATATAAAATATTTAAGAGAAATTGTTAAGAATAAGTAGGAAATAAAAGAGGCAAGATATATACTATTGCCACCAAAAGTAAAGATCTTTAAATACCAAAAAAAAGTTGCTGTCCATAAGTCCGTGCTTTCATTTTTTTGAATCATCTTGATTGCTGCAGAGCCATCGAATCCAACTCTTCCAGGGAACATAGCCATGTACCAAAAGGCGAAAATGAATACTTCAGTCAACCTAAACCTATTTTTAGTTATTGACTTGATAAACGATCCACGATTGAGAAGAAACATACCTAAGCCTACAACGGGAACATCCAAAAGACTGAAAATTCGTGGTTTTGCCACTGCCTAAATGTTTACTGGTCCTAATGGTAAAGTCTTATCTGTGAATACCAGGAAGTGGAAAATCAGAATAAAGTTAGTCACAAGCGACATTTTAGTTGTTGCCTTAATAAATTTGATTGGGTTTGCTCTTTTTTTCGTCTTAATCAGCGTCGGCGTATTTCGCGAATTACTATTCGAGGCTATCTTGCTTTCAGCAACTTTTGCCGGGATTACATTCACTCTACTGTCAAGAGTGATTAAAGGTACAAAAAAATTTCTTGGATGTAGATTGATTATCATTGGCGTTCTTTCATTTGTATTGGTGGCCCAAGGCACATTATTGAGTATTGATAGGTCTAGGTCTCTTTACATTCTGTCCTGGGCACATCACCATAGAATAGATGTTGAAAATGAATTGATTGTCCTTAACCGAGTGAAATCTTTGGAAGCGAGAGTTCCATCGGCGATTTCTCAAAGAATCGGTGAGCATGTAGAAAGAGGCCTTATGGTGAATAATGGAGAGCAAATATTACTCACTTCCAGAGGTGAAATGTATTTTAAAGTGGCCGATACATTGGCCAAAGTTTTCCAATTGAATGGATGGAAGCAGAACAAGCTTTGAAAGACAAGATAGTTGTCACAGGAGGCACAGGATTTCTTGGCTCATGGGTGATTAGAACTTTGATCAATGACTTTGATGTAATTGCTCTTGTAAGACCGTCTTCAAACACTTACAGAATTTCGAATCTCAAGAATTTGATTGTGGTCCATCTCCATGAATCAGAATGGGGCGGATTTATCGAAATAACTAAACCAGATGCTTTATTGCTATTCGATTGGTCGGGCGTCCAAAATGTAGATAGAAACTCTTCGATCCAAAGAGAAAATCTTGAGAGATGGATTGAGGTAGCGAGTGCGGCTAAGCGGGCTGGAACTGCTCTTGTGATTGGGGTCGGCAGTCAAGCTGAAGTTGGGCCTCGTGAAGATCAAATACTAGAGGATGCACTCGACAACCCGACCAATGAATATGCACTGGCTAAGGTGGAAGCACGAGTCGCTTTGCAAGAATTATTTAGAAATTCTCCAACTAGGCTCTTGTGGCTTCGAGTTTTTTCAACATTCGGCCCAATGGATTCTCCAAGCTGGCTGATTCCATCCATGATTGACACTTTTAATGAAGGAAAGTCCTTCGATTTAACTGCCGGTGATCAACAGTGGTCATACTTGCACTCACTAGATTTGGCTCGGGCAGTAAAAATGCTTTTAAGTGCTTCAGAAATCGGTGGCATTGTGAACGTTGGAAATGAGTCTATGACTTCAATTCGAAATGTAGCCATGGAAGTCGCCTCCTTGATGAATACTTCAGCAGCAATTAATTTTGGGTCGGTTGACTATCGCGATGACCAAGTCATGACGTTGAGTCCACGCTGTTCAAAACTTGAGAGTATCGGTTGGGTACCAGTTGTTTCTCTTCAAGCGGGATTAATCCAAACAATAGAGTGGTTTTCTCGCAAGAAAGTACGTCCATTAACATTAAGAAATGGCGAAGTGTTTACTGATTCGCTTCCATTAAGGCCGTGAATTTCTGTACAACATTGCCACTCGTGATTCCATTTTTTTCTCGCAAAAATTCTTGGTCTCCAATGAGCGAAAGATTTTCCTGAGCACTCGCGATTATCCCAATTCTCGCGAATTCTCCGATTTCACCAGCATATTCAAGAATCGCAGATCCCAAACCTCCTCTTTTACCGTGCTCTTCAACTGTGATTACCGGACCCTTCTTGAAAGCCACAGATAAATATTCACCATCTAACGAGGAGACAAAAGGAACAGAAGCTACCGCCGCACTAATGCCGCTCTTTGAGAGTTCCGCTTGGGCTTTAAGCGCAACAGTTCCAACACTTCCACAAAAAAGAATTGTTCCTTCAGTTCCGGAATCCACTTCAAATATTCTTCCAGGAGAAAATGAAATTAACTGTTTATGGATAGCAACATCTTTACTTTTACCAAGTCGCAGATAGGCAGGTTTTTTGCTAGTGCACAAAAACTCAGTTATAAATGATGTCTCTAAAGGGTCTGCAGGTGCAATTACATCCATATTTGGCAAGGCGCGCATAATTGCAATATCTTCAAGTGCGTGATGTGAGTACCCTTGGCTACCATATGCATAACCTGCGCCGACTGAAACGACAACAACAGGATTATCCATCAGGCAAACATCATTCCTAATTTGCTCTAAGCACCTTAGTGTTGAGAAGTTTCCAATACTGTAAACAAAGACTTTCTTGCCTGTTGAGGCGTAGCCAGCGGCCATTCCCATCATAGTTTGTTCATTAATTCCGGCGTTAATGAATTGGTTGGCAAAATTGGAACTAAATTTGTCCAAGACGCCGTAACCAAGATCCCCAGTAATTAAGACGATGTCTGGGTTCTTTGCAGCTTCTTCAGCTAGTTTATCTACAAATGCCTCTCTCATTTTTGTCCATCTTCGAGTTGATTTAGTGCATCGGCGAGCTCTTGCTCAGATGGTGGCCTGTAGTGCCATAACACCTGATCTTCCATAAAGTCGACACCCTTACCTTTGGTGGTATTGGCAATTATGCATTTGGGATAAGTCTGTGCAGCGAGGGATTTTTGAATTGCTTGGTGGTCATGACCATTGACATCATTTACTTCCCATCCAAATGCTTTCCACTTATCAGCCAGAGGTTCTAGCTGAAGTGTTTCCTCTGTTCCTGCCAAAGATTGAATACGGTTACGATCAATGATGACAACCAGATTATCAAGCCTATGTTGATTAGCAATTAAAGCCGATTCCCAGGTAGTACCTTCATCACATTCACCATCAGAAATAATTACAATTACTTTTCCAGGAATCGAATTGCGTTTTCTTGACAAGGCTATCCCTAATCCATAGGGCAATCCATGTCCGAGTGAACCTGTGGAAAGCTCAACTCCTGGTACGCCTTTTGCCGTGACATGTCCTCCAAGTTCGGCTCCATTTCGACAATAACTTTTTAGCCAATCAATTGGAAAATATTCGCGCAGCGCCAGAACTGAGTAAAGCGAAGCAGCTGCGTGACCTTTTGAGAGAATTACAACATCTCGAGTCTTAAACTCTTCCGACTTTTCTGATGTAGGTGAAAGTCGACAATAAATAGAAGCTAGAACATCGATAACTGAGAGAGCCGATCCCACATGTGAAGCTTGCGCGTCATGCGTCATTCTCAAAATATGTTTTCGCGCTTCAGTGGCGAGAGTTTTTGGATCGGAGATATAGGTACTTGGCATTCCATCCCCTTCATTCGATCCGATTCGAAATAGCTTCGAATTAACGCTCATGAATGCTTGCCTAAATGTATGGTTCCATACCCATCGGAGTCTACTATTCGTGTAAGTCAAATGGAGGCGATGATGAAGGCAGTAATCCTGGCTGGTGGTCTTGGGACGCGCCTTCGGGAAGAGACCGAATTCAAACCTAAGCCAATGGTGGAGGTCGGAGAACGCCCGATTTTATGGCACATAATGAAGAATTTATCCTCACAAGGGATAAGTGAATTTGTTGTGTGCCTTGGCTACAAAGGTGAAGTAATAAAAGACTTTTTCATCAACGACATTAAGAATCCACATCACCTTGCTGTCGAATCAGGCTCGCAGGACTTTGTAGTTTTCCATAATGAAAGTGCTCAAGATAATTGGTCCGTGACTCTTGCAAATACGGGCGCAGACACAATGACAGGTGGCAGAATCCATCGCATCAAGAAGTACGTAGAAAATGAAACTTTTCTTTGCACATACGGAGATGGCTTAGCAGATATCAATTTGGGACAACTTACTCAATTTCATGCATCGCATGGGAAAATTGCCACCGTTACAGCCGTTAGACCAACTACTCGTTTCGGAGCGCTGGAGCTTGAATCCGATAATCTTGTTACAGCATTTTCTGAAAAACCTAAATCCGAAAAGTGGGTAAGCGGGGGATTCTTTATTTTTGAGCCTGGGGTTTTTGATTATATCGATCAGGATAGTGTGCTTGAGAAAGAACCCGTAGAGAAAATTGCGCTAGATAGACAGTTGCATGCATTTAAACATCACGGCTTCTGGCAGCCTATGGATACATATCGCGAAGCTCAAGAGCTGAATGGAATCTGGGAATCTGGGAATGCTCCATGGAAGAATTGGAAGTAGTTTCGTGCTGAATGGCTTAGAAATATATAAAGATAAAAAGATTCTTGTGACCGGGCACACGGGCTTTAAAGGAACCTGGTTGACAGCGGTTCTTAGATTAGCTGGCGCAGAAGTACATGGCCTTTCTCTACCACCCGAGGATAACTCCCTGTATACACGGGTGAACCGACAAGTATGTAGCGAGGCATTACTCGATATTCGAGATAGAAAATTGGTAGGAGAGTATTTCGCAGCCAATTCATTTGATGGAGTGTTTCATCTTGCCGCTCAACCCCTTGTAAGACGCTCGTATCAGCAACCTGTTGAAACTTTTGATACAAACGTTATGGGCACTGCCCATGTTCTTGAGAGTATTACGAAATATAAAGCCACAAATTGGGTAATTGTTGTTACAACAGATAAAGTGTATGAATATAACCATGAACAAATTGCCTACAATGAGAATTCAAAGTTAGGCGGGTCCGACCCATATAGCGGCAGCAAAGTAGCTGTCGAACACCTGCTTGCTTCTTGGCGAAGTGTTATTTCTTATGAAAAATCAAACTTACAATTGTGTAGCGTGCGAGCCGGAAATGTCGTTGGCGGCGGTGATCATGCTACGGACCGACTCTTGCCTGATATTGTAAGAGGCTTCTTACATGGCGAGAAAATTTCAATTCGAAACCCATCATTTGTTCGTCCCTGGCAACACGTCCTGGATCCTCTCAATGGATACTTAATTCTCGGGAAAGAGCTTTTATTGGGCAATTCGGTTTCAGGCTCTTACAATTTTGGGCCTAGTGAAGCGTCCAAGTTAACTGTTGAGGAAATAGCAAAGATTGCCAAAGAATTCTGGCCGAATAATTTAGGCTTTGTTGCGAAAGCCGATACGAGTTCTATGCACGAAGTTCCGTTTTTATGGCTCTCCTCAGAACGTGCGCGCACCGAATTAGGTTGGGGGAATAAGTATGAAGCCGAGGAAGCAGTTCAACTTACATTGAATTGGGAGATAGAAGCACGGGATCAACACCCCGACTCCATTTTAGAAACGCAGATTAAGACATTCTTTGGAGAGGCATCATGAAGAAAATTTCGATAATTACGCCTTGTTTCAACGAAGAATTAAATGTTGAAATATGTGCAAGTCAACTAAGAGAAGTTATGCAGCAGCAACTTCCTAATTACTCATACGAGCATATTTTTTCCGATAATTCCTCTACTGATGGAACCGTTCAAATTCTTCGACGCTTGGCTAAAGATGATAAACACTTAAAAGTTATAGTGAACAGTCGAAATGTGGGACCGTTTAGAAACATGTGGAATGCAATGAAAAGCGCATCTGGCGATGCCATTGTTCCTCTTTTGCCTGCTGACCTTCAAGATCCGCCTTCAATCATTCCTGGGTTTGTGGCTTCCTGGGAAAATGGGAATCTAATAACCTATGGCGAAAGGGCCAATCGCCAAGAGTCGATAATCATGCGCGGAGCGCGTTCAATTTATTACCGAACGATAAGTAGGTTAGCTAGTACGCATATCCCACTGAATTCTGGAGAATTCCTATTGGCGGATAAGAGGGTAATAAATTCAATCCTCGAATTAGATGATCAGTATCCGTATATACGTGGCTTAATAGCCCAAACTGGAGTCAAAAGTTCTTCAATTTCTTATACCTGGGAGAAAAGGGAGCATGGAAAATCCAAGAATAGTTTTATTTCACTTATCGACCAGGCAATAAATGGCTTCGTGTCCACCTCGAGAGTCCCCGCAAGATTGGCACTACTCGGGGGATTTCTTATGTCGGGGTTTGGATTAGCGTATGCACTATTTAATCTTGTGATGGCAATTGTATTTGATCTTGGAACTCCAATTGGCATTACTACGGTCATAGTTGGCATATTTCTCTTAGGAGGAGTTCAACTCTTCTTTTTAGGTATAATTGGAGAGTATGTTCTAAGCATTCATGGACAAGTGAGACGGACACCAGCTATGTTTGAAGTGGAACGAATAAATTTTGAAGAAAGTTAAACCTTTACTAGTGTGCTTTGAAATGGTGAACCTGTGGAGAAAATAACTAAGTGTGCAGTATGTGACACCAATTTCAATTCCACGATTCATCTAGAATCAAGTGGCCTTGAGTCAACCGCTATTTCGGATTTATTCTCTGCTCGCCGATTACCAGATCGAATTTACTATCAATGGGTACGGTGTGACTCATGTAGCCTACTAAGGTCCGACCCAATACAAGAAGTTAACTTGGCTAACCTCTATGAAAAATCAACTTTTGACTATTCATCAGAATTGGAAGGGCTAACCAAAACCTACTTAACGATTGTCAATAATTTGATTAGTAGAGAAAAAAATGAGTTGAGTATTTTCGAAGTGGGAGGCGGTAATGGATTCTTTTTGGCTGCCGCAAAAGATGCTGGTTTTAGCGTTATTTGTGGCGTAGAGCCCAGCGCTCAAGCGATCAGGATGGCAAGAGAAGATGTGCAGCAATATCTAAAGCAGTCCATGATGGGATACGGCGTACTTCCAAATGCCTCATTCCATGTCGGCACAATGTTCCATACATTAGATCACTTATCTGACCCCGCACTTGTTCTTAATTCTTGCAAGGAGGCACTTCAACCAGGAGGCTTGTTTGTTGTCGCGGTCCATAATGAAAGGTCCTTTTCAGCAAAACTACTTCGTGGTGCATCACCTATTTACGATGTCGAACACACCTACTTGTTTTCAGAAAAGACAGCAAAGATGTTGTTTGAGAAAGTTGGATTCGAAAATATCAAATCAGGAATTTACTGGAACACTTATTCGTTAGCCTACATACTCCATCTATTGCCTATATCCCGTAGCTTAAGGAAAATGGTGCTTTCTTCAATCCTCGGGAAAGCGCTGGGAAAAATTAAAGTCAAGGTCCCGCTGGGGAATATTTGGGTCTCAGGAATGAAACCTTTGGAAGAATAACTATCGCGGAAAGGTGCGAGTGAACTGCACTTATTTGCTGATCTTCACAATTAATGTCCTGAATATTGATTTAGCTTGCCACAGAATCTGCCGTGAAATCCACCTGACGTCACCTAAAGCAATTTTTCCCTTTTTAAATTGAGTTAAATCCATAGTCTGATTTGTGTAAAGCGCATCCCCCCATCCTTTTCCAAATACCCATCGTGTAGATATTCGCTTAAATCCTTGCTCACCTAAGTAATCATCCAAATCCCCAATTAATGTGCAACCCTTGTAAACTTCAGATTTGTTCACTTCTGTGTAAACCCACTTAAATTCTTTTATTCTAGAACCCAAGCCCTGAAGAGCCTTTAATTCGACTCCTTGAACATCTACATTCAGGAAATCTGCAAATTGACCTGTTGGAATTATTTCGTCAAGTCGCTTCGTGAAAACAACGATAGAACTTTCATATTTGATCTGTGGGTAACTTTCTGTGTGGCTTCCGAAATCAAGGAGACTTGAGGATTCACCATTAGAAGCTACATTGAATTCCAATTCAACCCCGCTCTCATTCCAGACAGCAGCTTCGATTACAGTATTTTCAAGAGCCGACAATCTTTTAGTTAGCTCAAGAACTAAATCAGGTTGCGCTTCGACCCAGACGATATTTCCCCAGCCATGCTTTTGATACTCAAAAGACTCTTCACCTTTGTGTGCTCCGACATGCAGAACACCATTTGGGTGCACTTTAAAATTTTGGCCAAGCTCTGATACGGAAAACAACATAATCCCAGTCTACTTGTGAAGTCATATATGTAGTTGCATTCCCAATATTGTGGGAATTTTGTGAACCCCTCTCCCTGGTCAGTTGGAAAGGCGTGCTTGGCAAAAATCTTGTCGACCTAGAGCGTGGTTATATGTGAGTGCGACTCTCAAAAAGATGTACATTTTTGCCGGATTGAGAGTCGAAAGAATCTCTATATGAATAAGCTCTGCATGCTCATCGAAAGTGAATATTTGGAAACAAAACCAATAGTATTCTTTATCAATGAAGCATCTGCGCAAAGAAATGCTGAGTCCCCTTCGCGACGACCAGCTTCCAGTACAGCAATATCAGATTGATCAGTTAAAGTAGAGATTAAATTTATAACTTCTCGCACCGATGCACCGATCCCCGTTCCAACATTCATAGCGAGTGGCAGAACTACATCGGAATTTGCTACAGCCAAGTGGGCCTGAGCTACATCCCTGACATCGACATAATCACGGATGCAAGTTCCATCTGGTGTTGAATAATCACTCCCATAGATAACTGGTGACTGTCTAGCGTTGAGTTCCTTAATGACAATAGGAACAAGGTTTTCGACTGAGTTATCAAGTAACTCTGGTGCTCCTGTTCCTACAACGTTGAAGAACCGTAGGGATGTTCCCTGGACACCAGCGGATTCGAGAAAGTCGTTAACTTCGCGTTCTGCGGCGAGTTTCGAAGCACCGTATGGAGAGATTGGATTTTTTGTGTCTTCTTCTTTGATTGGATTTGAATGATCTGGTGCACCATAAACAGCAGCTGTGGATGAAAAAATGAAATTTTTGATCTTGTGTTTCTGAAGGAGCTCAAGCATCTTGGTTGTGGCATGGAGGTTGACTTCAAAGTATTCATTTGGCTTTTCCATAGATTCACCTACCGCCTTAAGGGCTGCGGTATGGACTACGCCATATGGCTTAGAGGCGCCGAGGACGCGATCGAATTCTTCTGTGTCACGGATATCGGCGACGATTAGTTGGATCTCTCTGTTGTACTTCCTTCGAAGGTACTCGATGCGTGATTCAAGGCCTCGGTAAAGAGAGTCATAGATGATCACGTCTTTACCGTTGGCCAGGAATTCATCGGCGACATGAGATCCGATGTATCCAGCACCACCCGTAATTATCCAAGTTTGGGTGGTCATAAAGTTGAGTATAAGTAAATAGGTAGGATTCTTATGTATGAGCGTAGATGAGACACGCTCAAACCCTCAATGCCGCCTTTACCCTTGTCCATCCCATAGACTAGAGACCTGATTCCGGCAGGCTTGTTTCTCGCTGCCATTCGGCGAAAGCCCTGCTATCCATTCCCCCAACT
>Ga0164295_10002086_pt1 | contig 16574 bp, 15 predicted proteins | sample GEODES006metaG_FD_111798 | JGI IMG/M metagenome (GOLD analysis project Ga0164295, IMG submission 111798) | Oligotrophic lake water microbial communities from Sparkling Lake, Wisconsin, USA - GEODES006 metaG | ecosystem: Environmental > Aquatic > Freshwater > Lake | place: USA: Sparkling Lake... | reverse complement strand
TAATATTATAATCAAATAAAATATATTATAATATTAAGAATAATTAATATTATGGCAAGTGAAAATAAAGTTATATTTTATTCTGAAGAATTAAATGAAGATATTTATCAAAATACAAAATTAATGAATTCCAAAAAAATTATTTTAGAAAATAATGAAAAAGAACAAATAAACCAAAACTCATATAATACAATAGTTGACACAAAAGACTATTTAGGATGTGTTAACAATAATTGTAGTGCTATTAATTGTAATTGTTCAAATAGTGTATGTAGTTGTAGTGCTAATATAGGAAATAATTCTTATACTAATAGTAATAATAATATTAGAAATAATTCTTGTAATTCTAATACTAATAATAATACTAATAATACTAATAATAATACTAATAGTAGCAAATCAAATATAGAATCTGCTATGAATAATTATATTACAAAATTATTTGATTTTTTGTTTGTATTATTAATAGTAGGACTATTAATCCTTATAATATATAAAAGAGAATCTTTATATTTGTTATATGTTTTAGTAATAACTTTATTATACATTTTTATTAAATTTTTAATGTTATCATATTTTTAATAGTATCATATTTTTAATGTTATCATATTTTTAATGTTATCGTATTTTTAATGTTATCATATTTTTAATGTTATCATATTTTTAATGTTATCATATTTTTAATGTATTTTATTGAATTTATATTTTATAATAAAAATTAAATAAAATATATTAAAATATTAAGTATATTATGAAAAGTAAAAATAAATTTACTAATAATTTTAGCAATAATAATTTAATTAGATTAATTCAAAATTTTAAACATAGCAAATATATAAATCCTCTTATTATCGCAGTAATACTAGTATTTAGTATATATTTATTGTATTTTAATGACAAAATATATGTTCAAGATACCATAACAAATAGTTTAAATGAAAATAGTGATCCAGATTATTTTGTTGAAAATTTTGATGTTGGAAAATATGTAGATGTATGTAAAAATAGAAATACACATATTTATAATTTAGGAACAGTTCAACCTTATAATAATAAAAATATACATGAATGTGAAAAAATATGTAGTGATAATAGTTGCCAAGTTTTTACAGTAAATGGTAATATATGTTATACATATAAAGGAACTACACCTAGACCCAGTTCAAATCCTATTAAAATAAGTTGTAATTCAAAAATGTTCACTGCTAATAATCCATATAATACAGGCTCTTATAATGGAACTGGTTATATAAATAAAAATTATTATCAATATAATAAAACCGATTTAAGTTATATAGACCCTTATTTAACAGAAAGCATAAATGTTTTAGCGGATTTATATAGTATAGAAAATAAGAGAAACCAAATAAGAAATTTAAATCCACTATCTACTAATTATGATTCATGCTATAATGCTATAGCACTGGACTTAATTAATCAAGACAAAGCATTATATAGAAAGTTTGATACTTTAAATAGAGATATATTTGATGTTAGTAGAAATGTGCTGTATACAGACATGTATAGCAAGAGTGATATAAGTAATACTGTTTTAGCACCTATAGCAAGAGACGATGCTTTTATAGAAGATGTAAGAAAAAAATATAATATGGTTAAAAACTCTCTAAATTTAGATGGAGTATTAGATGCAAAATCAGAAAATTTTGTAGTTAATAATATTCGCTATTTAATTTTAGCATTTATAATGATTATAACTATTATAATACTTATTTTATACAAATCATCAATTTTTATAAATGAAACATTGTTAATAGCATACATAATTATTGTTACATTTATAGTATTAATTATAACACACCAATTGAAAGTTAAAATGTAAAAATAAGATTTTAAAAAGTAAAATTTAAAAAGTAAAATTTAAAAATAATGTTAATATGTTATAAAGCATAACATTATATAAAATATTTAATATTATATATAAAATATTAAATATTATATATAAAATATCAATTTATATATAATGTTATATGTTGATCCTTTAGGAAAAGTAACTGATTTAAATGCTTCATTAAATAGTAAAATATTACAAGGAGCACCACAAGGAACACCTTTGGTATATAATTATACTAATAAAATAAATAATTTAAGAAAAAATAATATTTTAAATAATGCTAGATTAGAAGATATAGAAAAAAGAAATGCTTCAACTAAAATAAATTTCATAATTTACTCAATATTTGCTTGTATTTTTATAATAATATTTTTAATTTTTTTAAGAAAGTTAAATAGATAATATATTATATTAATGTATTTATTTATATATAATATTTATTTATATATAATATATAAATAAATATATAATGAATAATCAAGAACCAGTTTCAGCTACAAGCGGAACACCAACTAGTACTCCCTTACATGCAATTATTAATTCAACAGATTTAAATAGTTTAGAAAATTTACTAATAAATAATAATCAATTAGTAGACCAAACTGCAACTCTACTAAATAATATTGGTACAGATCCTGAAAGTATGGCAAAACTAGATAGCGAACAGCAAAGTTTAGAAACAGCACGTACTTCAATCATAAATGTGAAAAATGATTTAATGAATCAAAGAACAAATATGCAAAGACGGGAAATAACAATAAATGGGCAACAAATAAATTTAGAAACATGGGTAGCAAATCATCCTTTTAGTACGTGGAATTATTCTAATAAAATTTCTAGAATAGAAGTCCATTATACAAGTTTTGGAGTTATGGGAATGCGAATTATATATAAAGATCCTACTAAAGCACAGGAAACATTAGGAATAGTATCTAATACAGGCGATTCATCACCAATTATTCAAAATGTTGATTTTGCAGATGATGAATGGTTAATGCAAATTCAAATTTCAAATTCAAGTTCAAATTCAAATGTGCCTACTTTTACTCTATGTGATAGTATTAGTTTTTATACAAGTAAAAATGCTCCAGGAACACCACCTAAAATAACTATTCCGGCTTCAGTGCAAAATAATGTTATACAAAATAAAACATACTATGTTGCCCCAGCACGATTAACATGGTTGCAACATAAAAGTGCGGCCGAAGCACAAGGAGCAGAATTGGCTTGTTTTATAAATAGTAGTGAAATGGTTCAAATGTTAGGAGAATTAGGAAATGCCAGATTTCAAAATGGTGGTTCTTTTTATATTGGTTTATATCATCCAAATGCTCTAATACCAAATAACAATTCAGGAGGCGGTCCACCATATAATGTACAAGCTAATAAAACTAGTAATTGGAAATGGGTTGACGGAACACCATATAATCCAAATACTACTAATTGGAATGGAGGAGAACCAAATAATTGGGGTCCTGGTGAAAATGTAGCTCAAATGTATAGTAATGGAAAAATTAATGATTTAACAAAAACTAATCAACTTGCAGCTATATATCAAAAAAGAATAGTAAATACAACTAGTCAAACACTTAGAAAAGATAGAGAACATATTAAATCTTTTACTATAAAACCATTGAGTGTCACATATGATTCTGTTGCAAGTCTTGATATTTCTCAAAGAGAAAATGCTCTGGCCGCTGCTTCTAGTGCTAGGCAAGTTATTACTGATATAGAAAATAGTGTTAATATTTTAGATAATAGCATAATAAATATAAATGATGCTATAGCAAAAATTACTATTAATATTGAGCATATTAAATCTAAAAGAGCATTGTTTATTGAGTTAAATTTGAATGCCGATGTTGTTATTGATAACTATAATGAACAACAGGCTTCAAATAATCAACTAACTGAAGCAGCCCAAGAACCATTTACTAATATTAATATAGGTGGAAGTTTTTTATCTAATTATAATAATATAAATACGCAAAATATGCAAGAAGGTTTTGTAGAAGGCAATGAAAATGTAGGTCTTACTGGTGCTGCACTCACTATGCAAGGAGAATCAGCGCGAATTACAGCAAATTTAGTAAATGATATACAAGCAGTAAGAGATAGACAAACAGCAAATTCAATAAGTGAATTTGTTATAAAAAAGGATAATCTATTTACTAATGTGTTGACTGATTACATGTCAAATGATGCAAAACAAAACAATTTTGAAGATGTTTATAATAAAATTGATCAACAAAATACAGATAAAATGCGCAAAATAGAATTAAATACATATTATGATAAAGCATATAAAGAATACATTAATATAATAAAAATTATTATATTTGCTTGTGTAATACTAGTTCCTATTGTTATTGCTAATAAAAATTCTTTGTTGCCTAATAGTATTACAAATATATTGGTAGTGGTTATTATATTTTTAACAGTTATTTATATTACTATGAAATTTGTAGATATATACATGAGAGATAATAAAGATTTTGATAAAATACGTATACCATATGATAGAGAAGCAGCAATATTAGAAAAGAGCGGTGTAATAACTAGAAAGAACAACTTGCTATCATCATTTTCTCTTACATGTATTGGGGCAGATTGCTGTCCCGAAACCTCTGGTGTATTGATTTATGACCCTGTTAAAAATAGATGTGTAGCAAATGAAACTTTTGCCCCTTATGTAAGTAATCCTAGTGATATATATTTAGACAACAATTTTGGTAGCAATTTTGGTGGTAGCAATTTTGGTGGTAGCAATTTTGGTGGTAGCAATTTAGACAACAATTTTGGTAGCAATTTTGGTAGCAATTTTGGTGGCTTTTCAATTGTTGAAGGACTAACATCAGGCACATCAGGCATTAATATGCAAGCTATAGTTGGTGAATCTTTACAAAATAGCTCTGATTTAAGTATGAATAATACAAATTCACAAAACTAGTAAATACTGAAATTTAGCATTTAAGAAAACATAAATATTTAAATTTAGCATTTAACGAAACATTATATAATATTAATTAATTAATATTATATAATATATTAAATTATATTAGTTAGCATATTCACATGGGAAATAATCCATCTAGTTGTAATGAATGTAATTGTGCAAGTGAAGTTCCAAGAGTAATTGCTGCTTGTAATAAAGCAGGTTCAACAGCAATGTCGAACAGTTTAGAACAAGCAATAACTGGACTAGTAGGAAAAGAAAATTCTGCTATTATTATGAATGAATATAATAATAGTCTAGGTAAAAATGATTGTCCAAATAATAAATGGTGTAGTGATTATCAAAATATAATATCTACTTTTGCTAATCGCGAAGGATTTATTGAAGGTAATGAAGAATGTATTGTAAGCGATTGTAAAAAAGCTGCTGATGAAATAATTGCTGATTGTCAAAAATCTACAAATGAAGCAGTAAATTTTATTGGTACTCCAGATAAGGATATACAAGATAGTATGAATAAATTAATTGGGCCCATTATAGAAGCATCAAAAGGCACTAATGCAGAAACTAGTAGTGACTGGAAAAATATATTTCATCCAAATATATTAGAAGTCTTTGCATCAAATACAAAAAATAACATTGAAGGTTTAGAAAATCAGGGATTGTATCAATTCACAAGACAAGCTTTAGTCTCTCGACATGCAACCTTTAAAGATGAACCTACATTTAGACAAGATTGTCAAACTAATGCTTATGAAACAATAAAAGGCTTCATAACCGAAGAACAAAATATATTAAACTCTTTATATGATTATTATTTAACATTTGTTAAAGATTATGAGTCATTATATTTACATAAACAATCATTTTCAAAAACTATATATAATAAATTAGATGAATTAGAAAAACTACAGAGCAAAATAGATAGTTATAAAACTAACTTACATGTAGATAATAGAAAAAATTTATATCAATCAAATAATTATGAATTTTATACTAATATTCAGTTTTATATATTGATTGTATATTATAGTGTTTTAATCTTGTATTTAATATTTTCTAAGTTTTTTAGTGAAAAACAATACACAAATAAATTATTAGTTTTATTATTATTTTTATATTTGATTATCCCTATAATATTAGAACACATAATAAATTTTGCTTATGAAGGATATATTTATTTTTTGGAATATAATAATATAAAAGAAGACACAAAAAGTTATCAAGATATTGTAAATAAAAATATTACATAATATATATATATATTGTATGAAGTCTCTTTTTTTTGGTAAAAAAAAACCTCCACCACTACCTACAGATGTAGAAAATTTAACAGCATTGTTTCCCGGTATATCACCATCTATGGCCGAATATTATTTAAGAAATAATAACGGAGAATTTGAAAAAGCATTTACTGAATTATTAGAAGTGCAAGAATTATTAGAAGCACAAGAGCACTCACTGCCAAAACGAGTTTCGTCCCCAAAACGAGTTTCGTCCCCAAAACGAGTTTCGTCGCCAAAAAGAGTTTCGTCCACAAAAAGAGTTTCGTCGCCAAAAAGAGTTTCGTCGCCAAAAAGAGTTTCACCAAAAAGAGTTTCGTCCCCAAAACGAGAAGCATCATCAGAACTATTAACACCATTAGAGGAATTAATAGGTTATTTTCCTGATTTAGAACCACAGGCTCTTGAAAATATTTTAGAAAGTAATAATGGAGATATAGATATATCAATTGACCAAATATTAGTATTTCTAAAAGAAGAAAAACTACGAAATAAAGCAAAGAAAAAAAAAATACAAGAAAGAAAAAAATTAGAAGCATCATCCGGTTTAATCAAACTAGAAATTGAGCCTTTTTCTGATGGAACTAAACCTATACAACATCAAACATTATTTGATATATGGATAGATGGTCAATTTGATATAGATGCGGGTGAAAAATCCCAAATTTTAAAACAAAAGTTTATAGATTTATTTGGTGGAAAAAATTGGAATGTTCTCGACCCAAGAGGTGATGGTTTTTGTGGTCTATATACCACATCTGTTGATTATAATCTTGCAAATAAAGATAAACCTGATTTTAGACCAGTATCATCAAGAGATGAAATAATAGATAGTATAATGATTGGAATGGATAATTATTATATAGCAAGGCAACAACATTTAGAACTTGGTATTCGTCTACCGCGTCAAATAGCATTAGAAGAAATATATATTGAATTTACACCAGGTATCGAGGAATTTGATGAAGAACTAGGCTTTAATGTAGTAACTACAGAACCCGATAGTATTACTATTACATCAGACTGGTTACTTCTAGATAGAGATGGAATCAGAGAACGTTTAAATCAATTAAAAGACTTACCAAATATTTCGAATGAAATTTTTGTATTATTGGCCTATGCTTACAAGCGAAATTATTTAATTTTAAGATATGATTACCAACTACATATGAAAGATGAAGACCCTTATTATACTACCTACATACCTTGTGTTCTTGATGTATATAAAGTTGATGGCAGAATAATATATCCTTATAGTGAAGATAAAGCAATAATGTATAATAATGGACATTATTATTTATTTATGAATGAGAAATCTGTAATATCAGAAACTATTGATAGAGTTATAAGCAGTGATTATCTTGATTGGGGAAACAAAAACTTGGGTAGTGGTATTAATGTAAGAAAATTAAGAAAATCTAGAAAATTAAGAAAATCTAGAAAATCTAGAAAATCTAGAAACTCTAGAAAATCTAGAAAATCTAGAAACTCTAGAAAATCTAGAAAATCTAGAAAATCTAGAAAATCTAGAAACTCTAGAAAATCTAGAAAATCTAGAAAATCTAGAAACTCTAGAAACTCTAGAAAATCTAGAAAATCTAGAAATAAACATAAAAATAAATCTAAGAAAACAAAGTTCACAAAAAATATTAAACCAAAATATTCACTTAAAAAAAGGAAACAACATAATAATATAAGTAAAAAATATTAATATATAAATGTTTTATCAAAATATAATATTTTATTTTCTATGTTAAAATAAAATATTAAACAAACTATTATGCAAATATTATACTTTATTCTTCAGTATCATCATCACTAGCATCTTCATAATTAATTTCAACATTATACCACTTGCCTTTATTACATTTGCCATATTGTTTATTCATATAATCAGTAATTTCTTTACCATTTGGTATATTATTTCTACCATATTGCATAATATACCATTTCTTGAATTCTTCCATAATTTCTGTCTTTTTAATTGATTTATCACGTTTGCGAGATATTTTTTCTTTAGCAAACTCAGTCAAATAGTCTTGTCCTTCACGATATTTATCACTAATTGCTGTGACAATTTTAACATCATTAACTTTACCTTCTGTTTCATATACTATATTTACTAACATAGATGCCAAAACAGGTGCCCACAATGTAAATTTCTCATCTATTTTTTTATCAATCAAATATTGATATGGAAAATTAGATTTAGGAAATTTATCTTCATTTTCGTATGGTGCTTCATTAAATTTAGACATAAAATCACAAATACGAATACGTCTCCATGTGCCGTCATCATTTGTATTAATGTCAAATAAAACATTTGTACATACAACTAATTTAAATTGTGGAGTAAAAGTCACACTATCTTTAAATAATGCACGACCCTGAATTGGATCACCTCCCGTAATTTCTTTCATAATACCTTCATTAATAGTATCTCCTTTGCTTGGTTCTTGCATAACTGCATAACGAACTCCCATTAAAGCAACAATTTCAGGTGATGTTGAACCAATACAATTGCGCGATTGTGTAATTAATGTAATAGGAACTGTTGCTTTATAGTCTCCTAAGCATCTACTCATTAATTCAACTAACTTTGATTTACCATTACAACCACTGCCTGTATATATATTAAATGTTTGATTGTCATTTGTTCCTATAAGTGTTGATGCCAAATGCTCCCACATATAGCGTCGTAATTGTTCATCTGGAAATAGTTCATCCATAAATTTGTTGATTTCTTTAATAATATAATCATAATTAGAACTTGATTTTTGTGAACTAGTTAAAACTTTATACGGAATATAATCAATATTAGTTGATTTAGAAATATAATCATCTGGTTTACCTTTTCTATGTGTTTTAGTTTTAAAATCAATAACATAGTTATTAAAGCATAATAAATAAACATTTGAATCTAATTTATTCATAAATTCTTTATCATAAAATAACTCTTTTGCTTCTCTCATAATATTATTTTTCCAACTGGTAGTTTTTAATAATATACATATATCTCCTAATTTAAGAGAGCGTGTTTTCAAATTTTCAGTATTTTCATCATTATTCTCTTTTTTTGTAATAACTTCAATTAGTTCATGCGATTTTGCACAATAAATATCATGCATTTTTTTGGATATTAATAATCTAAGAGTGCTTCCTGAATCAATTTCATTCCATTTATGATTTTTATATTCATACCACTGATTATTTTTAATACTAACACACACAAATTGGTCTTTAAATAGTTGATATAGTACTACTGCCAAGTCAAATTCAGCAACTTTATCTTTTAAAATCATTGTTTGTAATGTTTGCTCAATATAATATGAAATTGTTTCATTTCTAATTTTTTTGTATTCAACTAGATTATCTGTTTTTGCCCAAAACATAATTGAACGATTTGTTAGACCATCATTATTTTTAACATCAAAATTCTTCCACATAGCATGCATATTTTGAACTTCTGAAAATTTGAATGATGAGGCTTGAGAACTGAATTTAATCCATGATAAGAAGAGTTTTTCATGAGTATTTTTAAGTGCCCATCCAACACGAATCCACTTATTATATGAACCACTAGCATAATACGCCTCGGGCAAAATCATTGTAAATTGGTGTGTTTCTTTAATTTCATATTCTGTGCAAGAAATTTCATCAATAAAACATTCAATCAAATTATCTAGTGTTGCCATATTATCTATTTTTGAAAAGTCATACATGTCAAGGTCAATCTTATTACTAATAATGTTTACTTTTTGCTTGTGTTCGCGATTATTTAAGTCTCTTTTTTCATTTTCTATTTTTTCAAGAATAGTTGAATTGTTATTAAGTTCAAAAGACTGATGATTCTTATAACGCGCACTCATTAATGGTAAATGTTCTTGAATATTAATTTTTGAAATATTACATTCTTTAAAATTCCATAGTTCTTCCTCAGAATCATAAGTTATTTCAAATAAATAAGTTAAACTATATGCTTTATGTTGTGGTTTTCGTGAACCATATATTTGCCAATTTACAAATCCTTTTGTTATTCCTTCATCAAATACGTCTTCATAATTATTTGTAATTGGAATATTATCCCATATTCCTTTAATTTCACCAATTACCATTTTACGTAATACGCATTGATGTGCTTTGTGCATTTTAATACAAAATACAATATGAATACCATCTTTCGTTTTATCTTCCATACTATTTACATCTGGTTTTTCATATACATAAACATTAATTTTACAACCATTTGGAATAGCATATAATATATTTAATTTATTAGCATATAAAGCAATTAAGTCAATCAAATGATCTTTATTATGTTGTCTTGACTTAATTGAAGTTTCATAACGCAAATCAATATCAATTAATAAAGGACCATCGTCTATTAATTGTTTTTCAGTTAAATATTCCTTGTTTTTTTCAACAAACACATATTGATAATATTTATCCCAAAACTCACCCAAATTTGATATGTTATAACTGCCACCAAAAATATTTAATTCTTTATTTCCTATTTTTGTATGTGTTATAATTGAGCCTTTTTCTGCTCTTAAAGATTTTAAATATTCATCCCATTTGGATGAAGTATGTGTATTAGAATTTATAGTATTAGACATATATATATATTTATATATAATATATTTTTATTTCAATTTTATAATATTTTAATTTAAACTATTTTTGAAATCTAATTAAAAATATAATGTTATTATTATTATGAAATATGAGTATAAATAATAATACTATAAAAAGAATAGCAAAGGATGTTAAATATATTTTAAATAATGAGCATTCTTTAAGTTTGGAAAATATATATTATAAACACGATGAAGAAAATATAATGAAAGGTTATGCTTTAATAATTGGGCAAAAAAATACACCTTATGGCTATGGTTATTATTTTTTTGAATTTACTTTTCCACACAATTATCCATTTTCTCCACCGCTAGTGCGTTATTTAACAAATGATGGAACTATGCGCTTTAATCCTAATTTATATACAAATGGAAAAGTATGTTTATCACTATTAAATACATGGTCTGGTGAAAGCTGGACATCATGTCAAACAATTAATTCAATATTATTAACATTGTCTATTGTATTGTGTGAAAATCCATTATTAAACGAGCCTGGTGTGCAGATTAATAATAATGCTATTGAGAAATATAATTATTTGGTGACATATAAAAATATTGAATTTGCACTATGCAAAATTATAAATTATATACAAAATTATAGTGATGCAAGTAATAATGCAACTAATAATGCAAGTAATAATGCAACTAATAATGCAAGTAATAATGATGATATAAAAATTATATATAAATTTAAAACAATTGTATATGAAACATTTATAAATAACAAAAATAGTATTATAGACTATCTTAATGAAAATAAAATTAAATATGCCAAATTTATTGATGAAAATTATGATAATGATAAAAATGATAATGATAAAAATGATAATGATAAAAATGATAATGATAAAAATGATAATGATAAAAATGATAAAAATGAATTAACTATTCAAAAAAAGAAGAAGATTTTTATTTCAATGTATAATTTAACTTATTATTTGGACTATACTAAACTTTATAATTTAGTATTGGATATTAATATAAACAAAAAATAATAAAATATAGACAAATATAATAATAATCATTTATTATTATGTAAAATTGATTATATAAAAATAATTTAACAATTATAAATATATATATATAATTGTTATGGATTTTTGTTCTAATTGTAATAATATGTATTATATTAAATTAGAAAATGATGAATGTGATAAAATAGTTTATTATTGCAGAAATTGCGGAAATATAGATGACAAACTAATAAATGTAAATAAGTGTATATTGAGAGAAAATATTAATAAATCTGAAGACAAATATAATGTTCATATTAATAAATATACAAAATTAGATATTACTTTACCACGAATTAATTATATTAAGTGTCCAAATGAAACGTGTGAAACAAATAAGAGTGAATTTGATTCCTCAAAAAAAGAAATTATATTTATTCGTTATGATGATACTGCTATGAAATATTTATATTTATGTAGTCATTGTGATTTTGTTTGGAAAACAAATTAAGCAACAAATAATTTGAATAATAAAAAAATACAATATTAAAATATTAAAATATTAAAAATTATAATTGATATAAATATTTTTTTTTATATATTTATAATTTAATTTATAATATGGATGAATTGGAAGAAGAAGCACTAAGTGAAAATGAAGATAATAAAAGTGACAAAACTAGCACTACTAGTGACAGTGAAGAAATTTTAAGTGATGATGAAGAATTGGATGAAGAATTAGATGAAGAAATTAAAATAGATGAACCCGAAGCAGATGAAACAGGTGAGAAAATAAATGTGTTTGATAACCCAAAAAGTAGTTATACAAAATACGATTATGAAGTAGAAGATTTAGGAGAAAATGATTTTTATAAATTTAATAACGAGTTAAAAAAAAATCATACTTTAAATTATCATAATGAATGTTTATATAAAAATTTCAATGAAATAAAAGAGTTGTGCAAAATTACACGCAATAAGGATGGAATTATTGTAGATGAAATGCATAAAACTATGCCGCTATTAACAAAATATGAAAAAACTAAAATATTAGGAATGCGTGTAAAACAATTAAATAGCGGTACTATTCCATATATCACTATTAATGAAAAAATTATTGATAATTATTTAATTGCACAAATGGAACTAGAACAAAAAAAATTACCTTTTATAATTCAAAGACCTTTGCCAAATAATAATTTTGAGTATTGGAAACTACAAGATTTAGACTTATTATAATTATAATTTTAATTTTAATTTTAATGCTTATCGTTTAAATCGATTTCCACAATCTAAACATGTAACAAAAGTAGTCATTGGTTCGTCCGCGCTTCGTGTTTGTAATTGATAATAAGTACATTTTTTAGATTTACATTTGCCACAAACAAAATTATCAGTTGATGCCTCTATTTTTGGTGTATATTTGTTTTCATCTTTAATTTTTTTCTCTTCAAGTAATGTGTCCCATAAATCAGGTCGTAGTTCTTGATGACTCATATAAACAAATTCATGTGCTTTTAATGACTTGGATAACAATTTTTCTAATAAGTCTTTATTTTTTAAATTTAATATTAAAGTCCGTAATTTTTGTATGTATATTACAACAAATGATTCATTTGACCATTTTTTTATAATTTTTTTATCCTCACTTACATCTAAAGAATAATTGTATATGCCTTTTTCTAAATTTTCGCTAATTTTTTGATTTTGTATAATATTATATAAACTTTTTACTACATTTGCTCTGAAAGTTTCGGGGTCATTTATTTTTCTATTAAATTTGCTCATAATATTAATAACTAATTTGTTGATTATTAATATTATCAATTTTATGTTTAAATATATATTTTTTATAATTTTTCATTTATATAATTTTTCATTTAAATTATAAATACAAATTTTTAGTTAATTTTTATTTAATAATAACATGATTAGTGGTGTCTTCTTCATCTTCTGAATAACTATATAATTCATAACTTAACTCTGAATTATATTCATAACTTTCCTCATTTTCTAAATTATTATTATGTAATAATTTATTTAATAATTCATTTGTTTTATTAATATCACTACTTGAATTATCATTTGTGTCATTAATTTCATTGTTTTCATTAGTATCATTTGTGTTTTCATTTGTGTTAATTTCTATGGTTTCTTTTAAATCAAAAAATTTATTAAAAAGGCCAATTTCAAGATTAATAAATTGCTCTTTATTTTTTAAAAAAAATATACATTTATTATTAATATTTAATTTTATAGAATATTTAGTAAAAATACTATGTTCATTATATTTTGTAATATTTATATCTTCCTTACACCATAGCTCAATATGTTTATCATCTAAATCCCAAGTGTAAATTTTTTTTAAATTTGTAGAAGTCTTATAACCACATTTTTTATAAATATTTTCTTCGGAAACATTCTTTACTTTTAATAGTTTAAAACTTTTATTTTTTAATGTAATACAAGATATCATATAACAATAGTTAATAAATATATTAACTATTGTTTAAGTTTTTATAAAATATATATTAGGCTCTTAATAAATATTATATTATTATGATAATATAACAATTTATAAAAAATATTATATAAAAATATTTAATAAGTTCTAATTAAATAATAAATTTTTTAATAATATACAAATCAGATGATTATATATATAATAAAATGGAGTTTCATATATGTAATATTAATTTTTCTATTACATAATTTATATTTATTTTTTCAAAATAATTTGACTTCAACTAAAATTAAAGATTATTATAATACTTATAATAGTGCATCTAATAACAATCCACAAATAACAAATGTTAAAGAAAAAAAAGTGATGTTTCCAAATAATTTACAAATCAACAGCACAAGTTTAGAAGACTTAAATAAATATAGTGATTTTGCTAATTACAATAATGGACTAACTAATGATATGACATCTGAACTTAGCGAATTTTTAAATAACTTAAAATTGTAAGCAAAAAAGCAAAATAGCAAAAAAGCAAAAAAGCAAAAAAGCAAAAAAGCAAAAAAGCAGAAGTTTATATTTATATTTATATTTATATTTATATTTATATTTATATTTATATTTATATTTATATTTATATTTAAAATTGAAAAATTTATTTAAATATTTCTTTTACTATTAATATATTATGTTAGAAAAAAATAACTTAATTAAACATAAAAATACAACTAATTCTTCTTTAGTTAAATTTAATGATTTTAAATTTATTGCATACAAATTTCCAATTACTAATTATATAAATAATATTAATAATACTAAGAGTTATAATGTATCCAATTTACCAACTAATGCTAACTATTATATTTTAAAACCTAAAGGGCGCAAATCTTATTTATGGTTTACATATTATAAAAAAGATTTGTTGTGTTTATTATTATTTATAAATAATAATAATTTAGATGATGAATCAAATGAATTTTATAAATTTAACATCATTTATGATAATACATTATGTTATAATAATGTATTATTAGTTGGAACATATTTTTACAAATATTATTTAAAAAATGCGTATACTAGTAAAGCTACAAATATTAATAGTATAAATCATTATTTTATATTAGATAATGTAGTAAATTATAATCTATTTAATAATGTAATTACTAATACTATAAGTAATAATTTTACATTTAAAATAAATATATGTAAAAATGTTTTGACTTATATAGTAAATAGTCATTTTAATATATATTTAGGAATAATTTTAGATAATTATGATACTATTTTTAAAATAATATATAAATTAGACTATGAAATATATTGCATTTCATGTTATAATAGCAATAAATATTTAGGAAATTTTATTATAACTAACAAATTATTAAATAATAGCGATAAAAATTATGGTTGTAATTTTAAAGTTACTGCGTGTATAAACCAAGATATATACAATTTATTTATTTTAGAAAATAATAAAGAAACTTTTTATGATTATGCGTTAATTGATAGTTATAAAACAAGCGTTTTTATGAATAGTTTATTTAGAAAAATAAAAGAAAATAAGAATCTTGACTTATTAGAAGAAAGTGACTGTGAGGAAGAATTTGAAAATATTACTTTAGAAAAATATGTCGATTTAAATAAATCATATATTATTGAATGTATTTATAATAAAAAATTTAAAAAATGGATTCCAAAAAATTTAGCAAAAAATAATTATATTATTGATAAAAATAAACTTAATTTAATTGTCCAAAAAAATAAAATATATTTATAATATATAAAAAAATGCTATCAGTTTCAGAAGATTTGTTCATTCAGGAAGGCGGCAAGAGCCAGAGCCAGAACCAGAGCCAAAATGGAGGTAGACGTCGTAGAAGCAGAGGCAAAGGAACTAGAAGAAGAAGAGGAAGAGGCAGAGGAAAACGCACACGCAGACATTAAATATGTGTAAACATTTTATAATTTTATAATATTTTTTATATTATAATATTATAAAATATGCGCGGAGGTTATAGATACAAAGGTTCATATAAAGCTTCATATACAAGAAAAAGAAGACTAGCCGGAAAAAAATATAAAAAATCACAACGAATTAAATACAACTAATTATATTAATATAATTAGTTTTTTATAGTACTATTAAACATTTGGCTTCATTTACTAATATTGTTTGATTTATATTATTTTTATTATTTTTACGCGGTTTAAATAATAAATAATTCCAAAAATTAAGACTAGAAGCAATACTTGAATCTGACTCAGGATTAGTGTTTGTAATATTATAAATTAATTCTTGCTCATTATCCAAAATCGAATTTTTTTCAGTATTTTTTTCATCTAAGTTGAGAGATTTTAAATACTTAATATAATCATTATATTTTTCTTGATTTGTGCGGATTATTTTATAATTTTTTTCATTATAAAATGCT
>Ga0164295_10002085_pt1 | contig 16585 bp, 7 predicted proteins | sample GEODES006metaG_FD_111798 | JGI IMG/M metagenome (GOLD analysis project Ga0164295, IMG submission 111798) | Oligotrophic lake water microbial communities from Sparkling Lake, Wisconsin, USA - GEODES006 metaG | ecosystem: Environmental > Aquatic > Freshwater > Lake | place: USA: Sparkling Lake... | reverse complement strand
TGGAAGTGGTAGAGCTGACCGGGGGCGATACCGGGAACGAGGATGCTCCAAATGTCTCCCCAGCGGTCGGTGGCCGGGTCGAGCGAGATCACCTCCGCCGGCTCGGTGTCGTTTACCGCGTCATAGAGGAGGACGCGCATCCCGGTCGCCGAATGGCTGTAAACCACGAACTGAACCCCGGTGCCGCGGAGAACGGCACCGTAGGGGAGCGGATGGCTGAACTGGAGTCCGGGGAGCGGCCGCTCGTCGTGGGACCGCCGCGGCGCTGCTCGGGGCTTGCGGGGAAGCATGGTGCAGGGATGATACCATTCCGTTTCGGCCTCCGGCCGGGAAGCCGGGAACCGGACCGATCCTTTCGGGCCGGGTGCAAAAGCCTCCTCCGAAAGCCTCCTCGAGGAACGACTCACCAGTGGCGGGCGCGACCTACTCCTCTTCGGGGGTGAACCTCGAACTCTACGCCGAGGGCATGGCCCGTCTGCCGGCCCACATGCGGCGGACGCAATGCCCGCGCGTGATCAGCGCCGAAGGGGGCTTCGCGGCGCTCTTTCAGATGGATCTCCCCGGGCTCTTCCGCCGCGGCTGGGAGGACCCCGTCCTGGTGTCATGCACCGACGGCGTCGGAACGAAGCTCAAGATCGCCGTGATGGCCGGGATTCACCACACCGTCGGCATCGATCTGGTGGCGATGAGCGTCAACGACTGCCTCTGCACCGGTGCCGAACCGCTGTTCTTTCTCGACTACGTGGCCCTCTCGCACGACGACCCCGATCTCCTCGAGAAGATCGTCCGCGGCATCGCCGACGCGTGCGTCGAGAGCGACTGCGCCCTGGTCGGCGGCGAGACGGCGATCCTCCCTGACATGTACCAGCGCGGCGAATACGACCTCGCCGGATTCGTCGTCGGCATGGTGGAGCGGAAACGGCTCGTCGATGGCCGGCAGATCCAGCCCGGCGACGTGGCCATTGGCCTGGCCTCGACCGGCTTCCACTCCAATGGCTACAGCCTCGTCCGCAAGGCGGTGTTCGACTACGGCAAGCTCAAGTTCGACGACACCGTCGAGGAACTCGGCGGCACGACCGTCTCCGAAGCCCTTCTCCGTCCCACGCGGCTCTACGCCCGCCCCGTCCGCAGCGTCCTGCGTCGCTACCGGGTCAAGCAGCCCGTCCACGGCATCGCCCACATCACCGGCGGCGGCCTCGAGGAAAACCTCGCGCGGATCGTCCCCGAGAAGGTCCGGGTGGTGATCGACCGCGGCTCCTGGAAGGTGCCGGCGGTCTTCCCGTGGGTCCAAAAGCTTGGTTCAATCGAGGACGCCGAGATGGCCCGGGTGTTCAATATGGGGGTCGGGATGGTGCTCGTGGTCTCCCCCCACTTCGCCGACAGCATCGTCTCGCAACTCTCCGACGCGGGCGTCGAAGCCTGGCGGATCGGGGCTGTGGAAGCCGCGGAGGCGAGCGACGCGCGGGTCGTGATCCGCTAGCTGATCCCAGCTAGTGCCCCTTGGGGGCAGGGGCCGCGGCGGCGCGTGGGGCGCCCGCCCGTGACGGCCCGGCCGCCTTGATCGCCGTCAGCACCTGCGACTCCGTGATCAGGTCGCGGAGGATGATCGGCTCCGGGGCCGACTCCCCCGACCGGGCTGCCGGAAAGATCGCCAGGACCGGGATCGACTTGCTCTGCAGGCTCTCGAGCATCGTCTTGATCTCAGGCGACTCCTCCGTCCAGTCGGCCAGCAGCGGCACGACCTTGTTCGACTCGATCGCCGCCTTCACCTTGTCGGTCTCGATCGCCGTGGCGAGGTTGAGCTTGCAGGTCATGCACCAGTCGGCCGAGAAGTCGACAAGCACCGTGGCCCCGCCGGAACGCAGCTCGGCGAGGCGGGCCCGCGAGAACGGCTCCCAAGGGATGATCGACTCCACCGGCCCGAGGAACGTGAAGGCGGCAAAGCCGATCGTCGCCGCGACGCCGGCGGCCTGCAGCCAGCGGCCGAAGCCGACCGGGCCGCCGCTCTGCTCCTGCCCCTTGCCGATCCACCAACAGGCGGCCCAAATGCCGACGAGGAAAGCGAACGTCGGCACGAACCAATCGTGGTTCAAAAACGTGAACAGGAACACGACCGTGCCGAGCATCACGAAGCCGAGGATCTCTTTGAGCGTCTCCATCCACATTCCGGGCTTGGGGAGAAACTTCACAAGCCCGGGAATGAGGCCGACGAGGATGTAGGGGAGGGCCATGCCGGTGGCGATCGCCCCGAACACGCCGTAGGTGACATACGTCGGCTGGGCGAGGGTGAAGCCGAACACCGGGCCGAGGAACGGCCCGCTGCAGGGAGTGGCCAGCACCGTGCTCAACACACCTTTGAGAAACGCCCCGAGCGGCCCCTCCTTCGACTGCAGGTGCCCCGCCTTCTCCCCGATGAAGCCGGGGATCGGCAACTCCCAGACGCCGAGGAAGGAGAGCGCGAAGGCGAACACGATCGCCGCCATCGTGATGTTGAAGGTGGACGACGTGAACTGCTCGCCCCAGGCGAGGTTACGGCTCCCCAGGCCGATGTTCGCCGCCACGCTCGCCGTGGCCAGCGCGAAGAACACCGCATAGACGCCGGCGCAATACCAGAGATTGGTGCGGAAGACTTCGGCCCGCGCCTTCCCCGACTGCTGCGCGAACGACATCAGTTTCAGGCCGAGGACGGGAAGCACGCAGGGCATGAGATTGAGGATCAGCCCGCCGATGAGCCCGGAGAGGAGCGCCATCGGCAGGGAGAGCGTCGGCTTCGGCACTTCGGCAGGCGGAGGCTCGGCAGCAACCATCGACGGCCCGGCCAGCGGCTGAGGCTGGGCCACGGGCGTTGGGAATTGGGTCCCCGTCGGGGGAGCGACAGCGGCCGCTGTCCCGGTCGACACGGCGGGGGGGGGAATTGTCTGCACTGGCACCGGCTTCTTCGCCGCTTCGGCATACTTCGCCGCCAGAAACTCGATCGTGCCCTCCGTGCCGTCGGCCCCCGGGGCCGCCCGAGGAGGAAGCATGGCGGCGATGCGGACCGCCGTCGGCGGATCGCACGACGTTTCGGTGCACGTTTGGAAACCGATCACGACGTCGGCAGCCGCTGCGGTCGACTCGGGGATGAGCACCTCAAAGATCACCGGCCCATCGAGCCCGTTGGCGGCGGCAAGCTCCGGCGAGTGGGAAGGAGTCGCCCCGAGGACGACCACGGTCGCTGCCCGGTCGGCGACCGACACCACCGTCGGCTTCCCCTGCCCGACATCGCTGTCGGCTGAGCCGGCCGGGGCGTAGAGGTGATACCCGGCGTCGGGGGAGAGCCGAACGATGAGCGGCCACCAGGTCGACGGCGCCCCCGCTCCATCCACGTCGCTTCGCGCCGCGCCAAACGCCGCCTCGACGCTTGAATGGGCCCGGGGGGGGATATGGGTGGCGATCACCGCCGTGGCGGAGCCGGGTAAAGCCACGGCAGCGGAGAACGGATCGGTCGCCCCGGCGACGGGTGGCGCCGTCGGAGCCGTCGGGGGAGCCTTCGCCGCACCGGCGGGGACATCGGCGGCAAACGGGATCGACGCCGGGGGCGAGCAGGAGGTCTCGCGGCACATCTGGACGCTGACCGAGCCGGTGATCTGCGTCGCCTTACGGTCGGGATTCGCGGCGAGCGGAGCCCGCCAGACGACTGTCCCCTCATGTTCCTCGACCTGGAGCCCGGCCCAGGCCGGCACGTCGGTGATCGTGCGGATGTGGGGGGGCTGGTCGGGCACGAACGCCGCCGTCGGCTGCCAGGGGGAGGTAGGGTCGACGGTGATCCGGGTGGCCTTCGGCCCGCCCGGCTTCTGGGTGACGGCATAGAGGTGCCAGCCCTCTTCGAGCGTCGCGGTGACGACGAGGGTCGCAGGCTTTTCAGCGGCGGCCGGTTCCACGGTGGCCGCGACGGTGATCGGGCTCCCCAAAGCAGCGTTCACCGCTCCGAGCGGATCGAAAACGAGCGGGCTTTGAGCCATCCCGACCGGGCAGGCCGCCGACACAAAAAGAGCGGCCCAGAAGAGGGCACCCACCCACCGTGCGACCAAGTCGTGGGCGATCACCGGCAAAACCACCCGGCCGATCGGGGGCCTCGACCGCCCGCGGAGCCATCCTGGCAGACGCAGCATCGGCACATCGGTCCTTTTGGGAAGGGAGGTCAGCGTCAACGCAGGCAAACCTCCGGGCAAACCTTGTCGATTGTACAAGCTCCGTTTTCCGGGGGTCAATGGAGCCCACCGCTCCCTCCATCGGTCTTTTCCCCGGAAAAAGCGAGGTTTTTCAGGAGCGCATCGACCCTCTCGAGCACCGCGCACGGGTCGGGGAAATGGCGATTTTCGTCGAGAACCCAGCGAAACCAGTGGTGCAAGCCCCCGACCACCCCCGCCAGATGGAGGAGGTCGATGAGGGCCAGTTCTTCCCGGGAAAGGGGCCGAATCGCCCGGTAGGCCTCGAGCGCCTCTCCCCACACGACACTCAAGGAAACCGCGCCGACCGACGCCGACCGGGGCCCCTCCCAGCTTCCCAGAAGTCGCGCGAGATCCGTGGCCGGGGTATCGATGCCGGCGGCATGCCAGTCGATCACCGCCGTCACCTCCTCCCCGACAAAGAGCAGGTGCGCCTGCCAGACGTCGCGGAGCACCGTTTGGAGGGGCACCGCCGGCGGCACGACGGCCGCCAGGCGGGAGAGGTACGAAAGCCCCCCCTGATCCCGGAGGATCGCTGCGGCGGCCCGGCGACGCTCGGCGACCGCCGCCTGGAGCGGCGAGAGGCTCCGCCTTGTCGGCTCGTCCCAGCCGCGGTCGATGACGCCCCGCAAGGCCTCGGCCCGCCGTGCCCACGCCGGCGGAGGAGCGTGCCGGGGGCCCTCGTCGCCTCCGGCCTCCCGAAGGGCGACATGAATCCGGGCGAGCGTTTCGAGCGCCGTGGTGGCCTGACGCGGCGACGGGGCCGCCACCGGTTGCCCGGGGTGCCACTGCGTCATCTCGAAACACCGTCCGTCGCCGTCGGTGGCGATCGTGGTCGGCGCGGCTCCAACGGCCGCGGTCACCTCCAAGTTCGCAGGCACTGCCCCAACACCCGCCCGCCGTGCCGCTGCCATCAGCCGGTGGATCGCCTCGGCTCGTTCCTGCGGCCAAGTCTCGGCAAAGCCCTTGAGAACGAAGCGTCTCGGTGCCACGTCAAGAAGCTCATCCGGCTCCACAAGCCACACCGGGCTGCCGCTCAAGCCAGCGGAGGGGAGGGGACTGATCCGGCAGCGGGTCGTGGGGAACCAGCGGCGGACAATCGCCGGGGGCGTGGTAAATCCGACCATGGGCGGCCTTCTTGAAAAATGTCCTGTCGCAGCCCCTCAAGGCGCGTTCGGGCAGAGAATTGGCCCTTCGACAGATGCGATGCTACGCTGCCAAGAGACTGGAGAGAACCTGCTCCACCCCCCTTATCAGGAAGGGTGTCCTCCAGCCCCGCGCAGCCTAGGCTCCTGCTGCAGGGTTCGGTCCCGGCCACTCTTACAGCCCCGGCTCATCCGACCCATTCGAGGGAATCTGACGCATGCTCACCAGCTTCGGCCGTTGCTTCCGCTTTCTTTGCCCCGGTGTTTCCGCTGCTGTGGCGATGGCTGCCCTCGCGATTGCCGCTGCCGAAGTCACCTCGGCCCGCGCCGAGGAGCCGGCCGCCGCTCCGGCTGCCGACACGGTCAAGGTCGACACCCCGGCCGCGCCCCCCGCAGCCCCGCCAGCGCCCCCGGCCCCCGAAGGGAAGGGGGGAAAGCCGCCGTTTGCCGCCGTCGTCAAGGATGCGACCCGGATCCCCGGACTGATCACACTCCACCGCAAAGATGACAAGGTGTGGGCCGAACTCCCCGACTCGATTCTCGGCCGGGAGTTGTTCGTGCTGATCTCGATCGCCAAGGGAATCGGCGACGGCCAACTCCTCGGCGGCATGAGCTGGGGATTCGGTGACGACTGGATCTGGCAGTTCCGCAAAGTCGACGACAACATCCATGTCGTCCGCCGCAACGTCCGCTTCTTTGCCGACAAGGGAAGCCCTGAAGAGAAGGCCGTCGACTTGGCCTACACCGACAGCGTGCTGTTCAGCGTGCCGATCGCCACCTACGCCGCCAACGGCGCGCCGGTCATCGACCTGTCGGCGATCTTCATGACCGATCTTCCCCAGATCAGCCGCTCGCTCCCCGGCTTTTCCTTCGCCCGCGACCGCTCCACCTGGTCGCGCGTGAAAAACTTCCCCGACAACACCGAACTCGAAGTCGCCGCCACCTACGGCTCCGGCGGCCAGGCAGAACTCGACACCGTCGCCGACAGCCGCGGCGTCACCGTCAACGTCCACTATTCGGTGAGCATGCTGCCGCAGAACGGCTACCGGCCGCGGCTCGCCGACAACCGGGTCGGCTACTTCGTCACCGCCCTCAAGGACTTCTCGCAAAACGTCGACGAGGATCGATTCGTCCGCTACATCAACCGCTGGCAACTCGAGAAGGCCGATCCCTCGGCCCCGATTTCGCCGCCGAAGAAGCCGATCGTGTTCTGGATCGAGAAGACGGTGCCGTTCCGCTACCGGCAGCCGATCCGTGAGGGGATCGAGGCCTGGAACGAAGCCTTCCAAAAGGCCGGCTTTGCCAGCGCCATCGAGGTCCGTCAGCAGCCTGACCAGACCGACTGGGATCCGGAGGATGTGAATTACAACACCTTCCGCTGGATCACCGCCGGGGCCGGCTTCGCGATGGGCCCCAGCCGCGTCAATCCCCGTACCGGGCAGATCCTCGACGCCGACATCATCTTCGACGGCGACTTCCTTCAGTTCTGGCGCCGGGAATACGAAAACTTCACGCCGCAGGCGGTGGCGATCCTCACCGATGGCCCGACCGCCGCGGCGGGCATTCTTCCCTCCGGCAACCAGCGCGTCGCCGGCACGCACGGCCACGGGTCCGGCCACGCCTGCAGCGCCTGCATGCTGTTTGACGGCCATGCCCGCGAGACGGCGCTCGCTGCCACGGCGCTGGCCGTCGCCGGCAACGGCCTCAGCGAGGCCGACAAGGAGAAGCTCGTCGTTCAGGGGCTCAAGCTCGTTACGAGCCACGAGCTCGGCCACACCCTCGGCCTCCGGCACAACTTCAAGGGAAGCTCGCTTTTGACCCTTGCCGAGATCAACGATCCGGCCAAGGTGGCGCAGACCGGCGCCAGCACGAGCGTCATGGACTACATCCCGGCGAATATCAGTCCGAAGGGGAAGCCGCAGGGGGATTACTACACTGCCAAGCTCGGTCCCTACGATCTGTGGGCGATCGAGTACGGCTACAAGCCGGTTGGTGGCGGGAGCCCCGAGGCCGAGCTTGCGGAGCTCGAGAAGATCGCTGGCCGTGCCGGCGAGCCACAGCTGGCCTATTCGACCGACGAGGACACCCAGCCGGGTGACCCCGATCCGATGTCGAACCGCTTCGACCTCGGCAGCGATCCGGTCGAGTTCGCCCGCAACCGGGCCGAACTCGTCGCTCAGGTGATGCCGACGCTCGTCGAGCGGATGACCGCCAAGGATCCGAGCGGCAAGACGCCCGGCTACGAGCGGGTCCGTCAGGCGTTCGGCGTGCTGCTGACGTCGCACGGCAATGCGATGAACTTCGCTGCCCGTCTCGTCGGCGGCCTCCACACCTCGCGGGCCCACAAGGGGGATGCCAACGCCCCGGCGCCGTTCCGCGTCATCGAGGCCCAGAAGCAGCGCGACGCGCTGACGCTCCTCGAGCAGCAGATGTTCTCTGCCCAGCCGTTCACGTTCCCGCCGGAGCTCTACAACCAGCTCGTCTCGACGCGTTGGATGCACTGGGGGTCGAGTGAATCCGACCGGGAAGACTATCCCATCCATGAGGTGATCCTCATGTGGCAGGACCGGGTCCTCGGCCGGCTCATGGATCCGCTCACGCTCACCCGGATCCGCGACAGTGAGCTCAAGGTTCCGGCCGATCAGGATGCCTTCACCACGGCGGAGCTCCTCGACCGGCTCACCAAGGCGATCCTCTCCGAGGTCGACTCGATCCAGCCGGGCGACTACACCGTCCGGAAGCCGGCGATCGGGAGCCTGAGGCGCTCGCTGCAGCGCTCGTATCTGTCGCGGCTGTCGGCGCTTGCCGTCGGCAACGGCGGCACCCCCGACGCCCAGGTGATCGCGGCGGCCCAACTCCGCAGCCTCGACAGCCGGATCGGCGCGCTGCTGGCGAAGCCCGATGTCAAACTCGACGACTACTCGCGGGCCCACCTCGTCGAGACCCAGGCCCGGATCAAGAAGGTGCTCGACGCCAGCGTGACGCTGCCGCGGCTGTGACCGATCTCCCCGACAGAGCCGCTCAGCACCACACCGTGGGAATCCAATGCCCGACTCGATCAGCATCCTCCTTCTTACGCCCGACTTGATGGTATCGAGCCGGATCGCCGGAGTCGCTGCGGCGATCTCGGCGACGGTCGAGGCGCTCGGGCCCGCCGCGGCCGCCCCCCGGGGCGGGCCGTTCGCGGTGATCGTCATCGATCTGCAGGTGAATGGTCGGTCGGCGACGGCGCTTGTTGACCGGGCGAAGGGATTCCGCGACGCCCAAGCGGCCGCCGGCGCCGAGCGTGCGGCGATCATCGCCTTCGGGCCCCACGTGGCCGTCGATCGCCTCACGGAGGCCGCGGAAGCGGGGGCCGACCTCGTCGTCAGCCGGGGGGAATTGCTCGGTGCCCTGCCAGCGGTCGTCGAACGGGTACGATCACTCCCCAAAGGCAGCGCCGACGGCTCCGTCTGAACCGGTGACCGGTGAGCCGCAAGCGGTGCCTGGTTGCAAGCTCGCCGTTCCCGCGCGCAGGTTCTTTGTCGGCTACGGTGTCCGCACCGCGATCCAGGGGCACGATCTCCACGGCCTCACCTTCGGCCCCGATGACCGGCTGTGGTGGGTGGCGCGGTCCGGTGCAATCTCTCCCCGATCGCGGCCCGCTCAGCCAAACAGGGCGGTGACGGCCTGCGCCTTCACCAGCTCGCGCGGCTGATTGAGGTGGTTGTAGACGATCGTCTCCGGATCGATGCCGCAGGCGTGGTAGATCGTCGCCAGAAGCTCCGTCGGATGGACGGGATTCTCGAGCGGCGCCGAGGCGGTCGCGTCGCTCTTCCCATGGACATGGCCGCGGCGGATGCCGGCACCGGCCACCACCGAGGTGAAGCAGTAGGGCCAGTGGTCGCGGCCGTCGTTGGAGTTGCTGTTGCCGGAGGTGCTCACACCGCGCTGCGGCGAACGGCCGAATTCGCCGACCGCCACGACGAGCGTGTCGTCGAGGAGGCCGCGGTCGTCCATGTCGGTGATGAAGGTGGCCAGGCCGCGGTCGAGCATCGGCCCCGACTGGTCCTTCATCCGCTTGGAGAGATCGGTGTGGTGATCCCAGGAATGGTTGTCGGAGTTGGCCACCTTCGGCCACACCACTTCGACGACTCGCGTGCCGGCCTCGACGAGCCGGCGGGCGAGGAGGAGACTCTGCCCGAAGGTGTTGCGGCCGTAACGGTCGCGGACCTCGACCGGCTCCTTGTCGAGCGCAAAGGCCTCACGGGCCCGCCCCGAGATCACGAGATTCAGCGCCCGCTCGTAGTATTCGTCGAGCTTGTAGTCGGCGACCGCCTTGTCGATCTCCGGCATCGACTGATCGATGAGCGTCCGCAGCCGGGCCCGGCGCTCGAGCCGCTTGGCAAACACGTCAGCGCGGAGTTGGAGATCGTCGATGCGAATCCGACTCATCTTCTCCATGTCCATGTCGTCGCCGTCGGGGAACAGCGTGTAGGGGTCGAAGTCGCGGCCAAGGAAGCCGGCCGTTCCCCCCTTGCCGACGACGTTGCTCTCCTGGAGCGGCCGCGGCAGCATCACGAACGGCAGCATCGGCTCGGTCGGGGGATTCAGGCGGACGATGTTGGAGCCGAAGTTGGGGAAGTCCTTGGCGTTGGGCGGCTCGAGTTGCCCTGACGGGCTCACCTTGTCGGTCGTGTAGCCGGTCATCATCTGGTAGATGGCCGCGGTGTGGTTGAAGAGGCCGTTGGGGGTGTAGCCCATCGAGCGGATCATCGTGAAGCGGTCGTTGCAGTCGGCAAGCAGCGGCAGATTCTCGGTGTACTGAATGCCGGGGAGCTTCGTGGGGATGTTCTTGAAGACGCTGCGGACGTTGTCAGGAACGTTCTCCTTCGGATCCCAGAGGTCGAGATGGCTCGGGCCTCCCTGGAGATACACCATCACCACGCTCTTCGCCTTCCCCCAGCCAGGGGCCGTCGTCCGGGCGGCAGCGGCGGTCGATTCGTTGGCGCGGGCTTGGAGGCGGAGGAGGTTCGGCAGCGACAGCCCGAACAGGCTGCTGGCCCCCGCCCGGAGGATGGCCCGGCGGCTGACACCGAGGGACGAATCGCACAGATCCTTGCCGGAGCGGCCGGGGATGACGAGCATGTTCAACTTCTCCTGCGGGCGGCAGACCCGAAGATCGGGCTCTGAACGCGGTCGGTGTTGTGGCGAGCCGGTCCCTCCAGGGATCGGCCGGAATGGGATCGTTTGGTTCAATCAGTGGTTGAAGAAGAACGCCGGGCTGTTGATCAGGGCCCAGGCGAGATCCTGGATCGTGGTCAGCCGCCGGTTGGCGATCTGGTTGGCACTCGCCCCGGCATCGGCCCGGAGGCGGAGGATCGCCGGATCTTCGGGAACGGCGGTTTCAGCGACGCCGATGGCCGCCGCGAGGGCAACGAGCCCAGGGTCGGCGGGGAGCGGCTTTTGGGCCTCGACGAGTTCGGCCCGCAGTTTCTGGCCGACCGCGTCGGTGCGGTCGATGATGGCGGCGAGTTCGGCATGCTCCTCAGGGCTCCGCTGCGCCCGCGGCTTGCCGGCGATTTCGGCCACGCGGGCCAGCGGCCCGAGTGGGAGCGGCCCCTTGGTGCCGGTGGCCGAAACGCGGAAGCGGCCGAGATTCCACTTCGCCCCCTGAAACCGCTGCTCGAGGACGATCGTCAGCACCGCCGGCTCAAGGAACACGCGGGGCTCGCGGAACTCGAGCACCGCCCAGTGCGCCTCTTGCATCCGCGGATGGACCGCCCAGCCCTGGCCGGGATTGGTCGAATTCTTGTCGATCGCCAGTTCGACGCCGAGGGTCGCCTGCGAGAAATCGGCAACGGCCCGACTGAAGTCGAGCGGGGCCTTCTCCTCGGGACGGGCCGCCGGCGCGATGTCGCCGAGGATCTCGGTGAGCACGAAATTGCCGTCGTCTGCCCGGCCCGAGCCGGCGCCAGGGAGGCTCGGGTCAGGAAGCACTTCGAGCCGCAGGCCGGTATAGGTGCCGGCGGGGAGGGGGATCGTGAGCGTCGTCGTGTCGTCGGCGAGGGTGCCGGCGACGAGGATCGAGCCGTCGGGCTGGGCCGTGAGCGTCGCCCCGGCCCGCGAGGCCATAGCGGTAGGGACGAGCACCTGCCACGTTGCCCCCTCGGCAGCCTCGCGCTCGGTTCGCTCGAGCGCAGCCCAGGGATTCGAGCGGTAGCCCTCGATCGCTGCAAGCGCCGCCGCGAGCCGGTCGGCCCGCTGCCGCTCGAGTTCGAGGCGACTCGGTTCGTGGGCTGCGGTGCCGTCCACGACCGCCTTCTTCGCCGCATCGATGCGTGCCTGCCGCTCGGCCTCGAGGACATCCTTCCGAGCCTTCCACGTCGCTTCGGCGGCCGCAAGTTCGGCGGAGAGGGCGGCGTGATCGGCCGTGATCTCCTCGCCGGCCCGCTTCACCGCGGCAACCTCCTCCGGCCGACTCGGCCGATTGAGGATGCGGAGAAAGACTTCATTGACGAGTCGGTCGTCGTCGGCTTGGCTGGCGACGAGCTTGGTCAGTTCGCTGGCCGGATCGGCGAGGACATCGCCGACGGCCGGGCCGCTGACCAGTGCCATCACCGGCCCGAGGGCCACGCCGCCGGCCCGCTCGCATTCGCAGGCGCTCTCGCGCGTCGGCTTTCCGAACGTCTGGAGGAAGCCCGCCCCGAGGGCCGCCGAGACGTCGGGCAGCGCCGCCGCACGAGTTCCCTCCGGGTATCCGGGGAACCGGGTCGGTGAGCCGACGACCGCATGGAGCGTGTCGTAAAGCGTCTCCGCGGGGAGGCGGCGGGGAAGGGCATGGGAGTAGTTGATCTTGTCGTCGTCGTTCCAGCGGTTGGCGCTCACGGAGAGGCCGTACGTACGCGAGGTGCAGATCTCCGTCAGCAGTCGCCGCATGTCAAAGCCGCTGTCGATGAACGACGTCGTGAGGTGGTCGAGGAGGGCCGGGTTGGTGGCCGGGTTGCCGGCTCGGATGTCGTCGATCGGATCGATGATCCCGGCGCCGAACAGGTAGCCCCACAGCCGGTTGACGTAGCTCTTGGCGAAGTAGGGATTGTCGGCGGAGGTCATCCAGGCGGCGAGTTGTTGGCGGCGGCTCATCCCTTCCGACTCAGCGTGGGCGCATTCGAAGGGGAACTTGGGAGCCACCGGCTTGCCGGTCCGCTCGTGCGTCACCTCGCCCGCTCCCCGGTCAACGACGATCTCGTAGAGCGGCTTGGCCCCCTCGACGGCCGAGCCACCGATGTTGCGATCGCCGCTCTCCGGATCGCGGTCGAGCCCGACCTGCGCGAAGAACGCGGCTGTCTCGTAGTACTGATCCTGCGTCCAACGCTCGAACGGATGGTCGTGGCACTTGTTGCAGTTGAAACGCACGCCGAGGAAGAGGTGCGTCGTGTTCTCCATCGTCGCCAGGGGATCGCGAAGCGTCTTGTAGTACGCCGCGGCCGGGTTCTCCCGGTTGGAGCCGGTGGCGGTGAGGACCTCGCGGGCAAACGTGTCGTAGGGGGTGTTGGCAGCCACCTTCCCGCGGATCCAGTTTCTCAAGCCCTTCGCCCCCTCATCCCCGAGGAACTTCGGGTTCACCTGGAGGAGGTCAGACCACTTGTTGGTCCAGTGCTCCACGAAGGCCTCGCTGCCGACGAGCCGGGCCACCACCTCTGCCCGCTTGATCCGCGTGTCGCGGGAATCGGAGAGGAAGCGCTTCACCTCGGTCGCCGAGGGGGGCATGCCGGTGAGGTCGAGGGCCACGCGGCGGAGAAACTCGTCGTCGCTGCACATCTGCGACGGCTCGATCTTCATCGCCTCCCACTTGCCGGCGACGAGGGTGTCGATCGGTCCCCAGGCCTCTGGCTGCGCCCACTCAAAGCCGGAGCGATCCCCCATCACGGTGAGCATGACGGCGGCATAGGAGCCTTCGTAGCGGACGAGGATCGGCGCTTCGCCACGCCGGAGGGCAGTGACGAGCCCCTGCCGATCGGCGGTGGCGACCTCGCCATTGCCGCTCTCGAGGAACGCCTCGCGGGTGACGTCGCGCGTCCTGCCGTCGGCGTAGCTGGCGACAACGCGAAACTGCTGCCGGCGGCCCGGCGTCTCGATCACCGCGGAGGTCGGAAAGACGGTGATCCCGGTGACGCGTGGCGTGGCGATGTCGAGCTTTGCCCCTTGCTCGATCCAGCGGCGGACGACCTGATAGGCGGGATCATCGGGGCGGGTGAGCTGGCCACCGGCGTGGGGGACCGCCGCAGACGCTTTGAGGAGCATGAGGCTGTCGTCGGGGCTGGCGAGATTCACGCGCCGGGCGCCGTGATCATCGGTGAGGGCGCGAACGTCGTAGATCGGATCGTAGCCGCGCAAGGAAAGCTTGAAGCCGTTCTTCCCCTTTGCCGCCCCGTGGCAGGTGCCCTGATTGCAGCCCATCTTGGCCAGGAGCGGATTGACGTCGCGGACGAAGTCGACGTCGGGGATGTTTTTCGTGCCGGCGACCGCGACCGGGATCTCCTTCATCAACAGCCCCGGGCTGCCCGGCTCGCCATGAACGATCCTCAAGCTCGCCGTGCCATCGGCCAGCGGACGGACAAGCCCGCCGGGGCCCACCGTCACGAGGCTCGTGGCCGGGATCGCTTCGCCCGCCCCTTCAAACCGCACGCTCCGCGTCAGGTCGATCGAGCCTCCGCCAGCGATCTGACCGGTGACGACCACCTGGCTGGCGGCAAACGGGCCGTCGAGGCTGATCGCGGCCGGCTCGACGGTGATCCCGGTGACGCTCGGCGGGGGAAGCTCCGGCTCGAGCGAGGCCTCGATCGGCCACGGCAGGGGAAGGGAAGCGCGGGCGGCGGCCGCTTGGTCGATCTTTGCCACCGGAAAGCTGCGAAGCGGGGCGCCGCTCGAGGCATCGAAGAAGCGGATCAGCCCATCGGCACCGCCGACGACGACGGCTGCTGGTTGTCCATTGGCTCCGGGCTGGAAGGCGACCGCGTAGGCTCCCGCCTCCGGGAGGGCCACGCGGGCCACCTCACGGGTGCCGGTGGCCCGGTAGTCGTCGAGAGTCTTCCATTCCTCGGCCGAGCGCTGGCTGCCGTTGCGGTTGGCATCCCCAGGCACCTTCGCCATCACATCGAGGACCGGCTTCGGCACGTCGGCATCGTAGTCGTAGCTGGCGATCACCAGTTCGCCATGGCCATCGAGGCTCGAGACGGCGGCCACCTGTTTCCCGTCAGCGGAGAAGCGGACGCCGAACACGCGCCCCGGGAGGGGGAAGAGGGGGAAGATGAGGTTGGCATCGTCGCCGATGACGCGCGTGGAGTGGCGGTGGATGCGGTAGACGCGCGGCGTGCCGTCGGCGCCGGCAACGACGATCTGATCGAGCGTCGGATGACGGTCGAGGGCGGAGAGGCCGCCGCGGAGGGCGCCGGGCGTGATCGAGGTGATGTTGTCGATGAACCGCTGCGTCGCCAGTTCTGTGAGCTTCGTCGACATGTCGCGGCCGACGGAGATGACATGATCCCCCTTCGGCGCGAAGACGGTGTCGAGGGCCCAGTCTTCGTGGGCGCCCTGATAGAGCACCTGTTCGCCGCTGGCGACGTCGATGGCGCGGACGGTGTTGTCGGTGCAGCCAAAGGCGATCAGCTTGCCATCGGGCGACCAAGAGCCACCGAAGACGGTGTCGAAAGTGACGGGATGGGAGCGGACGAGACTCCCGTCGGCCACGTTCCAAACCTGCACTTCCCCCATCCGGCCGGAATTGCCGCCGGTGACCGCGAGGTGGCTGCCATCGGGGGAGAAGCGGACGCGCTGGATCCGCTCGGAGAGGCCAACGAGGCGGCGGAGCGGCGCCGCGGGAACCTCGGCCCCGGCCACGTCAAACAGGAGCACCTCATGGAAGCCCGACACGGCGAGAAGCCGGCCGTCGGGCGAGACATCGAGCGAGGTGACCACCGGCTGGCGGGAATAGACGGGGGGATGCTCGGCATCGACGCGCTGGGCGGCGGACGGGGGCGTGTCGTCTTGGGCTCCTTCGCTGATCCAGCGGCGCACGAGCGCCACTTCAGCCGCCGACAGCGGCTTGCCCTGCTTCGGCATCTCGGAGACGCCGTCGGGCCCGGCCGTGATCACCTCGAGCAATCGGCTCTCCTCCGGCTTGGAGGGGACGATCCCCGCCATCCCGGAGTCGCCCGGGGCGAACATCCGGGCCACGTCGGTCATCACGAAAGCCCCGTTGGCCTTGGCCGGCTGGTGGCAGCCCTGGCACGTGGCCTGGAAGAGGGGCCGGATCTGTTTGTGGTAGCTGACAGGCCCGTCGACGGGGGCCTCCGCGGCCGTGGCCCCACCGCCCTGGAGAAGGACGAGGAGCCCGGGCAGACAGGCCCAAACGAGGCGACGAAGCGTGCGGACCGGACGGCTCGAGATGATCATGATGACTCCCAAAACGGGGGAGGGGGGAGCGCAGAACAACACACCGCCTCTTCCCCCTAGGTGCCCATCATACTTCAGGGCCGGTATCGTGTTTCAAGGCCGGTCGAGTCACCCAGACTCGCCCGGAAGCTGCTCGACGACGACTTCGTCGAGCTCAGTGCCGTCGACATCCCTCCGGAGGAGGAGGTAGGCAGCGGTGGCAATCGCCCAGAAATAGCCCCATCCGAACGATCCCACGATCGCTCCGACGACCCGCGACCAGAATCCGAGGGCCGCGATCCCCAACGGCCCGCCCCCCCCTTGCCCGGCCGTTTCCAGGCCCGCGAGGACCTCGGCCGTCCGGGCATGCCCCATGCCGAGGCTCGTCGCCCACAGGGCGAGATTGGTCGCCGCGGTGGCAAACAGCTCGGCGGCCGCCAGCGTCGGCAGGGCCACGACGAGGGCCACGAGGAGATAGAAGATGTAGTGGAGCGGGCGCTGGTAGAGGTAGGAAAAGGCGGTCGAGATCGCCTGAAAGCTGTCGCCACGCTCCACCCCAACCCCACCCACCATGAGGGGCCATCCGGCGACGACCCCGATGGCGAGGATCGCCAGCACGATGCTGCCGATGAGGACGAGCGGCCAGACAACGCCGGCGATCGCCAAGCCGATGTCGGTGCGCATCAGCAGCCCGAGGAGGGCCCCGGGGAGGCTGAGGGCGACGATCCCGAGCAGGACGAACGCCACCGCATTGAAGGCCGAGAGCCATTTCTGGCTGCCGTACCAGAGCGAGGCGGTGAATCCGGGCACCTCCTCGCC
>Ga0164295_10002084_pt1 | contig 16589 bp, 16 predicted proteins | sample GEODES006metaG_FD_111798 | JGI IMG/M metagenome (GOLD analysis project Ga0164295, IMG submission 111798) | Oligotrophic lake water microbial communities from Sparkling Lake, Wisconsin, USA - GEODES006 metaG | ecosystem: Environmental > Aquatic > Freshwater > Lake | place: USA: Sparkling Lake... | reverse complement strand
TTTTTCTCCTAAATTAATTTAATTTATTAAATTTATTTAGATGAATCCATTTATTAACATAAATTTTTTCTCCTAAATTAATTTAATTTATTAAATTTATTTAGATGAATCCATTTATTAACAATAAATTTTTCTCCTTTTAGTATTGGCAAACCTTGATGTAAAGAATTTACTAATAATTCACCATTGTCATTTAATGATTTAAAATATACAGCCGTGCCTTTTTTGGGTTTAATCGTTAATTTTAAATTAACAAATTCAGTACCTCCACCATCTTCAACATCATTTAAATAAATTAACAATGTATGCGCTCTATCAATAATATTACTTGTAACTTTTTTTTTATCAACTTCAGGATCATAGTGTTGTTTAAAATATCCAGATACATCATATCTAACAAATTGTAGAGATTCCATATTTTGTTTAGGTAATCCAATTAATTTTTCTGTTATATTTGTAATTTTTCTTGCAATTGCATGGTGTCTATCATCAATCCATATTTGTGTGGATGTTCTATAATCGGATGTAATATTACCATTATCACCGGTTGTTTCACTTGTTATAAAATTTTTTGTTTTAGCATATTCAATTAATTCATCACATTCATTGTCATTTAATAGATTATTAATTACAATGACATCATAATTGCTATCATTAATATTTTTTATAATACGCTGATAACAATTTGTATATGGTATGCATAATATAATAATTGAAGTAATTATTATTAACAAGAATAAAATAGGATGTATAATATTTTTTTTAGTAACTAGAATATTTGATATACTAATAATAAAAAATAATGTAGTTATAGATAATGTACCACCAACAAAATATTTATACTCACATTTATATCCAATTAATTCATTTTTATCTATATCCGTTAAATGGATTATTGGTGTTAAAACACCATCCTTAATTAAAACTCCTTTATCTTTTCCTAATTCTGTTAAAGGATATATTGTCATTTATATTTATATACTAAATTTAGATAAATATTGTTTATTGGAATTGTTTACTGGAATATTTATATTCTAAAGAAATAATTATTTATTAAATATTATGTTTGATCTTGATAATTTTAATGTAATTAATTTTATTTCCAACGAGATTTTATATTCGACAATTTATATTGGTTTATTATTTGGTATATCAAAATTGTTAGATAGATTATCATATGACGATAATACACAATATTTTTTATTACATTTTTGTCATAATATGATAATTACATCAATTGTTGCTCCATATTGTTTAACATTACTTTATGATCCACTTGGTATAACTACAAATTATACTGACTATATGCCAAATTATTTTATTCTATATCCAATGATATCAGGTCTACACACATTTCATTTGATTAAATCATATAAAAATATAAAAATAGATGAGACAATACACCACATAGTAACATATACATTTGCATTAATTAATCATATATTTAATCATCCAATATATTATTCTAATCTAATATTTTTATCAGGTATTCCAGGTGGAATTACATATGCACTATTATTTTTACAAAAAATTGGTAAACTTAATTATTCGACTGAGAAAAAAATTAGTGTAAATATAAATATCTGGGTTAGAGCACCCCTATCAATTATATGGTCTGCTTTGATTTATTGTAAATATATATATGAATATAAAACTAATTTTCATCTAGCTCTAACATTAATTTCAATGTTTTTCATTACATTAAATGGTATTCATTTTAAAAATACTATTGTTGAAAGTTATTACAAACATCTATTTGTGAAAAAGATTAATTAATGTTTTCAATTTATTCCAATTTATTTTATTTTATTTATAATATATACATGATTCAAATTATATTAATCATATTATTAATAGTATTAGTATATATATTAAACGAATTAAAAAAAAATAAAAAATATCAATCTGTTGTAGATATATCTAATAATATTGAACATTTTTCATTAACTAATGGTATACAACCAGATACTATATTTGGATATAGAAAAAATACTGTATTAATAACATCGGGTATTATTGTATTTACATTAATTTTAATTGTTATAATTTATGGTATTTTCTTTGATAAGCCCAATACAGATAAAGAACTTAAAAAACTCATTAAAGAGGACGAACATAAAGATATTAAAGAAAAAAAAATAAAATTAGAAAAGGGTAAAAAAGTTAATAAAAAAAATAATAAAAAAATAAACGAATATGAAGGTGAAGAAGGTGATGAAGGTGAACATGATGAAGGTGATGAAGGTGAACATGATGAAGGTGATGAAGGTGAACATGATGAAGGTGATGAAGGTGATGAAGGTGATGAAGGTGATGGTGAAGAAGGTGAAAATTATAATAAAAAAAATGATAAAGGGAAAAGAAGAGAATATGAAAGAGAAATGGTACGTAGAAGAAGAGAATATGAAAGAGAAATGGAACGTAGAAGAAGAGAATATGAAAGAGAAAAAGAAATAGAACGAAGAGAGAATGAAAGAGAGTTGGAACAAGAAAGAATAGAATACGAAAGAGAATTAAATGAATATATGAAAAAAATGAGAGAACAATATGAAAGAAAGTTAAGAGAACTTGAGCTTGAAGATGAAAATGAAGGTGAAGATGAAGGTGAAGGTGAAGGTGAAGGTGAAGGTGAAGATGATCAAAAAGAATATATGGAACTAAAAAAATATTTATTTGGAAAAGAAAAACATGGAATGCTACGGATATTTGAAGAGAATATTAAAAAAATAAATAAAAGAAATTTTAAAGATATAGAACCTTATATCCTTAAACATAATTAGAAAAAGATAAATGGATGTTAAATGATATGTGTGTTAAAACATCATTAAAACTTAATATAATTCCAAATATTTCTTTGATATCTCTTTAATTTTTGTTAATTCAGTATTTGTTTTTTTCTTTAATCTGTACACACTTGAAGCAGTAGAATATATTTTTGATAAATATATTTTATTATCATTTATAAATGAATAATATAGAGCATCCCATATAACATCCCATGTATATTCATTTTCACCTAATTTAATCTTTTCACTTGATTTAGGTTTATAGTTAGACATTAATTGTATATAATTTGATGATGAAAAATAAGGTCGATTCATCATTAATGTTCCTACTGAATGTAAACCCATTCCATATACGTTTGGTTCCATTACCCATTCATATGCATCAATTGATACTACAGACATAAACCATTCCAAACACTGTTTGGGATTTAGACGCGTTAACAACATAAAATTTGATGCTAACATTAATCTTTCAATATGATGTAGATATGCATATTTTAGAGCCTTCTTAATAATAACATCTATTGGTTCAATACCTGTTGTTCCTTCATACCATATATTAGTAACTTTTCTATTATGTTTAAAAAAATTCATTGAAATAAACTTGGAATGTTCATTTAAATATAACATTCTAACATATTCACGCCATGAAATAATTTGTCTTAAAAATCCTTCTACTGATTCAATATTTATTTTATTTTTTTCATAATATTTTAATGTTAAATTAACAACATCTAATGGATTAAGTAAACCAATATTCATCAAAGCTGATATTCCTGAATGATATCCAATTATTACATCATCTCTAAATGCATCCTCATAGGGACCAAATTTTGTTAATTTTTTTTTAAGAAACTCGTTAAAAAATTTGACAGCTTCTTTTCTTGTAACAGGTAAGAATGGTGTAAATTCACCAGGATTTTTATTATAATTAGTTTGTACATATTTCTCTGCTTGTGTTAGATATTTATTCTTATATAATTTTATTTTAGTTTCCTTATATGATTGAGGAAATGTATCACGATTTTCTTTATCAAATGAATATGAGCCACCAATAGGTTTACCATTTTTTATAAGTACATCAAGTTTATGTCTTGCCCATTTATAGAAAGGTGCATTAAAATATGAAGAAGATTTTTTATTTGTTCTTATATATTCATCGATATCTTCTATAGTAAATAAAAAATTAGGTGATTCCATTTTTATTGCTTTTTTAAATTTTTTTTTAATCTCATTATCAATTTCTATATCAGTTGGATCATAATATGTTAATTCAGTACTTGGTGGAATTTCTGATAATTTATTTATTAATTTTACAGGTAATTTTTGTTCATCTTGAAAAGCATATATACATGCATACATAAACATTAAACGATTTTTATTGTATTTATATCTATCAAAATATTTATTATGTAGATATAAATAAATTCCATTCACATCAATATCCATTTTATTAATATTATATAATTGATTTGGCAACAATAATATTTTCATTTATAAATACTTATAAGAAAAAATATTAAAAATTAATTATTAAAAATAATTAATTATGTTTAATTTATTAATGCAAATATTTAGAAAAGATCTAAAAAATGATTCAGTATTCCATCCCTCAAAATACAATATAGAAGAATATTATCCAACTAAAATAACAAATAATATTTGGTTGGGTGGTAATCAATATTTTCCTCATTCGGATGATCCCCTAGTTGATGATAACGGTCAATATTTTATTAATCTAAATGATATTGAAGTAGTTGTATCATTAGTTACAAGACACGAGCTACCAAGATTTACATCAAGTATAAATAAAGAAAATTTTTTACACATTCCTATTTGTGATTTTGATGATGAAGATATATTTCCATATATTGATAAGTTTAATGAATTTATGGATAATAGAATAAATAAAAACATATACATACATTGTGCAAAAGGAATGTCACGTAGCGTGACATTTTTAATTATATATCTAATGCTAAAAGAAAATATATATGATTATAATATCATATTAGATAAAATTAAATCTAAAAGAAATATTGTTGATCCAAATCCAGGATTTATTAAATCATTGGAAATTTATCAAGAATGGTTAAAATCTAATAGATATTTTACTTTAACAGATTTTAGAGATAGATATCCATGGATTACTACTGTTAAAAATAATTAAGGAAAAACAATTATAAATGTTTGAACATCTATCTTTATCCATGATAATTTTGTTTCCTTATTTAGTTGATAATAATTTTTTGAATTAATATTAATTGAATTGAAATTATCTTTTATATATATCAATTTATCATGAAATGATGTCAATCCTTTATGTGACACTTTTATTGATAGATGTCTAAATACATTTTCAAATATAATTTCATCATAGATGGAATTAATATTAATAATTAATTGCTTTTCTTTTTTTATGTTTTGAGCAATATCTACACTCAATGTATCTACTATCAACATTAATTTTGAAACCTTTCCAGATAATTCAAAAAATGATTCAATTGCTTTTGGATTCCATGCTTCAATAGCTGGTCTTATGTGATCTCTTATTTTTCCACGCTGTGACCACTTTGGAGTAGAGTCTGCAAAATGTGGAATCTGTAGATAATTAGCCAAAGAATAAATATCTTTCTTTACTATATTAAGCATCGGTCTTACAAATGTTATATCTTTATCATTAAATGTTTGTTTTGTAATAAAATCCATTCCAGTAAGATTATCATAATGTGATTCAGACGTTATATTTGTCAAAATATTTTCGAATGAATCATCGTGATTATGACCAAGAAAAACGATAGGTTCACTCTGAGTATTACTGTTGCAATAAGTTGCATATCTAATATTTCTAGTATAGGTTTCATAATCATCTCTCAATCCAAGATCCATACATTCCGGTCGATTTAATTCTGTAATTTTTCTGATATTTAATTGTATACCCAGAAAATCACACCATGATTTTAATAATGAAACTTCATGCACACATTCTTTTCTATTATTATAATTTATATGAACTGCAATAATATTTTCAGATGAATAATATTTGGTTAATAAATATGACATTACCATAGAATCAACACCACCACTCAAAGAGATAATAATCGGTTGATTCTTTAGAAATGCAATCTGCTTTTGAAATTCTTTACAAAAATTACCAAATTTTTCAGGTATATTCTTTACGATCAATTGAGGTCTATATACAGCTAAACCAAGATCACAAATTCCCATATCATCTAAAATTGCATATGAAGTTGATTGTGGTACATAATGTTCGATATTTATTGTATCATCACATTGTATACAATACCTATCAAGAGTTGCTCTTAAAAATCGACGATATCCTAAATCCTTAGGGTATTCTTTTATTTTGTTGATTGTTTCTCTAATTACATAAAATATTTTATTGAAATTTCTTGAATGTCTCAATGGTAATAATACAAATGCAAATTGATCAGAATTTAATTCATACTTATTTCTAATATAAAATTTTTCTGCAAATGCAACAATATTTATTTCATCAATATTTATTTCATCAATATTTATACCATCAATTTTATTTTCCAAATGTCTTTCAACGTGACGAATAATCTGATCATACAATAAAATCCATCCTAATCCAGATCTAAAATCATCAATTAGTTTAGATTCATCGTATTTCATATCAAATAAAGATAAAAATTTATCTGTAATTAATTTATCGTCGTTTGATGTGGAATTAAACCATTGGTTCTTATTTGTAAACCAATAATCAACTAATTCATGAAGTTTCTGAATGAATTCCATTTTGATAAAATATATGTAATTGAACATGTATTATATATGTAATGGATTTTTATGTTCAATTTTTTAGATAAAATAATAAAAATAATCATAAAAAAATTAGTTATTCTATAACTTTTCTACAAAAAAATATTGTATTATATATAACTTTTATAATTTTAATTGATTTTTAAGTTCTAAATATTTATTTTTATATTTTAGATATTTTTCTTTATAATTTCCACCTACTTGTTGAGGTTGTTTATTTTGTATTTCCAATAACCGTTTAACGATTGATACTGCTAAATTATAATATTTTTTACTTGAATCTAGATTTTCATCATATAATATTTCTCTATCAACTTCAGGTATAATATCAATAAATACATTATAATCAAGTAATTCTACGTCTAAATTTTGATTTAAATTAATTGGTACTTGGGTATTAATTTCTTTTAATTTAAATTTCTCATCAATTGCATCTAATTCTTCACGTGTATAATTAATTTTAATTAAATTATATGTATCAATTGATTTATATATTATATCAATAATGTTATTAAAAGCAACATCATCATTTTTTTTAAATTTAGATATTATACATATATAATTTATCATTAAATTAACAAATATTATAATTCTACTTAGTTGTTGTATTGTTTTATCTTCAATATAAGTAAAACTTCTTTGCATCATTGAATATATTGTCAATATATTATCTCTTAAATTATAATCATATCTATATTTAATAGTATTTACAATTAATACAAACATTTGTTTTAATTTTTCTTCAATGTATTTTTTTACTTCAACATGTGCATCTCTTCCTGCTTTTTTTATATCTATTAGATATGATTTATATAATTTATCATATACATTTTGAATATTTATATTATCATTAATGAATGATAAATTATTATTCACTACAATTGAAATAATTATTCTTTCTATTTCTATTATTTCTTCATATTTTTCTTTATTAATTTTATTTAAGATTTGACATAATAATATAACTTCAAGTTCATTATTTTTGGCTAAATCAATATTTGTAAATATTTTGCCTCCACCATATTGTATTATTTTTTCAGGTTTTAATAAGATTTTTATTCTGTCATTGATTTTTAATTTAATTGGTACATCTTTTTTATAATCAAAATAATCAGTTTTTGAAAATAAATTTTCTTGCCAACCTTCACCAAAATATATATCTCTATTTTCTATTCTATCATTAACCATTTGATTTACATATTTATATTTTTCTATAACATGAAAAACAATTGGTTTATCACCTACTATATCATAACCATCATAACCATCAATTAATTTTTCTAAACCATCATATATTTGTAATTTATTATTATCATCATAATAAAATAATTCATCACCAAATAATTTATTTATATATTGATTAATTACTACATCATTACCAGAATTTATACATGAATAATATATATTATTATTAATATCAATAAATGTATTTAATGCCATCATAAAAGTTTTATTTATTTGTATATTATTTTTTTTAATATATTCTCTCATACATATTAAAAAATATACAAATTCATGTAAAGTTGGATTATTGATGATAAAAAATCTATTCCATGTTTTAAATATTTTAATAATTAAATAAATTAATGCATTATATACAAAAATATAGTCTGAATGTAACATATTTACTGATAGTCCATCAAACCATAGCATATTTTGCCAATATATTTTAGTTGTATCAAAATCAAAATGTCCACCATTATTTACTGTATTTCCACTAATATCTGCTCCTAATTGACACCCTAAAAACTCATCCATACCATAATCATATGGATTAATTTCTTTATTACTATATTTATTTATTTTACTTAATATCGCATTATTAGTTCGTTCGTTTATTGCATCTAATTCATAATTATCAGATTCTTTTCTAATTGAAAACATTTTACCCCAAGATTCATTATATAAATCATCATCTAAATTATCAACAATATTTATATAGCCCATAAGTATACCCTTATGATAACCATCTATTGAATGTCTATGCCAATAACTATTATAATATGGATTTATACCAAGTAATATTTTTTTACCTGAATTAATAAATTTATTTAGCATATATTTTTCATAAATGGATGGTGAAGTTGCATGACCATCGCGCAATATTATAAGAGTTTTTTCTGGAATTAATTTATCTCTTGCAGTAATTATTCTTAAAAATTGTCCTAAATATCCTTTATTCCTATGAAATGAATGTAATACTTTATATGGAATAATACCTCGAATATCATCATGCTTTACTTGTTGACAATACAATTCAACAATATTTTGATCTTCAAATTGTGAAAAATCATATGTAAATAATTCAACAATTGCATTATTATTGTATGTAAAATCATTTTTTAATTTTGAACATAAATTTATTAACACAACTAATAATTCATAATCATTATTTATTTTATTTTGTTCAAGTAGATTAATTATTATTTTTCTAATTAATTTATATTTTGCCATTATTTTTATGATATTGGTTTTATTTATATATTTATTAATTAAAAATGAATTATATAAATCTATTTTATTTGACTTCCAATTTTCTATATCTGATAATATTCTCAAACGTTTTAATCGCTCTATATCAAAATAATCAAAATATAATCTTGCAGTATAATCATCCCATGTTGTTGATGAACTTAATAATAAAAAACAATAGCCTAATAAATACTTATTTGTCCAATCAATCATATTATCTAAAGATTGATATGAATTTAAACTAACAAATAAACTTGATGATAATTTAATTTTATAATCACTATCCCATTCAATATCATTATAAATAGATAAATTTTTAATTTTTTTATATTCATTGCTTTCTGTTAATTGATTCAAATATAAAATTATATTATTTTTATTATTAGCTTCAAATACACGATAATAAAAATTATCATATTGTATTACATACTTATTAAATTCATTATTGATTTCTTGATTTAAAAAACCATTCAATTTAAATAATTCATGCGAAGTTCTAATATAATCAGCCATTTATATATATATATATATATATATAAATAATTATAATTATAATTATAATTTATCTGTTAACCTCTCTTTAGGAAAATATAAAAAAAAATAAAGGAGTATTAAATGGAAATAGTTATAAAACACTAATAAACTTACCATATAACTTTTTTATAATTTTCATTAAATTTACTTGGATCATCTTTAACATCAAATAATAAATCCAATTTTAGATATAATGCTTTTATTCTAATTGAATTTGCTAATTCATTTGAATCTAATTTATTTGAATCTATAAGTAATAATACTGAAAAACAATAATCAATAATTTTTTTAAGTTTTAATTTAATTATTTTATCTATTTCTTTTTTATTTGTAAATTCTAATGATTTAATGTTTAAGTCTATAAATATTTTTCGATCTAATTCTTTTCTTTTATCTTCGATTATTTCTAATAATGACGATATTGTTTGATAATCCATTTATATATTAGATAATATTTTTTTTCTAAAGTATTTAATTATAAAAACCAGTTATGATTATCATCTTTTCCATCTTTTGTTATAATAGAAAGATATGCAACATGCGGATCAGGATTTAATCGTAATTTATTTTTATTTAAATCAATAAATGAAAGATTTTTTAATAATTCAAGTGGTTTTAATATTAAATCATTTTCAAAAGTAATGTTTTTATCAGCATTAACAAAAAATGGTTTAATTGCATAATCATTTTCTTTACTTCTATTTAAAGTTAGGGTATATTGAGCATCAGGTTTTTCTCTTAAACTATATCCATAACATTCATAATCAAAATTATAATCAGTATTTGTAGAATTATTTGAACGTTGTTCGTGTGCTGTTGGAAAATATATGTAATCAGATGATAAACGTGGATATACTACTCCAAATCCATCATCTTTAATATTCTTTATGGCTTCAGCAACAACATAAAACCATTTATATTCGGGCGAATACAATTTAGGATTGACGAGAGTGTTGATTCTTACATTAAAATCAGCTGGTTTTGTAAATTTAATCCAGTCTAATCTTGATTCTAAATCACTAAATCCTAATGCGACTGAAATTTTATAATTACCAACTTCATATACTTCTAATGGTCTCGCACTAAATGTTGTTGAATATGAATCTGAATTTAAACTTTTTGAAAAATTTCCTTTTATTGGTTTCAGATTAATTATTTGTCGACGTAAGCTTTTCATTTTATCTGTTGATGCATTAACTAATCCAATAATTGGATTTTCAACATTACGTTCAATTGGATATGGTACAATCATAATAGATCCTGGATTTATATTAGATCCATATGATTGTGTTTGTGCAATTTCTTTTGTTGGAAAACCAACTAATTCTCCCCATGCATTATAGTACATACCGGAAGTAGTAGGATTTTTTAACATTGATGGAAGGCTATACCCATCAATTAAACCATCAACTCTTAAATCAAAATTATTAATATATAAAGATAATGTTGATTTCATTCCATTTTCAATTATTACAGGAATTGAGAATAATTTAGTGGTGTCTGGTTCATTTTCACCTGATAAAATAATACACATTATATATTATAATTATAGATATAAAACTTTAAAATAAAAAAATATCTTTTAATCTGAGATTGGTTAAAAGAATGAACGTATTTTTTTTATAATTTCATGACTATTGTTTTGTACAAAAAAATATGTTAATATTTTATTTTCAGGTTTCATTGCTTCAATCATTAATTCTGTAAATGTATATGAAATTTCATAATTATCCACATTTTTATAATCAGAAATATATAAATCCTTATAACAATCTAATATATTTTCTTTTATTCTTTCGTATTTTCCTGTTAGGAAAGGACTAATTATATCATTAATCGGTATATCACCAGATTCATTCATTTTATTTATTATAATATATTTTAATTTATTATTTTCAAATAAATAAATCAATTTTTTATTTTATTCCTTATTTTATTTATTATTGTTTTAATAACTAGCGATAAGAATACAATTATAGCAATGATAACTAATAATATAATAAATATTAAATTAAAAGTATCTTTGTAATTATTGTAACCATGTTGAGATAAATGTTCAATCTGGTAATTATTAGTATCTTTTTTTATATTTTGTATATCTGTTCCAAATTTATATGCATACTGAGATAAGTCAGATGACACTATACATTTATTCCAATCCATACCACAGATATTGATCTTATCAGAATTTTCTGAAATAACTGAATCAATTTGTAGTGAAATGGGAAATAAATCTAATAATTTTTTAGCCCCTTCCTGAGTTACAATATAACTAAATAAACCATATATCTGTGTAAATTTTATTGTATTCTCTGATTGCCAATATATATTACCTTTCAATGATGCATTAATATGATAACCAAGAAAAAATAAATCATAATCATATGAAATTTCATTTTCAATATCTTTTATTTTTTCATTAAAATTTTCATCAATTGTTATATCATCTTCTAAAATTAAACATCTCTGAATATTTTCATTTATTATTTTTTGATATATTGCACGATGACTCATAGCACAACCAATAGCACCAGGTGTTAAATATTTATATATTTTATCGCTTTTTTTAGCATCGTCTCTACCTTGTTTGGTAATAATACTATAATCAATTTTATCTAAATTTAATGTACTACCATCTATAGCATTAAAACGTTCAGCCATTTGAATTAAATTTAATTTTGTTAATTGATCAATTACATTTTTATTTCTATCAGGTCTTCTTTCAAGATTTATATAAATTATTTTATCAAATAACATTATAATAATGATAAATAAAAATATTTTTTTAATGACTATAATATTTTGTATAATTATAATGTTAATATTATTAATATATATATCAAAATGTAAAGGTTTTACTGATATTAAAATGAATAATATAATTAAAAATACATATTATGTTGATGAAAATACTGTTATGATTTTTCCCAAAAAAATTTGGACTTATTGGCATGATAAAAATATTGGCCCAGTAATTGGTAAATGTATTGATAATTGGAAAAAATTTAATCCAGATTTTGAAATTATTGTTTTGAATCAAGAAAATTATACTGATTATATTAAAAATGTTGATATTAACAAATATCCAGCAATAAGATTTCATCAAAGGGCTTCGGATTTTTTAAGAATACATGCACTCAATCAACATGGTGGTATATGGTTAGATGCATCAACAATTTTAACAAAAAATTTAGGATGGATTATAAATAAATTTAATGAAGGTAAATATGAATTTATTGGATATAGGATAGTATCAAAAGAAACTAAACCAGAATATCCTGTAATAGAAAATTGGTGTATGGCAGCACCATCCGGAAGTAGATTTATAAAATTATGGTTAAAAGAATTTTTAAGATTAAATCTATTTATTACTGATACTGATTATTTAGCTGATATTGTTAACAGAAGTGTTGATATTCAAAAAATATCACAATTTGGTTATCTTGCGATGCATTATGCAGCACAATATGTATTACAGAAACAAATGACAATAGAAGAAATTAATACAAAATTATATCTATTAAAAGCAGAGCATGGGCCATTTAAATATTTACATTTAAATGGGTGGGAACAAAAAAAATCTATTGAAGCATTATGTGCAAATAAAGATTTACAAACAGATATAATTAAATTTAGAAAACATGAAAGAGAATATATAGAAGCAAATGAAAATGCCAATTGTGTTTTTAATTTATCATGATTTTTAAAGGATAAATAAAAAAATGATTTTAAAATTTTTTAATTGTCACTTATATTTATAGATGACAAATCTAAATTATTATATCTCAATGGAATTTTATTCATATTTAAAATCACTTCAAATTCCAATTTTATGTCAGAATGAATTTAATAATATAATTGGTCCAACATTTAATGATATTGATTATATTATTAATCTACCAAATATTATACTAACTTTTAAATTGGCATTTAAAAATTCAAATCTTGATTTAATTAATGAAAATGAAACATCACTATTTATTAATGCAACAAAAAAATTATCAGAAACCACTAATAAAAAATGTTCAGGTTATTTCATTGGTAATGTTAAATCAAGTGACAAGGCTTTTGAACTAATAAAAAAAATAAAACAGCAATATTTTGGAAAATTATATTTTAATTTTTGTTGTGATGCCAATCAACATAAATTGAAACAAAAAATTTTTAAATTATTATATTCTCATCATCTTTATATTTATGAATCAAATAGTGATTGTTTAATGATTGATGGTTAAATTTACTTTTTTGAATTTACTTTTTTGAATTTACTTTTTTGAATTTACTTTTTATATTTTTTAAATCCAAATGAATCTTTATTTGTATTCTTATTTATAATTATAATAATAATTATTATCAATATAATAAAAAATATTACACCACCTAATATTGAATAAAACACTATCGGATCTAGACCTATTATTTTGTTAGATTGATTACTACTAGAAGGACCTTCAATATTGTATACATTTTCTGGTGGTTGTCCTGTCTCTGGTAATATTGTCCAACATTCTATTAACAAATTAAAATCTGAATAATCTATCCATGAATATCCATTATAACCCCATAATGTACCCCATGAATTTCTAATTAAAATTTGTTTTTTATCATCATTGTAACCAGTTATAGTTATACAATGATTACCTTTATATGTTTCCCCTTCATATTGTATCCAAAAAGTGTTGCTATTATTATATACTTTTAGTATTGCCATACAGGGACCATTATTAAATAATGCGAATTTCAACATATTAATATCAGTTATATATGCAAATTGTGTAATTTTATATTTTGATGCTTCTTCATAGATATATGGTTGTATTGATATTTGTAAACTCCCAGGAAAAGGATAACTTTTTTCAGTACAAATACCATGATTAATTGCAATATTAATAGCATCAACTGAAGTCATACCATAATTACCTTCATTATTTACACGATTATTATAAATAAAAACAGGAGATAAATATTGCATATATGTTTTTTTAAGTATGTTTTTATATTCAATAGCACAAGCAGTTGAAAATGCTACACAACAATTGGTATCTCCTTGATTACGAATAGGAAGTAAGATTGATGATAAAATAAATTTTGCTGGTAAATTATCTGCTAGACCTGCAATTGTAAATGTTTTAGAACCATTTGATGTATTATCTGAAATCAAACCTTTAGTTTGTAATTTTAAATAATCAGCATATGACATCATATCGGGAGTAATTGTACTCAATAATGCAGTTAACTTGAATTTATTAATACCAATCTGTATTACAGGTTGTACTTTTTTTATATATGCATTTATACTATCGATAATATTTTGTGGTATATTAGCTTGATATTTACGTAAATCTAAATCTAAATCTATATTTAGTTCTTCAGCTAAAGTTAACAGCAATTGTTTTTGTTTATTTATAAAATTATTTACAAACATAAATAAAATAATAACATAAATAAAATTTAATCTTTGATTTATTGTTGTAATGATACAACACGTTCATCTTGTGTATAAGTGCTTGCATATTGTGCCAATTCAACAGAAGGGGCATAACGCACACGATTCAATGCATGTGAAGTTGAACGAAGTACATTAGCACAACCTGTAGAAGATGAGCCATAATTAATACATGTATTCGGATCAAAACCCATTTTCTTTCCAAATTCAATCGCATCAAAATTTGTTCCAAGAAAATAGAATATCCATGAATATTTTTCACGTTGATGTTTAATCTTTTCACATACAATTTTCCGACCAGATTCACCTTCATAAATCCCGCTTGACGCATTTTCATGACCATCTGTTAGAATAATAATCACAACCTTTCCGGGACGTTCTGTTGTCTTCTTTTCAAGATTCTTTCCAATGTCATCAATAAATCTTGCGGTTGCATAGTAAAGAGCAGTTGATCCTCTAGGTTGAATATCTGAAGCAGTAATTGTCACTTCTGAAGCATCCTTTTCAGTAAATACAGTTTCATATTCTTCATCAAAACGTGCAAATGTAACTTTTACTTTTCCACCAACTTGATCACGGATCAATTGAGTTAATTCTTTAGAAGTCTTATAAGGATTTAATGCTTGCATTGAGCCTGAAATATCGCAAAGAACACCAACAAATGTTGAATTCATATCAAGAGATACAGTTGGATTAGACATTATATATAAATAACATAAAATCAATATAGTTTATAATCATTATTAATATCAATTTTTTATTTGATTGATTAATTGATAAAAATATATATAATATAATTTTTTTTTATTTAATTAATTTATAATAATGAAAACAAAAACTCTTGTAATAATTGCTGTAATAGTTTTTGCAGTATTAGCTGCATCTTATTGGAGATATACTGAAAATTTTTCATCAGTACCTGCATGTAAAAAGTGTGTAGTTTCTGATACTGATAAGAATTTATACGTATATCATCCCAAACCAACATCACAAATTGAAGCCAAAGGTTATTCGACCTGTGATGGTGTAGTTTATGCTTAAATTTTTAACAACTACATTTTGGTTAAATAAATATCTTCAATATGTTCAATCAAAATTGATAAAATCTTAGGAATATTTGTATTACCGACTATTGTTCTATCAAATTTGAACCATTCTATTTCTTTACATCCTGTTTTTTCATTTATTCTTATTACATTTGCATAAATTGATCATTTTTCTGTAAATAAAATTTTATTTCATCTGGTAAATCTAATCTTGTTAGTTTATTCAAATTATTTTTATTTGAATTATTTTTATTAAAAATTTCATTAGTATTATTAAAAATTTCATTAGTATTATTAAAAATTTCATTAGTATTATTAAAAATGAAATTAGAATTATTATTTAGAGTTTTTTTATAACATCTAAAAAAAATACAACCGTTACATAGAAGTTGATATTTCTTGATATATCAAAATCCTATCAAAATCTATTTTATTTCAGATATATGAATCATATCTGTTACGTCAATCTATGACGGGGGTAACTCCCATTAAAAATTT
>Ga0164295_10002083_pt1 | contig 16591 bp, 16 predicted proteins | sample GEODES006metaG_FD_111798 | JGI IMG/M metagenome (GOLD analysis project Ga0164295, IMG submission 111798) | Oligotrophic lake water microbial communities from Sparkling Lake, Wisconsin, USA - GEODES006 metaG | ecosystem: Environmental > Aquatic > Freshwater > Lake | place: USA: Sparkling Lake... | reverse complement strand
TCGCGTAAGACTCCCCCCACAGGATTTGACGTCACTTTGACCCACATGCATCGCCGCTTCCCTGTCCGACCCAACCTGGGATCTTGGGCCATCGAGTGCCCATACTCTTTCCAATCTCCTTTTTCTTGGGAGACCGTTTGGCCAAGGTCTAACGAAAGAAGGGGTGTTATGGTGGAGGGAAAAACTTACAGAAAACTCACCACAGACCAACTTTCATCCCTCACTCGTTTCGGCCCAGTCCGCCGCCCTCAAGGGTCTGTCTCTGAGATGGCCCACGATCTCCTTTCCTCCAGCTACTACCTGAGTCTTTATGGCCACCCCTTGACGGGAAATGGTCAAATTGAGGCCATTATGGCAGGATGCCTTTCCATCGGCGACCCTGAGACCTATGTCCAACGATCCCTCTATACCCCAGTAACGGTGGTGCCCGACTTTATCTCATCCCTACATCGGATCGAAGAATTTGAGAGAAACCCCAACCTTCGCGAACAGTCCCGCCAAGAACAGCAGGCGATTGCCGAATATATTTGTTTTCGTCGCCCCGCCTATCAACTACTTACATTTCTGAAAAAGAAGCGCTCTCCATGAACAAACCCATCATCTCTCTCAACTTTTCCGACTGCCCACCCCAATTCGAAAATTATTTTCTACCCATTCTCGAAGAAAAATACACCATCCGACGTGACGAGCGCCCAGACTTTCTCGTCTATGCCCTCACTGGCCACCGGCACCGCCTTTACAATTGCATCAAAATCTACGTCCACCATGAAACCTATCGACCCAACTGGAAGGAATGCGACTATACGATTCTTCCGATTGATCTGAATGACTCCCGTGTTCTACATATCCCTATTTTCGCCTTCGACCGATCTCCCCAACCTTTGATTCGAGGGGGAGAAGATTGGGCGGCCATCCAAAAGATGAAAACCCGCTTTTGTGCCGCCCTTTCTAGTTATGCTAACACTACGGTTAAGCAGCGCACCCAGTTGTTCCACTCTTTAAACAGACGACAACGGATCGACTCCCCAGGTCGCGGAATGAATAACACAGGCTTCTCTGGCATCGGAGACAAGCTGGCCTTCTACCAAAGTTACCGGTTCGTGCTTGCCTTTGAAAACAAGGAGCGGATCGGTTGGACCACGGAAAAGATGTACGACCCTCTTGCAGCCTATGCGATTCCCATATTTTGGGGAGACCGCAACGCCTCGAAATATTTTAACCCAGATTCTTTTATTAACGCCCACGACTTCCGGAGTTATGACGAGCTGGCTGACTACGTCTGTCATGTCGACCGAACCCCAGATCTTTATAAGAAATATCTTCGCGCCACTCCTTTTCGCGACAACCTGCCTCCGGAAGAGTTCTCTCGGGAACGTGTCCTTCGTTTCTTTGAGAAGATTTTTGCCACTCAGATCAAACCGATTGCCCAGAAACGTTGGTTTTTCAGGCTCACCAAATGGCGCTTGGCCAAGCGCAATAAATTGCCTTCTGAATGATCAATCTGGTTTCACGGTAAAAAACAGGTCATTCAGAAGTTCAAGATCGGCCCAGGTGTCCTGAAACCTCTTGTATCCTCCTCTCTGATCCACCCAGTAATCGGGAGGCAGGATGTCTTTTAATCCCTCGACCGCTTCTTTTGATCCCAATTCGAGGTATAAATCGGGCTGATCTTCCTGCAGAATTCTTCGAGCTCCACGCAGTACCTCAAGATCCCACCCTTCGGAGTCAACCTTGAGAAAGTCTACCTTTTGGTGAACGAGATTATCCAATGTCACCACGGCAACCTTCTCTTGATTCCGCCGGTTTTTCTCGGGAATCAAAGAGGCTCCCCCAGATTGTCCTTGGGCATAAGTGAGCACCATATTTCCTTCTTCCGCGCCGGCGGCGGCTTGGTGCATCTGAATATTCCGCCTTTCATTCATGGCGATGTTTTTCCGAAGCTGCTGGTGCGTTTCCCCGCAGGGCTCAAGCGCAAAAACTTCATCAAATAGAAATGAGGCGGGGATTGAGATTGATCCAATATGAGCGCCTACATCAATGAATATTTTTTTCCTCCGAGAGGCGGCCAGCCGCGCAATCAGATCTCCGCTAGGGACTTCAACCCAGTAAAGGCATTCGGGGGAGTGATGAAGCCGTATTTCGAGACGATATGAGAAGCCTTGCGTGGTTTTTCCAGCAGGAACCCTGCAACGAATGAGCTTTGTGATTTCAGGTATTTGCCCCTGGCTAGCCAAGGCGGTCATCAAGCCGCTGAATAGACTACTTCCATGGGAAGGGCTTTTGCCCTTCTCCCCTCTCGGGCGTTCCCAAAAATCCAGCGACAGCTGTAACTCCTGAAACTCAAGTGGGTGGAGAAATCTCCTTTCGGCCTCCGGACAGGCTCGGGAAGATAAAAGCTGGGTTATCTTATCCGCTTCAAACAGGGGAGCGGCTTTTTTGAAAAGCGACCAGATTAGGCGATGAAGAGGATTCAAGCGCATCGAAGTACCTGGTCCGCCAATTTTAATGCATATATCCCATCGGTTAAGGTGGGTAGTTGGTGGGCTTTGCCCTCACAAGCACGCCGCCATTCTTGGTGCGTGGCTGCAAATAAACCCATCATGCTAGGTTGACCGGCAGGGGGTATTGACGGCAGATGCATCTTCCCATCTCGTATAACCCGAAAAGGACCTGCCGGATTATGGGGAGAAAGATTGCGGATTCCTACGGATCCTTTGGGACCGCGCAAAAACATTTGATGTACGGGGCCTTGTCCTGAAATCAAAGAGAGTTGAATGGAAAAAGAGCAGTCCTCGGTTCTCCATAACATGGCCAAAGCTTCGTCGGATTTAACTCCGGAAAATCGCTGCCCATGGGCTCCTTCCAGTCGAGGGTTCCGCAAATTGAAGAAAAGGTAGTCGAGGACATGGATGCCATAGTTCATGAGAACTCCCCCACCAAGCCGCGCCTCTCGTTTCCACGGTGGTAGGTGGTTGGGGATAGACCCCAGACGGTTCCCAAGAATCCATTCCACCCTCACCTGTGCGGGCTTTCCCACCACCCCAGATTGAAGGCATTTCCGTAGCCAAACCATCTCAGGCAACTGTCGGTAACAGAAATTGATTCCACAATTAGGATGAGATTTTCCGTCGACGAGCAAGCCCTTGGCTTCCGCCAAGCTGGGTGCCAAAGGTTTTTCACATAGGAGTGGAATCCCCCTTTGTAACACCTGCCTTGCATAGTCTGGTTGGATCGCTGGTGGCACCGCTAAAATCACCGCCTCGATCCGCGGATCGGCGATTAGTTCGCGGGGGTTCAACTCGTGCCGACAGACAAAGGTCTTGGCCAAGTCGGCTCCACGAACCTGATTTCGCGAAGAAATCGCCTCCAACCTGAATCCTTTGTTTCGGCTTAGGCTTTGGGCGTGGAGGGTCGCGGCCGTCCCACTACCCACAATTCCAACACGGATGGGTTTCAAGGGAAGAGGAGTGGAATCAAATCTCCCGCACTGTGGGCAAAGGCACTAGCACCCTGCTTTTTAAGCCACGCGCCCTCATGGCCTTCACAATCGCATCGGCGTAATGCCACGAAAGAATCATCGCGTAAGCTGGTTGCTCCCGAAATAGCCGCTCTTCGTCCACAATTGGAATATGTGTGCTCGGCGTGTACATGCCGAGCTTTAGAGATGTGGATTGTTCCGCAATATAAGGCATAAGATCCTCCCCAACCCCGCAGTAAGCCAGCAGGGTGACGCACCTGCCCGGACAGCCGATCCCTGGGATGGGACCGTGATCCCTTGCTTTTTCTACAAGGGTTCTCCGGATTTCCGCCCGTGATGCACGTGTTCGCTCCGCAAAATTTTCGTATGTTTTATCTTGGTAACATCCGGCCTTCTCTTCCAGTTCAAGTAGCGTCGCCACCGAATCATTCACCAGATGCCCCTTGCCCTTCCTGGCCGTCACCCGTATGGAACCTCCATAGTTGGGAATTCTTTCCGCATCAATCAGGGTAAATCCATTATCATCAAAAAGACGTTGTAAAGGGCGAATTAGGTAAAACCGCAGGTGCTCATGATAGATCGAGTCGTACTGCAGGGTCTCAAGAATATCCAGTTGATAGTGGGATTCGGAAACGAAATATCCGTCCGATTCCAGCACATCGCTGATTCCGCTCAGCAAATCACGGAAGCTCGCAACATGAGCAAAAACGTTAGCTGCTGTGACCAGCCGAGCCGGCCCATGGGAGATCAAGATTCGGCGGGCGGTGTCCGGAGAAAAAAACTCCTGCAGAGTTTCCACTCCCTGTTGCCTCGCGATCTCTGCGATATTGGTCGCTTCCACGCCAAGCACACGCATCCCAGCCTTGGCAAATCCTTGAAGGATCGTTCCGTCGTTCGACCCGATGTCAACCACCAGGGATTTTTTGGGCAGACCTATCTTTTCGCTCATCCGCACAGCCAGCCCGTGCAGGAATGTGCGCAATGTTTGGGTTATCCCGCTTCGATAAGGGTAGTTCGGATGAAAAAGCTCCTTCCCATCCACCACGTAATCGATTTGAACCAATCCGCACTCTCGGCAACGTACGTATTGCAGGGGGTAGCTCTTCTCCATTTGCCGCAACCCATCCACGGTTAGGGGAGAGTCACATGGAGCGGAGTGGCCAAGGTGAACTACCGGTTGTAGGTCCCTACTGGAGCAAATCTGGCATTCATCCAGAGGCCCGGAAACAAGATTTTTAATCATGGAGGAAACTCTTCATAGCGAGCTGAATCCCATTCGGCCATCCGAAAAAGTCGCGGCAAACGGCTTCGAAGGATTCCTTGCCATCGGTAAAATGCGGGAATTTCGGCTTGAACTAAGGAAAGGCTATTCCTCTCGGGGGCAAAAAGATCTGGCGCCTGATTCTGCCAGAACATGTGTAGACTCCGCAGTTTTTTAAGTAGATAAGCATGCACGCTCGCCGCCCATTGCGGCCTTTTTTGTCGGAGCACTTCCTCGAGAAGCCAGCGATAACTCAGCCAGTAGCCAGTGGGCAATTCCGCTCCGGATAATTCAGCCGTCAAAGTTCCCTTATGCTCGGAGAATTGGGCTACCACCCCATTTAAGGCTGGGATCGGTCGGTCTCCGCGGCTGGCGGCGAGCAGGTAAATCAGGAAATCAGGACCCGCTGATTTTTCCAGCATACACCGCACACGCAATGGATTTTCACGACAAAACTTATCGATTTCCACCGACCACTCCTTCCAGAGAGCTGCCTTGGCTAACGCACATAGGGGGCTCTGAGGGTACCCATGATGGCCTAACTTTCCCCGGAAGCCCAAATACGCCTGAAGAAGTTGATCTGGTTCCAACCACCATACCCCTTTGGCTGGAGACGGATTTAGCCGACCTGCCACTGCCCCAAGCGCGCCAAAACCGAAGCCGAAAGAGGATCCATCGTGAATCATTTTCTTTGCCAACAAGCCATAATTGGGAAGGAGAATATCGTCATCAAACATCAGGGCCGCATATTCCGTTTGCACCGCGTCCACCCCCTCCTGACATGCCGCAGTAAAGCGACCTTCCCGGGTTTGTCTTCGAAGGAGCACTCGTACATCCCCAGCAAGTTTCTCTTGAACAGCCTCAAAGGCACCGTCGGTACTCTGCCCATCGATAACCAGAACCCTCACTCCGAATTCTTTGCACTCCAAATCCAAACAGGATTGGATGGCTCGCACTATCCACTGCACGCGGTTTCGAGTTGGGAGGATAAACGTGATTTCCGGGCGATTGCTCATCGGAGAAAGACTTCTCGGAATTTATTCATTACATGATTCGGTCCGTAATTCATTGCCGCCTCGCGGAAAGCTTCTATGGAAAGTTGATAGTCAAACCGATTTAAGGAGAGCCACTTTGCCAGCGTCGAGGCGTCTTTATATGGCAAAGCCGCTTTCCCAAGCAGTTCTAAGTGCGCCTTTTCGGGTGATTCTGAATACGTCAGCACTTTTTTACCCAATACGGCAAACTCCATGCAAGAAAGACCGAAGGTCTCGCCCCTTGTTCGTGCGTGGATCATTGCATCACACGCATCGACAAAGGATCTTTTAATTCCAGGGTCCGATGTTCCAGGAAGAAAATGGATGTTTCTTTTTCCGAGTGAACCCGAAAATGTTCTCGTATTAAGAAAGATAAAGTGTGTCAAAGGATTCTTTTGTGAGACCTCGACAATCGCTTTTTGCACCCAGGAAATATCGAACGAATCCTCCCCTCCGTGCCGTCCAAATACCTTGGCTTCCGTCGGTATGTTCAGCTGTTTCCGCAGGTCGTATTCTGCCGAACCTAAGGAAACCATGTGAGGAACCCATGGCGTTTTCCCATAGCTCATCACCTCCGACAACCATGGCGACACATAGGCATACACATCACCATGAAACTGTGATTCCCGGAAAATGGCATGGATTCCCGTGGGCACTGTTTTTGAGACAACCCCATCCGCATGGCCATTTTTAATGCAGTAAAAGAAATCCGCCTTTTCTTGTTTTAGTATTTCCTCTCTTTCTTCTTTCGATTTGTAAAATCGGACTCGGGCCACACTTTTCATTCGATGTACGACTGGGTGCGCCTCGCCGCCCTCTCTTTGAGGCAGTAAAAAGAGCGATTCGTTTCCTAGAATCTCCTGATTCCCCCGAGCATAGTCAATCAGGGCAACTTCTGTGCCGCGAAATCCAAGATAGCCAGAGTGGAAGGCGATCTTCACTGGGACCTCCTTTCAAAGTATTCATCATCTTGGAAAAACCAAACAAGACGGTATCCGCACTTTAGCAATTTGCTGGCCCATCGGACCTCCGCATCTGGATTTTCGACAATAACCCATCTGGGGGTGATCTTGCCGGCGGAAAGAACGCTCCAAACCCACAAAAACTCATCAGGTCGGTGAACAGCCAGCAGATCGGGATTGGGGCTTTTTGTCTGAAGTGCCCTCACAGGATCAGTTTGCACCTCAATTACAGATCCTTTCCTGTATTTCGATGCAGTTTCTCTAGGTCTTTCGCAAGGTTCCCACAAAGCTCCTTTCCAGTTTTTTTCCGTTTCCAGGCAGAGCGTTTGGCTCCCGGTAACTCCGTCCCCAGCCCCGACTTCCCAAAAGGTTCCTTCCCTTGAGCCCCGCAAAAACTTTTCCCAGAAAATCGCATCTTGTGTTCTTTGACACTCCAGACCTGGCCATCGTGTCGCCAAGCCCTTTCTTTTTTTTCTGTGGAGTCCCTTCGACCAGGAAGGGAAAAGCCGATAAAGCATGTGCTGGGCTTTTTTCAGTATCATGGGTAGTTACACATCTTATCCTCGAACCTTGGTGACAATCCAGCTATAGAGAATATGTTCTTTATGCGTTTCTTTTTTTTGAATCTACACCGTAAAACTTTTATTTCTCGATTCTATCGAAAGACACTCCCGAGATCTTGGGTGATTGATATCAGATGATCCATTTCTTTTTACAAATAGCCATGCATTTGAGGCTGGCCTCTCGCCCTCCTCTTCGGCCCAACCGAATCGGAGATCTGCCTTCCTTAACGAGCAAAAACGGAGGTGAGATAATATGGCAAGGTCTCACCCCCGAAGTTTCCCTGCCTGTGCCACAAAAAGGATGGCCCGAACATGTGCCTGATTTTGTTAGGCCAGGAATCCCTTCCGTGCCTCTTTGTCTTGCTCGGTTCAAGCAGGTGCGAATTTTTGGGCCGTCCGTTTCAGTCGCCTCTACAGACGGCACACTTTTCAAAGATGTTTCCGTTGAGTGGAATTCAAATCCAGAGCCATGGCCGATGAGAAAATTTCGCTTCCCCCCTGCCCGGGAGCTTGATGGCCCAATCCTTCTTCTTGCCAGCACGGGAGGCGAAACATATTACCATTTTCTTTTCGATGTTTTGCCCCGCCTCGACTTGGCGCAAAAAGCCGGCCTAGATCTTCCCAGCATACGTCATTTTATTGTCAACGACCTCCGTCCCGCTTTTGTTCCTCAGCTTTTACGGAGAGCGGGAGTCCCGCTGGATCGTTGCATCGAACTCCGTCAATTCCGCCACCTAATCTGCCAAGACGCCTTGATTCCATCCCTCCCCGGACAGATGGGATCCCCTCACAAGGAAATCGTCCGGTTTTACGCCCGTCTTTTCCCGGGGATCGACAAACCTGCCGGACGTGGTCCCGGACTTTTTATGTCCCGCTCAGGCGCTCAGCAGCGTAAAATACGCCGAGAGTCGGAGCTTCTGGATTTTCTCCAGAGCCTCGGAGTCGAGATTTTCTGCCCAGATCGCCTCCCCGTGGAAGATCAGGCCTCCCGCATGGCTCGAGCTGGCTTTGTAATCGCCCCACACGGCGCCGGTCTCTCCAACCTTGTTTTTTGCCAGCCAGGTACGCCGGTGTTGGAGATCTTTTATCCGGGTTACATCAATCAGTGCTACCGCGTTTTGGCTGCAATGCGCGGCCTTCCCTACTTTTATTTCATTGGACGCGCTCTGTCAGGTCGTGTGGGAAAGAATCGGCCTGGCGATTCCTCAGGAGATATCGACCTGAATCTCGAACAGTTTCGTGCAGCAGTGCTTGCTGTGAAGGCTTTCACCGAAAAGCCAGCTTCTCTTTAATCCTTTCGGCCACATGCCGAATCTGATTTTCGAGCGAGTGTTCCTTTTGTGTCCTGGCTTGGCCTGCTTTGGCAATCTTGCCGGCCTCTTGAGGGTGATCGATCAGCCATCGAATCTTTTCAGCCGCCTCCTCTGTACTTCCGTAAGTTACGATTTCCATGTCTGGCTTAAATAGCTCAGGAAGATTGGGTTTATTTTCCGTCAGCATACAGGCCCCCATTCCCGTTCCCTCATAGAGGCGCATGTTCACACCTTCCTCCCCGGCGCTGGCCACGTGAAAGTTTAACGCCACTCGGCTTCGTCCCAGCGTTTCGTACATCCGCCTTCCAAAAGCCGTCCCTTGGTTCAGCTCGCCTAGTCTTCTCACCGCTTGAAAATCTTTCCACTGCCCACGGAATAATCTGCGAGCCTGTTTAAGCGGCGACGTTTGGGCCAGCCCCAGACCTGAGAGAAAGAACGTAATATCCGCTTGCTTGGAAAGGTCATGTAAAAATCTCAACCTAGGTCCATGCCCCTTCAGAGAAGTCCCAACACTTCCGATAAAAACCGCTTCCAGATCTTTCTCTTGGGACTCCATTGCCTGACATTCCAAGGGAAAGGCAGGCCGAAAAAGATGGGCTTCAACTCCTGCTTGCCTGAAGTTATCTCGGCCGACCCTCAATGGCGTCAGAACAAAATCCATCTCCCGAAAATTTTCAACCTCCTTGGCTCCCAGCCCCTCATAGGCAAACAGCAGCGGTTTTTTAATAGGGATTTGCCCCCACTCCCTCCAATCCGCTGCTCCCGTTACCGATACATTGTTGGCGAAAATCACATCGGGTCGGAAGGACTGGATCTGCATCAGCAAAATCTTCCGCATGCTTACCTCTCCTTGGGCAGGGTTTTCCTTCTTCGCCCACAACCTCTGGGTTATTTCGTCGTTCGCTACAACCTCCATAACCGTGAAGTCGCCGTTGCCTTCGAGAGTCCTCTTCCATATATCGAACCATCCAAAACGGGCTTCCATCAGCTCTCGGAAGACGTTGTCGTAACCCGAAGCTAGATCTGGCCTCTTCGAGGACCAGAAGCCTCTAAGAAAATTGTCGTAGTAGGACGAAATCTTGAGGAGACGGATCATTCGAGATCATGTTGTCCGTAAAACTTTCGCACCGCCTGGGCAACCTGTTCCTGTTGCGCCACCGTGATTTCCGGAAAAAGCGGTAAAGAGAGAGTCCGTTCCTGAACTCGGTGGGAGTTGGGAAAATCCTCGGTCAAATGATTCAGCCGTGCGTAAGCCGGCAAGAAAGGCAAAGCCTTCCGGTAATTGATTACGGTTTCAATCCCTTGCTTCTTTAAAAAGATTTGGAGCTCATCCCTGCGCTCCACGAGGACCGCATAAAGATGATAGACGTGTCTACGATCGGGCGGTCGGTTGGGAATTTCTAATCCGGCGATCCCCTGCAGCAAATGATCATATCGTTTTGCGGCCTCAATTCTTAAGCGGGTCCATTTCTCCAAATGGGGAAGTTTCACCCTCAAAACTGCAGCCTGCAATCCATCCAACCGGCTGTTGATTCCCTCAATCTGGTGATCTCCTTTTCCACCGTGCCGGGCATACAGAGTCATCCAGTCCGCCAACTCCGAGTCTTCCGTCACAATCGCCCCCGCATCGCCCATGGCTCCCAAATTTTTGCCGGGATAGAAAGAAAATGTGGAAATCTGGCCGAAAGTTCCTACCTTCCTCCCCTTGTACTCCGCCAAGTGGGCCTGCGCGCAGTCCTCGATGATCCAAAGTCCTTTTTTTTGCGCCAAGGCGCACAGCTCCTCCATCGGGGCAGGTAGCCCATACAAATGGACCACCATGATTCCTTTCGTCCGCGGGGTCATTTTTCTCTCCACGTCCTTAGGATCCAGCACAAATTGGCCCGGTAATGTATCGGCGAAAACCACTTTCCCCCCAGCTTGGGTCACCGTCTCCGCCGTAGAGATCCATGTGTGGGCCGGCACAATTACTTCGTCCTCTGGCTGAATTTTCAAAGCTCGCAACGCAATATACAATGCGTCTGTACCATTGGCACATGAGATGCAGTGGGAAACGTCGAATACTGACGCAAATTCTTTCTCAAAGAGGTCCACCTCCTCCCCGCGGATGAATGCCGACTTCTGGATGACCGCGCCCATGGCGGCATCCAACTCCTTTCTCAAGGAGGCATGCTGCGCAGCTAAATCAGCAAAGGGTACGGAAGTCTTCATGTGCTTTATTTGGACGGTAAAATTTTTCGGGCGGGATTCCCTGCATAGGTGCCCGGCTCAACAATATCCTTGGTCACCACCGCTCCCGCCCCGATGACAACATCCGAGCAGATCCTTACTGGTAAAATAGTCGCATGGGTTCCGACATACACCCGATCCGCCAAGACCGTTTTTCCCCATTTGCTGCGATCTCCTCGAGCCGGCCCACTGCGAAAACGGTCGTTGATGAACATAGCTCCGTGGGAGATGACGCAGTCCGCCCCCACCGTCACCCCCTCGCAGAGAAACGCATGAGACTGAACCCGAGTTCCCTTTCCTACCACCACCCCTGCCTGGATCTCTACAAAGGGGCCGACAAAAACCCTGTCCTCCAGGGTGCACCCATAAAGATTGCATGGCTCCACGATTTGAACCTCTAGGCCAAATTTTACATTCGTGATGCTTATGGAAGATGTTTTTGGTTTATTGTTCATTTTATTTTTCCTGCGAGGCGACTTCGAGAATACCGACCACCGCACGGGCATGGGTGGCACCGGTCAGCGGTTCCTTTCCAGAACGGATGCAATCGAGAAAATGCCGAGCTTGAACCTTGAGAGGCTCCTCCCAAGCCAACTTGGGCCAGCGAACCTCCCCTTCATAATAGGAAAAAGAGGGAGTTCCGGCTGGATCGTAGTCCATCTTTTCTCCCACCACCGCTTTCACATCCACCCCTTTTTCGTAAATCGCCAGTTTTCTTTCCGCCACGTCGTCATAAACCGCCATCTTCTTGCTGCCCACGACCACCATTCGCCGGGTGCGCACCGGATCCAGCCAGCTCACATGGATGTGCCCAAGAGGCCCCTGCGGGTACTCCAAGCTAAGAAAACACACATCTTCAATTCCTGGTTGCAAAAAGGCCTTTCCGCTCCGGGTGACCCGACTGGGGGGAACATCTCCCATCCAGTATTGCAGAATGCTGATATCGTGCGGGGCAAAGTTCCACAGTGCATCCACGTCGTTTCGCACGCGCCCCAAATTCAATCTCTGGCTGTAAACGTATCTCAATTCTCCAAGTTCCCCCGCTTCGATCATCCGGCGGATCTCCCTGACTACTCCGTGGTAAAGAAATGTGTGCCCCGCCATTAATATCTTTTTGTTTTTTGTCGCCAAAAAAGCGAGCTCATCCACCTCGCGAACGGACTGCGCCATGGGCTTTTCCACCAGAACATGTTTACCAAGCTCCAGGGCTTTTCGTGCTAGCTCAAAATGAGTCGCCGCGGGAGTAGCCAAAACCACCGCGTCCGTTTCCTCCATGGCCTTTTCAATGTTCTCCGTCGTCTCCACTCCGGGAAACTGGCTTTCCACAAAAGCCCGCCGATCCGCAGAACTTTCTACCAGCCAGACCACCTCCGCCTCCGTCTGAGCACGGAAACTCCGCAACAGGTTGGGCCCCCAATATCCACAACCGATCTGAGCGATCCGAATTTTTTTCATACCCGCCCTCGAAACCATCGTTTTCTCAGCCCCTGCCGAAACCAGATCCAGGCAGAACTCATTCGGCCGTACATAGCTTCCATTTTTTCGTCGTTGGGAAATTCATGGTGGGTCCGGGGCGGAGATCGCAGAATGTCGGAAAATTGCTCCAAAGTCAGGCCGAACTTTTTTCGCACAAACTCGAAATCATTTTGAATCACCTCTGGGGAAAACGGAGGCTGCCGAAGACTGGCCGTAGCCTCTTCACGGGTGATCTGCCCACTGCAGATCAGGTTGGAAAGGTGTAATTTACGCTTATCTAGGCCAAATTTTCTCGGAAGATAAGTGGCCTGATGGAACCGGGTGATCACCGACTCTCCGTGCTTTCCCGGATAACGTTTCCATCCCAATTCCTTCTCCAGAATTTCTTGGGCCTTCTCTTTTTGATATTCCACTAAATTCAAAAGGGTGACTTCCCGTGTCCGACCAAACTTTCGGTGAAACCACCTCTTGCCAAAAGTCTCTATAGGGAAGGTTTTGAGGGGGTGACTGCAATAACGACGATGAACCGAGCGGATGAGCCCCCCATCCGAGTAGCGGTGCCCATAACTTTCCCGCACCACGATCTGCTCTGTGGCATCATTAACTCCTGTGAGAATTGTGCGGATCCCCTTTTGCGATGCCGTCCTTCGAAGACAGGCAAAAATAGCGTGATCCGACGGCGCTTCCAGATTCGCCAGCCCCGCCTTCAAAAATCCCAGCTGTAGATCCTTGAACTCCTCCCAATCAATCACATGGGTATAAAGGTCAATTTGCAACCTCCGGCAAAGCAGCTCGATATTTTTGACAGCAAGTTCAGTATTCCATCCATTGTCGAGATGTATGGCCAAAGGGCGCAGCCCCCAACCAACAGCAAGATATGCCAGATAGCTGCTGTCCAGACCGCCACTGAGTCCCAGAACACAATCATAACGATTCCCTTTCCCCTCCCCTCGGATCTCCGACAACACGTCTTCCAATGATCGTTTGGGTTTTCGGCGGGCCGAATCTTCCTCGTAAGAATGGCAGAAATTACAGACTCCGATGGAATCAAATGATATTTCTCGATGGGAATCATCCATTACACATCGGCAGCAAATCTGCTTCGGGTCTGGCAAAGAAATCCAACCCGTTTCAAGACTCACGACAAGATTCCCTCTTTTTGAAGCTCCGTGCGTTCGGGATAACTGATCAGAACAGCCCGATGCGGACCTTGATGCACAAAGAGGCTGCCCGCAGCCGCAGAATGCACTTTTCGACAAGTGAGAACTTTTTGCACATCCATCAAACTCCCCGCCCCCCCAAGGGCAATGACCGGAACAGAAATATCGGCTGAGAGATTTTCGTACAGAGACAGATCATAACCCGTGCGGGTTCCGTCCCGGTCCACCGACTGCAGGATGATCTCACCCGCTCCCCGCTTTATGCACTCGTGGATCCAACAGTTCGGATCCCTTCTGGATCCCGCGGCATGTCGCACCCTACTTCCTCCAAACAGTTTCTTCTCAACATCCACACATACCACCACGCTTTGACTTCCAAACACCTTGGCCATTTCGTCTATCAGATTGGGATTCTCCAAAGAAATCCTCCCTAGCACAATTTTCTCAAAACCTTGCTGAAGCACTTGGGTGGCATCTTCCAAGTTGCGAATCCCACCTCCATATCCAAGAGGCATAAAAGCTTCCCCCGCGATTTCTCCAAGAACTTTCAGATTTGGGCCCCTTCTTTCGCTTTGAGCACCGACATCCAAAAGAATAATTTCATCCACCTCCTTTTCATTGAGGATCCTGACAGTGTTGAGGGCATCCCCCACATAGACGGGCTTCGAGAACTTTGTCGTTTTTATCAAGCGTCCCCGCTCAATGAGAAGAACCGGGATGAGACGGGGATCCATTATGGACGGAAACGGAGAAAGTTGGAGAGAATTTGCATTCCGTGGCGAAGACTTTTTTCTGGGTGAAACTGCACGCCCCAAGCATTTCCTTTTCTAACCACGGCGGCAAAGGATGGTCCCTTGCTGGGGACTGCTAGCTTCTGATCGGCGGGGACATCGACCATGCCGTAGCTATGGGAGAAATAAAATCGAGCGTCCGGAGCCATGCCTTCAAATAGCGGATCTTCCTTTAATATCGTCAATTGCTGCCAACCCACATGAGGCACCATCTCTAATCCCTGGGACTTTAAATGGGTGGTGCGGGCTTTTATCCACCCCAACCCCGACCGTTTTCCCTCTTCGCTTGATCCGCCTAGCATTTGGGCGCCAAGGCAAATTCCCAGAATCGGAATCCGAAGATTCTGAAGGTTCTCCATAAGTTCATTTCTGAGATTTGATTCATCTATATGCCTAAGTCCCTCGTCGAAAGAGCCTACCCCACACAAAATAACATGAGAAACCGCCTTGTCGTGTGAGCTCCCTTCAAGCACCTCACTCGTCCCACACTTGGCCAACATATTCAGTAAAGCACCCCGGTTACCGTACTTACCACTAATCAACCAAAGCATAGGTTTTTTCTCCATGATCCTTAAAGGGACTACTTCTATCTAACCACCATCTCTGCCCAACAAAATTTTTGAGACAACCTCAACCATCTCAGGTGCATCAGAAGCTGAAAGTCTATTATCACCGGTCGGGGAGGGAAGCTCGTCGATTTTCAGACCTATCAAGGACGCATCCAGTTTGCATTTTTGAAGCATCCCTTCTTTTTCTAAATCTGTAAAAAACTCTTCATTTATCCCACCGGGATGAATTGTTGGACACAAGGCAATCGATCGAACACCCGAGAAGGCAGACTCATAAACTGCTCCACTCATCATCGTGATATGGAAATCAGCCTTAGATAGGACAAAATCCAGCGGAAGAAATGAGACGTCAATAACGGTTAATCCCTTAGAATAAAGGTTGTCCTTAATAAAGGTTGCAATTTTCCGCCATTTTTCTTTTCTCCTTGTCTGCATGGGGTGGAATCGGATGAGCCATGTGATATTTTTTTTCTTTTGGATGATCTCCAAGAGGGCCGGATGCATTACCCCGTCAGGAATGATTCCCCTCAAAAAAGCAGCTTCTCCATCATAACCCCACTGCATGGTAATTAGACCCCTTTTGCCATCACTATGGACTATTTCCTTGAAGCCATAACTTTGCCTAAAAAGTTCTTCATTGATAAGCGGTCTTTGGGCAATCAAAGATTTTGTTTTCTTACCCAGATCTCCCTCACTCCTCGTTTTGTACGTCATTGTGTCAAAGCTAATATAAAAAGCTGGCTCAGATCTTTCAGAGATTCTAGATCGCGCCTTCGCTCCAGTTACTGGACAGTTAGGCGGCAGTCCGAATCCATGGCACGCCTCAATAATCGCTATTTTTTTATCATAACCTATCTGACACAGAATTGGCTCCGGGCTGATTGCCAGGACAGCTTTTGCTTTTGTTTTTAATAACAGTTCTTCATACAGCTTTTTTGCAACAACCCTTTGCTTATACTTTCTTTTTAGTTTTTTTCCTTTGATCAGTGAGCGAATTAAGAGCCTTAGCTTTATTTTTCGCTTTATGCTTTTTAATGAGATTGGTTCTTTATATGCCTTTTCCCCAGTAAGGCTTGAGCCTAATGAGGCTACCCGAAGACATGAAAACCCTTTTTTTTCTAGTTGATCAGCGACAAGATCAAGAATCTGGCTAGCTGCTTTTCCGTTTAGATTAATTCCTCTGTCAACATCGTGACATAGAATAATTAAGTCGTATTGCTTGTGCTGCTTGGCGAAAGTTGCGAATCCCATCTTGACTAGCGGTCAGAACTGCGTTGATTAGCCTTCTTTCACGCTCCTCTACCAATTAAAATATATTTGTCTTCCGAGTCTGTGCTTTTGCCTTTTCCGGTTTTCACAAAAGTTCGGTATGAGCATTTCACTGCTCGACCTTTGATATCTTTTTCAGACAGAATTAATCTTTTGATATAATTATCCTTCATTTCCCAGTTCCATTTTTCATTCCGTCGCCAGAGTGAGGTCTTCCGGTGTTGATCGACGATGTAGTGAAGCGCATTTTCTGTTATTCCTAGCCAGTCGAGATACAGTTTTATGTTTCGCGGCTTCGCAACCATGTGCTTCTTTACCAATTTGATTCCCATTGCTCTAGACATGCTTCTTAAGCGTATTTCACGGCATGCATGATCAACTACCTTGCCGTAGCCATGCTTAATTACTTTGATATAGTCGTGCACATCGGAGTAGTTCCAGCAGTCAACATCGTTGTAGGTGTCAAAAGTACGTGCCTGTATAGCT
>Ga0164295_10002082_pt1 | contig 16606 bp, 20 predicted proteins | sample GEODES006metaG_FD_111798 | JGI IMG/M metagenome (GOLD analysis project Ga0164295, IMG submission 111798) | Oligotrophic lake water microbial communities from Sparkling Lake, Wisconsin, USA - GEODES006 metaG | ecosystem: Environmental > Aquatic > Freshwater > Lake | place: USA: Sparkling Lake... | reverse complement strand
GTGAGATCGGATTCCAAATCTACGAGAGAGCCACGGATGACGCTGACTTCGTTGCCGCCCACGAGGCCGAGTGCATTGCGCTGGGCCTTAGGATTCTCAAATTTGCCGGGTATCTGGGTGTATCCAAACATTCCGACGTTTTGCTCGTCTTTGACAGTGGCGCCGTCAGTGGACCAGATACGGTTCCATGATATTGACCAGGGACTTGGTGCACTTTCAGTATTCATTCTGACTAGAGAGAACATTTTATTAACGCCTTTTTTGTACTTAGAAAGTACAAAAAAGATGGTGCTGTTTGTGGGAATCGAATCCACGAAACTACATATTTGCGCAAAGCGCAAATATGTAGGCTGACTAACAAATCCGCTTTGCGGATTTGTTAGGACCTCCTGTTGCTGTTTCTGGGAATCGAATCCAGGACCTCCTGTTTTATTGCAAAAAAGCAGGAGCAGACTATCCAATCGGCAAAGCCGATTGGATAGAACCTCCTGTTTACAAGACAGGTGCACTACCACTGTGCAAAAACAGCGTGGTGATTTGATAGTACTGATAGATACCACCTCCTCCCCATTTGTTGGTTTACAATATGTCTTTAAGTGACTTCGCAAGTCACCTTAGCAGTTGATGTCACGGATGAATTGACGACTGGGGATGCCGCCACGAATCCAGCCTCGGGCCGCCGCCTCGGGAACCAGATTGCTGGGATTCTGGATATGTTGGGACAGGTGAGGAATGAGCGGCACGAACTGGTTGGCAAAGAAGGTCTCTGTGACCGTCCCGCAAGGGCGATCTATGCGTCCAAATTCGGCGTAAATCAAGCCGCTTTCTACATCGGGGTTTCCCTTACCACCGCCCATGTAGGGAACCGTGGCGAAAGGACGGGCTTGGACGTGAAGAGGGCATCGGGAACGTCCTTCCAGCGTAGGATTCGCACGAAGAGAGCTATCGCTGTCAATCTGCGCATTGTTGTAACCGTAGCCTTCACGACCGAGCAACGTAGGATTGGGATACTCTACAGCGACGGCAGCGGATTGTTTGGGGACGAGATTCGTCGTTTGATACACACCGGGGCCTGTTTGGTCCCGAAACTGTTGTGCTACCTCACACGAGTCATCTAGCGTGCGGGTGAAGGTGTTGAGCTGAAACTCACGGGGCGCCGTAGGGCCTCCACGAGGAAAGGGTGCGACAGACATGATTCTAGCGTGGGATTTTGTTTTTTTTGTGGCACAAGGACTGACCGAAAAAATTGATGATGGGTCTTTGTCAACAGCCTTTCCTCAGCACTTCATCATGCAGTCCGCCGTTCTTTCCATACGTGATATCCCATACCAGTTTCAAACGGATACCGTGTATCATTCCTGCACGACCAAGGCGTCTGCACAACGTCTCGTGAATTCCACGCCGTCGTGGGTTTCAAGAGCGATTCGCTATGCGATGCAGCAACCTGCTGCAAAGCGTGTGTGGGCGATTATTGTAGAACAGGATGAGCAACCCATGTTTGTCCTTCAAAACACCCAGTATTCTCTTGTTCCTCTCGCTTATCGACGAGTTTTGCGAGTGCGAGAGGAATACTTGGAGCCTAATCTGTAACACCCGTTGGCTCGGGGAACCCGTCCTTGCGATTTAAGTGAGGATTTTGCGGTGAATCCGACAGATTCGCCTTTATGGAACTTGCGTTCCACATTTTTTGCTGTCTTCGCAGTACGAAAGGGAGATTTGGCTATCTTGGCGGCATTCCAGGGGTAGGGAGTCGTTTTACAGAGTGGCATCCTATTTAGAGGCAATATCCTGATTCGGCAAAGCCGAATTAAGGAGCCGACACAATACATCGGATGTCGGTGTATTGTTTGAAGCACCTTAAGAGCGTAGCTCTTAAGGAGCCGCAAGCCATGTCACCTGTCCGCCCTCCGTGCCAGTGCGGCAGACGGCGGTATTGCCCTCCTTGCAGGTAGGGCCTGGGACACGGAAGAGCCAGTCTTGGAAGGACCCCTGATCATTTGGAATGCTTGTGATAGGAGATGCGACCCAGGTGCGTTGGTTCTGTGTGTGCTGAAAGACATCACTGGGGTCGCCATACATGCGGGTTTGGAACTGATCCGACAAGGTTCTCGCCATCGCAGGATTGTCTACCGACATGGCCGGTGCCTTCTTGGGATTATCCAATATCTCGTTGACAAGGATGTTCATAAAGGGATTCGCGGCAGTAGGAGACGTACGATTGCTGGTTCCGATGACATCCGCAATGGGTGCATCTGCAACATCCTGCCCTCCCACGATATTCAGAGGTTTCTCGCCGGGGGTTAGCTTACGACCGATAAGTGTAGGACCCACGATAGTATTATCAAACCCTTCTTTGAGGGAGTTGTTCTGTTTCATACTGTAATAGAGTGCTATGCTTACAACAGCAACGCCGAGAGGAATCAAGAGATACAGAGATTTGCGCATGACAACTGCTAATAGGATTCCGAAATAAAGTCCAAAACGTGTCAGACTATTTAATGCCGTAGAGGTGCATTGTTGTGCCGCCTTGGAAAAGGGAAAGAAATCCGTCGCTTGACTTGCAAGGACAGCGGGGGATTCTAGCCAAAAGGGGACACAGAGAAAGGACTCGGAATTCATCTTACTTATCTCTTCTTTTTTAGTATGAATTTCTTACTTGATGCCTTTTCCTCTTCTTCCAATAATTCGGCTGTCGCAGCAGCGGCGGCTGCAAGAGAGGCTTCCGTATAGACTACAGTATTGGCAGCGGCACCTTCGGTTTTCGCCTTCTTCTCGGCAGCCTTCTTTCGGAGACGTTCTTGCACCTCTCTGCGACGAGCCGACGGAGAGCCTTCGGGTTCGCTTCCTTTAAACATTTCACCGAGGGAGCCAAACAGTGAGGAGAAGGCGTCATTGTCGGAAAATTCCTTCATGAGTTCCTCGGCTTCTCTAATGATTTCGTCGCGGTTGATGTCGCCTCGTGCGAATTTCGCCTGCAGTTTCTTGCCTATCTTTTGTGCGGCATTCATGAGCATTTCGGGCTTCTTCGTAAAGACCTCTTGGAGATAGGTAAAGACACGGGCGGGGTCCTTGCTTTCCAACAGTTCGGGATTGATGCCAAAGTCTTCGGGTTTGAACTCCTTGACGAGTTCCTCGGCGATCTTGGCGATGTGGCCCTTGAAGAGACGTTCGGGGATCTTGAAGTTGCCAGGGAGTACACCACTCAAATCGGGGAAGCCTGCGCCCATAGAGGATAGCTTCTCAAAGAGAGAGGCAAAGCCTTCGGGTAGGGCACCACTGAGATCGGCGCCTTCGGTTCCAAAGGCACCGCCACTCGTCATGTGCGCCATCATGGTAGATAACGATGTCTTGAATCCAGAGAGATCCCACAGAGACTCGTCGTCGGTTGCTGCGAGAAGCAAGAGGGAACTAATGTATTTCCATATCGCATTCTGCGTAGCGGGACTCAGTTCGGACCACAGTGCCGCAGTCATCGTCACGCCGGGTACAAGACCGATGCCAGCGACTGTAAAAATAGCGGAATTCTTGGCGGCGGCATCCGCTGTGTAGGGACGCCAGAGGGCTGTAAATTGGGCTTGTGCATCGGGGAGTTCGGAGGCTGCGACGAGTGCAGGAAGGAACTCGGGGAAGGTGTCCTTCAACTCGTTCAGAAACTGTGTGTAGGTGTTGGAAAATGAAGCTGGCATTCTGGGGGTACAGTAGAGTTGCTTTCTTCTTCAAGAACGCATGATTTGTTTAGATTCTCACATAGGTGTCGCTGCTCGTTCCGCCAGTGCTACAATCACCTTGCACCACTTCCAGATGGCCTTCTTGTTGGGTTCCGACATAGTAGACCAGTGTTTATGAAAGATGATGTAGGCAAAGGCGTAATCTTTAAATTCGCCGTTTAAGATTGTATTGGCTTTGGTGATGAGCGCCGTTTCATCTTCGGCTTTGACGGGACCGTGGAAATCGGGATATATGTATTCCATGAAGGCTGTGTGAATCATCTTGGGATTGATCTTGCGCAACCCCTGAAGAGATTCTAGAGCTCGTTTCAAATCCGTTTCTTCTGGATAGGATTGCGTCAGATCCTCAATAAAGTTGAGAAGCTGGTTATTGAAGGCTGAAATGGGAGACGGGGCGGTCATAGGATAAGGTTTACACTAAGATCACAAAGGAAGTTTCATTTTTTTGCGAACATCACTGTCGCCTGAGGGGGCCGGCGACATCTCTGTCACGGGCTTGGCTATAAGCTTCAAAGTCTTTGAGCAAGGCGTCTTCTTTGGGAGAGCGCTTCTCAGCGGGGGCGCTAGCAGCGGGACCTCCCACAGGTCCGGGACCCAAGAGCGACTGGAAATTGCGTTGGATCGGGTCGTACCCCTTTTCAGCAGAGAAGGTGTCACCGAGGAAGGAATAGGCGTCGGACCATTTGCCAGAGGCCATTTCGGCGCTGTGATAGGCGTCGGGACCGCTGGCACTAGCACCACTTGCACTAGCACCTCCTCCGGCCATAGGCCCCACATCACTGGGACTCATGGGCGCTGTTCCTCTGCCGGCATCCCCCCGAGCGGAAGCAGCAGGACGGGTGGCAATGTCGGGAGAATAGACGGGCAATGCCAAGGTGCGTTCTTCTAGCGTGTTGGCAGCCGGTTTGGTGGTAGACCCACCCCCCATTTTACGCTCAAAGAGCCAGTTGTTGACAGGCCCGGGTCCTACACGAGGCGACGATTCACCGGCGACAAGCAGGGATGGAAGGGTCTTGAGCCAGGCTGGGAGGGGCGGACGTTTGGGGCCTGGATCTGCGCAGACAAAGTTGAATTCTCGTATATACGGAGTTGTTTGGAGTTCTTCCAAAAAGGCTTGGCTGAACCGACATCGGGTGCTGTAATAAAGGGTATGCTTGCTCATGACTACGCCCTGTTGCTTCTTCTTGCGATTCCAGAATTTAAATCTGAGCGCAAAAAGTTGAATCCCTGATTCGGATTCGGTGGATACATCAGAGATGTTTGCAGATTACAAAGAAGACGGACATGCCTTGTTGGGAGATGCTGGGTCTAAGGCGAATGCGACGTTTCGTCTAGAAAATACCAATATTACGATGGCAAATGTGGTGCGCCGGTGTATTCTGTCCCATACTCCATCGGTGGCCTTTCGTACGGAACCGGCGGACAAGTCCGATGTTGTCATTTCGGTTAATACATCAGGGCTTCCACATGAAATGGTCGCACATCGTATTGGCATGCTTCCGGTTCGTGCAAACCCCGTTGGATTTGATCCGGAATTATACGAATTCCGGTTGGATGTGGAGAACAAGACATCCAAATCTATTGATGTATGCGCTTCCGACATTGAAGTGTGGAAGCGCAATCCAGACGCGCCGTTGGAGGAGCCCGTCAAGCAAAATACGGCCGATTTCTTTCCTCCCGATCCTGTTACAGGTGATACGGCCCTGATTGTGGAATTGGGTCCTCAATGGAATCCATCGGCGCCGAATCAGCGGTTGGCATTTACAGCCAAGGCGTCTGTAAGCATCGGCGCTGAAAACAGTCGGTGGTCGCCTGTGTCCGTCTGCGCCTATGGATATACCTTGGACCCGAGCCCCGAAAAGATACAGGCAGTGAAAACCAAGTGGTTGCGCAACACCAAGAAGATTTACGTCAGGGAGGGCATGCCCAAGGAGGAGCAGGAAAAGCTAGACCCGAAAGCCGTCAAGTGGGAGGACATGGACGGCGACAAACAAGCGGCGTTAACACGTGAATTCAATACGATGGAGATTGCTCGTTGTTACAAGATGGATGAACGCGGAGAGCCAAATGATTTCACCTTTACGATTGAAAGTGTGGGGATTCAGCCGATTCCGGCGATTGTTCAGGCGGGATTGGCGGCACTGGAAGCGATTGCCAAACAATATAGTAATATGGATACGACAATGGCAGACAATGTGACCCTTACGATGGGCGATGCCCGGTTTCCGTGTGTGGATGTCCATTTCAAGGACGAAGGGCATACATTGGGGAATCTGTTAGAGACACTTCTGATTGATGACCACGTCGCGGGGACGGTGGAGCCACATGTTACATACGCTGGTTACAAGGTACCTCACCCGTTGCGTAAGGAGATGTTTGTGCGCATTGGATTTCCAGAGGGAGATAGTGAGGTGCAGCAACAAACAGCACGTTCAGTGATTGCAGTTGTCTGCCGTAAGATTATACAGGAGGCCAGAGCCTTGCAACAATCGTGGGCGGTTGCTGCCGGCATGTAAGCCACCAAGGAAAATCACACGCCTTGAATAATGGCATCTGGCAAGGATTATATGACGTATGCAATGATAGCCTTTTTTTGCGCAGTTTTGCTAGGCTTAGTGTTGGCATTTACGGTAGAAAAGAAGAACCAGGAAGAGGCATTTACGACGATTGCGTTGGACAGGGAAGTGATTCCTAAATGTTTTTTACGAGACCCCGAAGCGACGAAGCTGTTGGAAAGCCTCCGGTCTTCCAAGCCTCGGCATCCCGAAGCGTTTGCAGAGCTGAGTCTCATTCTACAAAAGATGCTGTGCATTGACGCCGATGTAACGAGCAGTGGTGCAGGTGCGTACAGCACCTTTCAGCTTCCGTTCGTGACGCAACATGACATTGAACCAGCGGCATCCTTTGTCAATCGTTGTTTGAAGGGCGCTATGCGCAGTCGTGATTTGGAAATCGCCATTGAAAAGTTTGAGCGTCGTGGGGCTACCTTGGTGCAGGAACTAGCGCAGACGGAAGCGCAACGGGCGAATGCGCTCCAGATGTTTCGCAACGTGACCATGAGGGCGAGCCGGCAAATCGCCCAGACGTGCACCAGTCTGCAGGTGAACATGGATACCCCCAAGGGAGTACGGGATCCTGGTTACACGGTGCCATCTGCGTTGGATTCTGTGGCTTCTTATACGATTCACGGCAACACTCAATACGTATAATAAGGTTGATTCGGTATCTGAAAGATACAGGATCAAATAGATGATAGGTGAATTCTTTCGGAATTATGCGCCTAATTGGTTAATTTTGTGGCTTGTCGCTATGTTCCTAGCATATCCCGAGCGTGATGTGATTCAAATTACGATTGGGCTCATGTTTATGACGGCATGGATTTACTTTATTCATCGGGCCTTGCACGAATTGCCCAAAGATGGCATCATTGGGTCACTCAATACGCACTGGCGCTTTCATCATGGCCCGGAAAAAGCGCTTCCTAGGTGGTTGGAACTGTGTTTGGAAACCATTAGTGATACGGGCATGTTTCTTTCCTTATACCTGCTGCAATACGTCACGAATGTCTGGTTTGTTCCACAGTCCGTCTTGCTGCTCTATTTGGTCGGATATGTATCGGGACATATCATCAATTACAGTATACTTGGGTCTACAACACACCGACAGCATCACATGAATGTAGGGACGAACTTTGGACCGGATTTGATGGATCACCTGTTTTTGACGTCGCATGATGGTACGCTGGAAGATATGACGTGGTTTATCCCTAATATCTTAGTGGGAGGGGCTTTGGTATATCAGGCAAAACGTCAGTTCAAGTGGGAAGATTAATGACGTCGTGATCGTCTATGAGAACGACGACGTTGGCTTCTGCGACGTGTGCGCCGCCTACGCTCATTGGTTTTCATGGCTACAGCAGAGCTTGCTGCAGAAGAGCTGCTATTAGAGCGGGTGAGGTCTGCGACAAATCCGGCAAACACCATTTCATGGTCACTTTCTGTGGAGGGTCCCGTTGGTCCGTTAGGATTATAGATTTGAATCTCAATTGTTGGTCTGGCTCCAAAGACCTTGTCGCCGTAGTATCTATAATTCTCAATGTTGCCTTCGTCACCCAGTGGTTCACGCACACCGGGTCCTGCTAAGAATTTTCCTGTCGCATCGCAGGTTCCAACATTTGTACGACCTGCGATTGCCTTTGGTTGATATCTGCTTGCAGTGCAACTACTGTCCCAATTATGACAGCAGGATAAAGGTGCTCGTCCATTATATTGCAAAGCTCCGCCCTGGGAAGGAAGAGGCATGACACCCGCCAAAGCATCGTAACGATCATTGAAATCTCCTGTTATAAATATCTTATTAGCAAGGATACTAGGGAATAATTTATTAATTATTTCACTAACTTTCGTATATAAATCTAGTTGCGTAAGTTCGGACAAGGCTGCTTGATTCGGTGCATGAAGTGAGACAAGAAGATTTCCGCTTTCAGTCAAGACCATTAATATAGGTCTTCCGATTTGTGCTTTCAGCGAACCAACTTCTATGGGCACATAATCAAGTCCAGTAACTTTGGCAACAACTTTGTTTCCAAAGATGGCGGTGTCCCATACCATTGAAATTCCTACAGGTGCTCCTCCAGATCCTGGTATTGTTTGCGTTTCTACCTCAAGGGTGGGACGAACCGCTTTGCATGCTGCGGAAATGGCATCACTTCCTGTTCCTGAACCTGGAGCCGTTAAATTTATCTCTTGCAAGCCTACAGCTGCTGCGGCTGGGTTTTCTGCGAAGAACCTAGCAAGACGGGTGACAGCCTTTATGAAAAATGCACGTGGAGTAGGGGCGGTTAAAAGAAAGGCACCCTCACTTTCAAAGACTTTTTCGCGTAGGGGGTCCAATCCTTGATCGCTTGCAAAACTCATATTGTACGTCCCAATCAGAACTTCCCTGGACATTTTATACATTATATTTTTATTTTAATTGCTGCATGGGAAGATTAGTCTAAACTGATAAAGCGTGTATAAAAATACATGGAGCCCTTTATGAAGCCTCTGGATCGTAGGTTGTTTTACAAACAGTTGGGGAAGGCAACGACATACTTGGAATATGGATCCGGTGGATCCACCGTTCAAGCAAGTTTGCGACCAAACCTTCGTACTATTATATCAGTGGAAAGCGATTTGGACTGGCATGTCAAGTTGCGGACTATGATTTCTGTTCCTGTGCAATACATATTTTGTGATGTAAAAACCGTTCCGAATTCGTGGGGATATCCTGGACCTGGTAGCACACCGGATGATATGCGAGCCTACAGTGACGTTATTCGTAAGTTGGAGCCCGAGCTTCAACGGTCCTTGGATCTTGTCTTGATTGATGGTCGGTTTCGGGTCGCCTGCTGTCTTAAATGTTACGATGTTATCTCCGACCAATGCGTGATTTTGTTTGACGATTTTCTCATGCGACCGCATTATCACATTGTCTTAGACTATTTTACGATTGTGGAGCAGACAGCGGACAAGTGTATGGTCGTTCTGAAAAAGAAGGCGGGTGTGTCCCCACCCAAGGAGTTGATTGAACGTTACGAAATCATTGCGGAATAGTAGAATGCATCGCAACACCTTTCTGCTTCTTGTCTTTGTGGCGAGCATCATTATCATAACCGTCTGTGGGATTCGGGAGGGGTTTGGATACAGCATGGGGACGTTGGTTCAGTTACAGACATCTCACGTCCCGAGCTCTCCCCAGGAGCTGGAGCAGGAACAAGAGGACTATGTGCGACAGGTGAATCACGATTTGATAGGTCTTACCGGCTCGGGTCTTTAGACCAGACCGGTAAAGGTGTCACCGGGTCCGGTCTATAGACCACTGTCAACGTACTCGTAACAGTGCCTGCGTCGTCCAAGAGTATCAAGACCCGTTCCGGCTGCGTTTCACACGCCGTCTTGGTTCTAGATGTCATGAGCGCAATGGACTTACAGGGTATTGTGAGAGCGGCTAAAAAAGATAGGACATCCGTCCACGACTCCACTGTTGTCTGCGTTCCACCGGGATTCCACGATAAAACATACATCCTAGAAGTGTGCAGACTTTCTACATATTTCTAGTTCTTAACAAGTTTAGACTTGAACCTAAACAGGTGCCAAGAGCGAAAACAGAATGGCAATTCCCAAGATTTCAAAAATGGATTTTGCAGGTTTTGCGACCGACACCAGAGGGCACAACGCATGATTCCACAGGTATTGTCCAAAGAGGAGCAGGAGGACAAAGACCAGAATGCTGGCAATGATGGAACCTAGAGCAGCAGCACCGGGGCTGATTGTGCCATTGGGATTGGCGAATGTTTCCGTGCGGGAAATAACGGCGGTGGTGATATCTTTGAGGGGGTTCATGGCTCTACCGCTGCCGGCGAAAAAAATCAGGAAGAATGGGACAGCCGGTCATCCTCGCCTCGGGTCACATTCAGTTTCAAGTCATGCTTGGTAATAGTGCCACGATGCTCCTCCAAATAAGTTACAAGAAGTTTCGCCCGTTCCAAGTCTCCATTGAAAAAATCCTTACAGTGCTTCAATAAGTAGTCATTTGTGATACGCTCTGTCACTTCTCGTGTCTTGTGAAGCACTGTCCCCTTACTCACATTCAATTGTACTACACGATTGCTTTCCATAATCCGTAAGATGACATCCTTGAGTGCCTTGCTCTGTGTTTTGCGTTGTTTGAGTTCGTTATTCATTGTAGCCATTTCTTCTTGGCACGTCATCCACCGTTTCAATAGAGTGGGGAGTTCTGAGGTGCTTGCTCCACTATCCGTTGGAATAAGTGACATTCCTACTCTATATGTGTGAAAAAGGTTTAGGCCGATGATCACACAGTGGCGGCGTCTTCACAATGATAGGTTTGACCTGTCTTTGCGAAGAATTGTACGAGTTTGGTATGAGAAAGTTTGGGAAAGTTGTCTGCAGGGGTCGCGGGACGAAAGAAGGCATCCAAAAGGTCAGCGTAATGTTTGCCATCTACTGCATCCACAATACGATACATGCGGCAGGACGCATCCCGTGTCCCCCACAGCCCCGTGTAGTCTTTTTGGTCTATATGATTGACTATGATTGCGTACTTAATTAACGGGTCCACCGTAACAATTTTAGTGCCAGAGGAATGCATGATGCTGCTGTGGGAGCCGCAGAGCGGGATTTCAATTTTTCATTGTTTTATAAAAAATACAGGCGTTGTCGTTCACGAATTCCTACACGACAAATGTAACATTGCGACCGCTGTTTGCTCCCACAGGGACTACAGAAGGTGTGCCCGCAGGGTGTGACCGCCATCGTGATCGCATCCGTCATACAAATCGTGCAGGTGGGTGCTGGCGATTCTGCTTGGAGCAAGAGCACAGAACGCAGCGCATGATATTTGGTATAGAGGGTGCAAAAGTCTACGTAGTCGTCCTTTATCTTCATCGTGTCATATTGGACATTGGTGTAGGCCAGAATGGACTGACGCAAGGTTTCCGCTTCAGGCGATGTATCTGCAGGGGGAGCGAGGGCTAACACCTTTTTTGTAAAGTGATCCGTTTGTTCCAGTTTTTTTTGAAGACGTGTGTGAGCGGCAAACATGTCGGCGACGGTAGACTGATAGACATGAAGTGTTTCTCGCAGCGTATGCTGCAGCCCAGAAATGGAGGTTCCAATGACGCCGCTCAGATCGCGCAAGACTTCCTCCTTGTTCACGACGTCTTTCACATAGGAACTGAGCCACGCCTGACTAGACAAAATTCCGGGCGTATCAATTGATTTCAGAAAGGTTGCGTGCTTTTCCAATGCAGGCACGGTGCTCAATGTATCATTTTTCAAAAAGGCTAAATTTTCGGCACTTTGCTGTTGGAGGGTGTTGCGGAGCTGACGGTTCCAATTACGCAGAATGTCACGGGCGTCGGGTAGAATAGAGGTTGCCACATTCATGTGGTGTTGAAGCAGATTCGTCACACCGGATGTAACGGAGGAGTCTACCGCACCGGAACCGGCGTCGGCGTCGTCAAAGACGGCGGAGCCCTCTCTTCCAGGACCTGCAATGGGACCCGCCAATAAGGGAGTTGTATATTGGTCTATGCCATCCATGTACAAGAAGGACGGGCCGGTGGCGTCACCGCCCACAAACCGTATGGTAGGAACATTGGAACTCATTCTTTTCCTGTGTTTGTTCTTACGGTTTAGACCACGGAAGCCAGGGCTTATTCCAGTGCGAGTTTACTAACGTACTCAAAATACTCGTCGGAAAATCCGTAATGACATCCGTTGGGTTCAGACAAGTCGGGCACGCGCCGGCTCGTCGCATTGCGACCATGTAGGAAGGAGACTATCACTCCTTCGGGCGGGATTTCCCGTGTTTGCTCCACACGTCCCTCCAAGAAGCCCTCGCCTTCGGCAACGGAGATAGCCGCTGGAAATTTGCGAGCCGTGTAAAATTCACGTGTGAAGCACAGCGTGGCCTCACTTACCCGTTCCGCGGGGGATAAGGCTAGTGGCGGCACATTGATGGCGCTCACATACTTTCCAGAATGATACATCGGCAGAACGGCACAGGATACACAGCCGATTCCTGCAGCTTTTCCCGCGTGTAACCAGGCGACACGATTGGCGATACTCTGGGCGGGGTAATGGTCGTCGTCATCCATCATAACAAAGACGGTCGCAGCCGTGGGCGCTGCGTCGCAGGCCTTGTTCCGTTTCGCACCGATTGCCATCCTCTTGGGAATAGACTGGTAGATAACGTGTATCTTGGGATTGACGCTCTGAAACCGCATGATTTGTTCGTCCACACGTCCGGCTGCATCGCTGTCATCGGCAACAATCCACGTCAGCTTCTCGTGGGGATAGTCGGCGTTCATAATGTTTTGCGCCATATTCGCAAACCAACGAGGGCGATTATACGTGAGAGTGACGACGGCGACGTGGGGAAGTTCGGACGCGGGGAGGGGGGCTAGAGGCACTGTGAGAGCTAGTGGCTTGGGTTTCGCCTTGTTGAGGATGCGCTTCCACGCTCCACGAAACTCGCGGATACGCGTCGTGGCGACGTGGCGCAGTTGTCCCCTTAGCCGACTGGCATCTGATTCCGGTAATGCAAGCAAGGACTCTACAGCTTTGATGACGGCGGCTTCTGTGAACGGACGAGGGGGGTCTCGGCACTTGGCCGAGGCGGTTGCCGTCGTCGTCTCAATCATACCCGCTGTACCCACGCAGGCCCCCCACAACTCTTTGTACACAGGAATATCCGTCCAGAGAGGCAGGGCGCCGATGGCCGCCGCTTCCGCAAAGGTGTAGCCAAATCCTTCGGCGACCGATGCCACGATATGATATCCATAGGTGGTTTGGATTTGCGAGCGAACTTCATTAGAGGAATAAGGTGGATGAACAGATATGTTGGGACAGCGGATATGTGGTTTCAGATTATCTAGAATAGTTTCGGTTGCTACGAGGAGCAGGGGCGGCCACGTTGGTTTCCAAGCCTTGCAGATTGTCTCGGCAGCGGCTTGTTTATGCGCCGATGCACCAATCATAAAGAGAAAGGATGCGGCGGGCGTTGTCTTGAGCGACGAGAGGGCGGTGGAAATTTCGGGTCCGAATCGCCACGGCATGACCTTGCAACGTCCGGCCTCCACTGTAGGATATAGGGAGCGTGCGTATTCGGATTTAAAGAGAATCATGTCGGCTCCACCCTTGGCAACGGGTTCTAGTACCCAGTTCCATGCTGTCGCAGGCCACCATTCGGGATTGACGATGACCCAGTTTTGCGCTGACCATGGGAAGGCTGCACGGCAGGGCACTTCTAGATGAATCGTGAGGTCTACTTGACGAGGCTTGGTTCCTCCACCGTAAAAGGACTGGGGGTCTTCATGGAAGATGCATTCTACAGGGAAATCCTTTGACGCATGGACTTCTCGGAACAGCGCCTCTACGATACGAGAGTCTTGTCCTAGACCCCACTGGGGGGACGAAGCCCCCCCCAAACCCCCCTCTCCGTGGGACTTCGTCCCCCCCGCCGAAGAAGCTCCCTCCTCCGCGGCTTTCGCGCCACCATTGCGGGATAGAATCAGAATGCGGGCTCCTCGGTGTGACATGGTTTATTCTGTCGAAGGGGGGAAAGTTTAGACCGAGGCTCCTCGCTCGTTCCAGTCTATGACGAGAAAGTCCTGCTGTTTTCCATGTACTTCAATTACGCTTGTTTTGACCTCCATGACTGAATCGGGAAATTGGGCACGGACGGATCTCCATACAGAGTCTATCAATTCATAGGGAATGGGACGTTTGAGATGAATGGCGTCCAGTCCCTTGGTGAGAATATGTTTATGATGCCAGCGAAAGGGCTGTCCTGTGACATGTTTCAGGACGACACGGGCGACATCATTCCGCACCAACCAAAAGTACGCACTCCGACTGTTGGTATACCGTGCCTGTTCTTTCACGTGAATGCGTATGGAAGCCGTATACCAGGCGACAAGGTCGGCTTCTTCTTGTAACGAACGTTCCGTGCGCAAGTCGCGTAATTCTGCAGCAGTCAGTGGAGGGTCCATTGCGGATACTTCTAATTTCACCATTTAGATTAGGACATGTGTTATTCCGAAGAAGTCAGTTTGGCGGCATTCTTGATTGGCACCTTTGGTTCCATCATTGTATACACCTTAGGATCTACGTTTGATCGTATTGTCGCACTTTTTTTGGTGTATGTCGCCTTTATGCAGGGTATTGAATGGCTGTTATGGAGGCATCAACAGTGCGATGACTATCACAAACAGGTATCTATAGCAGGCATGTGGCTCAACGGGTTGCAGCCCGTCGTGTTGGGTTGTTTGACAATCTTTCTCAGTCCCCGTGGTTTAGCCAATGCTCCTGCCATCATCACAATTATGGCGCTGTATTTAGCTTATTCACTGCAATACAAAAACAAATATACGTCGGCGTTACAATGCACAACTCCTAGACCGTATGACCCTCATCTTGTATGGAATTGGACCATGCTAGATTCGTTTCCCATTATGTGGGGTGTTTACATTGTGACATTTGTGTTGATATCGGTGATTGGAATGCCTACCTTGGAACAAGGAGGGTTGTTTGGAGGTGTCTCGGCTCTTGGCCTCTTTGGAAGCATACTTCTGTATCCAAGGCAAGACGTTGGAGCCATGTGGTGTTTTTTCTCTAGTTTCTCACCGTTTGTTTATTACATAGTTCGTGAACTGGGCTATCTATAATTTCCAAGCATATACTAAGATGTTAAGCGGAGATTCCAATCCGTGGCGTGTGCTGCCTCACGCCACCCTATATGACCCACTGGCGGTCTTGGAAGATACGAAGGGCGCAGCGTTTCGGTCGCAGATTGCGCTGTTTCAGGAACAATGGCGCAAGGAAGTGTCGCGCTGCAAGGGAAAGGCGGAATGGGCTGCTTTGATTCGGGAACTGCCCGACTTGGCGTTGCCTCTTACAGCAAAGGCCGCCCACGAAGTCTTCTCATGGGGTTTATCAACTGTTGCCGTACAGTGGGGGCGAGCCCATCGCCTTCATATCTGGTTTGACGGTGTGCTCAAACATCAGGGTGTGACAGATTTTGGTGTAGATATGGAATCGGATATATACTACATCATCAAAGACGTAGGAAAGGGCGCAGAAGAACTGGAGCTGTCGGTGTACAAACGGGGATATAAGAGCGATGTGTGGAATACGAAACCAGTGGGACCCGTCGCTGCCTTTCTGGGCGACACTCTTGTCTATACAACGGTAGAACATCATTTGCGCTTTTCTGGCGTAGAATGTCGTGACAAACGAACGGGGCATGCGATTCACACGATTCATCATCAATCCAGTCACCAAATACAGGTGGCGATAACGAAACCGCCGAGGCAGCCTGATGTCTTTGTTATAGAAAGTAACGGATTACAACAGCGCTGCGGGGCCATCGTCCACAACAAAGTGCACTGGATGACGCCAGTGAAGCAGACGACAATTCTTCCGCTTACGAAACGAATTTACGCCGTCAATGATGCACTGGTTGTAAACCGTATCCGTCGGCCTTTCCCTGCCAAGGAGTTCTTGGTGGACGCAATTCCGTGGTCGGCACAGGAAATGCTGGTGGCAATGACGAAGGATGCCTGTGTGTCGTTATATATGTACAGCACGGAGATTCATAAGTACATTCCTATTTTCAAGTCTCGTCGTCCAAATAACATTCATTTAATGCGTAGGACCCCGCATGTCTTGTTGGAATGGCCTTACAAGTCGTCGGAAATCTGGGATTTACAGGATACACGCTTTTTGTACAAATTTCCGGAACCGCTGCACATCCCATACGCAACGCACGCGCACGCCATATCCAAGGACGGAACCCGAGTCCCCTACACGATTGTCAGCACGACCAAATCACCGAAACGACTAATTGTAGAGGCGTACGGAGCGTACGGAATTAGCGGTCATCGTAATTACCCCCTTCATTGGCTTCCGTGGTTAAAACAGGGATATGCATTAGTGGTGGCATTTCCGAGGGGAGGACGGGAAAATGGCGATGCTTGGTACAAGGAGGGGAGCAATGCGATAAATAAACATCATACGTTTGAGGATGTGTATGCGGTCATTCAGGATGTGCAGCGAGAGCAAAAAATAGCCAAGGGGTCGACCATGTTTTACGGGCGATCGGCAGGCGGATGGGTGGCGGCACGCGTGGCGCAACATTTGCCGCCGCTCGTAGGAGCTGTCTACGCTGAGGTGCCCTATGTGGATGTGTTGCGTACGACAAGCAATCCGAAGCTGCCGCTAACAGAATTGGAATACACAGAATTCGGTGATCCGTTACACAAGGTGGCGGATTACGAAGCGCTCAAAGCCATTTCGCCCATGGAGACGATT
>Ga0164295_10002081_pt1 | contig 16615 bp, 16 predicted proteins | sample GEODES006metaG_FD_111798 | JGI IMG/M metagenome (GOLD analysis project Ga0164295, IMG submission 111798) | Oligotrophic lake water microbial communities from Sparkling Lake, Wisconsin, USA - GEODES006 metaG | ecosystem: Environmental > Aquatic > Freshwater > Lake | place: USA: Sparkling Lake... | reverse complement strand
TGCAACCAAGCCTTGCAGAAGTATTCCAACTCCCAAGGTGGACACGGCCCAGCCCATACTTCCGGACTCACTCATTGCTGGCCTGATTGCAATCCGCTCAATCAAAATCATAACGACAGCTGCAACGCCAACAGCAACAAGAACAGCAAAGCCTAAAGGCAACCCAACACGAGCAAGAAAAATTGTGCCCATCGCAGACAACATTAAGATGGAGCCTTGCCCAAAATTAACTGTACGAGTGGTCCAGTACGTTAAGTTCAGGGTAATTGCAATCATGGCGTAGATTGAGCCAACGCTCAATCCAGCCACAAGTAAAGTTGCTGCGAAATTCATTATTCGAAATCTCGCGCAAATTAGTTCTTCAGGACTTCCCAGACCACCTTATCTCCTCGCTTGACAGCTTGAAGCATTGTGAGATTTTCAACGTCGATACCATGATGACGCTGGCGGGAAAAGGAGTAGGCTGTATTCACACCAACGACACCCTTCATACTTTCAATGGCAGCGGTCACCTTGGCTGGTTCAGTGGAATTTGCCCGACGTATACCTTCGAAAACGATGTTTGCGCCGTCATAGGGCGGAATCACAATCAAAGACATGCCCGCGAAAGGACGATCCTTGTCAGGACCCCACTGACGATCAGGTCCATACTTCGCTTTGTATGAGTTCACAAAGGCAGTCACTTCTGGCCGCGGATTAGATTCGACAAGTGCCCCTACTAGTGGTGCTATCGTGCCAGCAGCCGCATCTCCAGCGCCTTCCATGTATGCAACTGATACACCACCAGCAGAGGCAATCAGCGGTTGCTGCAGACCGATTCGACGCATTGTTCTGCGAATGTTCACCAGGTCGGCGCCAAGTCCGACGACAACAATTGCATCCACTTCTGCCCGCTGCAAACGGAGAAGTTGAGGCGTTACGTCCGTTGAGCGCTGTGCATAGGACTCAATCTCAAACTTTCGATCTGGATATTTCTTAGAGATGATATTTAGAAGAGTGTCTTTACCAGCAACGCCATAACCCGTACTTTCGTGGGCTAAGCCGATCTTCTTATAAGTCTTGCCAAGGTAATTACCAAGAAATTCGGCTTCCACATTGCTCAAGATGCCAAACTGAAACATGTTGGCACGTGGCGGCTTATCAATACCGTTTGGGTATGTCGGGGTTGGGTTCTGCGAGAAGGGATTGATAAAGGTTCGTCCGTCAGCTGCCACCATGTCTGCTACAGCCAGACTCGGACCGCTGCCTCCTGGCCCCATGATCACATCGAGGCTCTTGTCGTCAAGTAACCTGCGCATATTCTGTACTGCTCGATCAGGAATGAGTTGATCATCCAAAACCGTAGTCAGTTCAATTTTTCGCCCATTGATACCGCCTCGTGCGTTCCACTGTTCAATAGCCAGATCAAGTGCGTTTTTAACAGCTTCGCCGTACTCGCTATAAGGGCCAGTTAGGGAACCAGTCATGCCGACCTTAATCGCCCCTCCTCCAGTCTGTCCGATAGCTAAATTAAGATTCAAGCCAAAAACGATTGCGGTCCCAAGACCAGCAATGCGATGAATAACCTTACGGCGGTTGGACTGGTGAGTCATGATTTGCCTCCAAATTGATCTTGCTGATATGAGCGATAGAACCTTGTGTCCCACCGCGCCTTAGATTCACAAACGTCTACAGCCTGATTAAGACCTTAGTGCGTTCACACAATTTTTGCATACTGTTAAGTATTTTGATATTACTTTTCGGTAAGTATTTTCCCTAGCGCATCTGGTATTGACGGATTCATGGATTCAGCTTCAGGTTAGGGCGCCACCATGAACTACAGTTCAAACAGCGGATCAGCTAAAACTCGAAAGACGCGATTGCCAATGAGTTGGCAGTGCTCATAAGATCAGACTCTATTGAGGCTTTACAACTTTCAATGCCATTTTTAAGATCTGGTCAACTAATAAGTCAATCCCTAAACGTCCATTCTCCCTGTACCAAGCAAATGCATAACTTGGCATACCAACAATTAATTGTGCAGCCACTCTGGAATCATCGATATCAAATTCACCAGTGGTTTTACCGTCATTTAAAAGAGTTATGAGGCGTTTACTAATGATTTTTCTCATCGAGTTGATTCGAGTCTTTGTCTCATCAGGTAAGTTAAATTCTTCTCTGAAATAGATGGCCACTAAGTCGTGATTTTTAAGTGCTGAGCGGGTGAATCCCAACATAAAGGATTGAAAACGCTCCGTGACTGTTCCGGCCTGTTTAACTGAAGCCTCTGTTTCAATGAGCGCGTCAGCAGTCGCACGCACGCAAATCTCTACCAATAAATCGATTTTCGACTGAAAGTGGTTATAAAAAAATGGCTTCGTTGCCCCTAGCCTTTCCACAATTGCGTCAACGCTAGTTTGTGTGTATCCGTTTTCGTAAAATAGTGCGGCAGCTACGTGCAAAATTCGGTCCTGCTTGAGCTTAATCACATCATCTCGAAGTAGGTCCGCGACGGTCTTTGTCTGGTCAAGGCTAATCGACTCCGCTACGCGTTTTGCAATTTTAGATCGAGTCGCCATTTTTATTTTCCATATTTATTGCGAAATTTTATTTGAGATGAGAAAGAATTATTTACCCTCTTGAAGCGAGCTCCCACAAGCACAGATCTACGTCGAGAAGATGGGGCGAAAAATGTGTGGGTGCCTAAAGCGCTTTTTAATTTTCAAACATGATACCAGTCGGAAAATTCCATATAGCGCCAGATACTCAGTTGATTCTCGGTTAAGGCATTTTTCAGCTGTTCGTGATGCAGGCCGATATGATGGCTTTCGCATCATGCGTTTCAGCGTCAAGGACTGTTTTGCACAAAGACGCCAAACCTGCGCTATCAAGCTGGATTTCGTCTGCCATGGCGCTCAGGTTGTTTCTTACTTCTTCTCGATTCCAATTGAAGGGCTCGCCCACTGTTTCTTGACAGTGCCGAAGAATTTGACCATTGGCCAAATCCACTTCAAGAATGAAGCTACGAGCGCCTAGGCTGGGATCAGGTACAACACTTGTACGCTGAACCAAGGGTTGAAGTACTGGGTCATTAAGCCGACGAAGGTCCTCGCCACGAACGCGTCCTTGCGAAAAGGCAAGCGCCATACAAAATTGAGCGCTCATCAGGGTCGCACCGATATCTGCAAAGGGGCCAACGGCATCCGTACCCGGGTAGGCTGCCTCGGCCGGACAAAGGCAAAGACGAATCTTCTGAATATCTTGGGTTCTTAGATTGTGCTGCTGGGAAAGCGCGATGGCTGCAATGACTGGAGACTGCAATATTGCGCAAACAGCGAAGGGCTTATAAGTTACATCAAGACTGCGCCAATTGTTTCCCAAGTCCATACCCACTGATTCAATACCTTCTCTGTCACCCATGAAAGCCCGGTAAAAGCCAGCCTCTCCTTCCAAAGAATCAGGCGCAGCTGTAGCGCCAGCAGCCGCCAAACGGGCCGAAATCAAGCCATTCCGAGATGCAAAGCCGACCTGCATCTGCCACTCTTGAGAACCGGCAACCCAAGTCTGGTTCGTCCCGCAAGATGTGCTGGCCGCCAAGCCAATGGCATTGGACATGGCCACCGCATCTAACTTTAACAAGTGCCCCACTCCCACGGCTGCGGCAAACCCACCATAAACACCACTTGCACGAAAACCCCTTGTGGTAGTGCGCTTTGCAAAGCCTTGGCTAATTGCACCCATGGCCTCGTAGCCAGCGGCTAGAGCAACAATAATATCTTTACCTGAACTACCCAATTGCTCGGCGACTGCTAGGACAGCCGGAGACATGATTGCGCCAGCGTGCGTCAAGCCAGGAAAGTAAACATCGTCCTGTGCCCGAGCATGCATTAAGGCAGCATTCACAAAAGCCGCCGTGTCAGGCGTTGTCGCACGGCCGCTGATAAGAAGTCTGGCACTTGGCTTGTTAACTTGATCGCTTAGTGCCGCGGCATACCCGGGGGCAAACAGCAGCGGCTGACCTGCTAAAGCAACACCTAAGTTATGCAACAAACTGACCTTGCACTTTTCACGCACCTTCTCTGGTAATCCATCGTAAGTGAGAGCGGATGTGAAATCCGCAATTCTTTGGGCTATTTTTTTCATCGAATTACCTCATGTTTTGAAGGGTAGGGTCGGATCAAGAATCAGTTTGCCAAACACCTGTCGGCCCTCAAGCATGGACTGCGCTTTCGCCACCTCGTCTAGAGCAAAGGTCTGTTGAATTACTTGCTTGATACTTCCCTGCTCCAACAGCCTAAATACGTCTAAGAAGTCCTGCCTTGAGCCAGCGAAAGAGCCAATCAGAGTGAATTCCTTGACAAATAAATGCCACAGATTCATAGCAACCTGCGGTCCAGTGTGGCAGCCGCAAGTGACGAGTCGACCGCCACGTGCCAGTGCGCGCAGACTGTTATCCCAGGTAGCCGCCCCCACATGCTCGAATACAACGTCGACACCGCGCCCATTGGTGATTTTGCGAACATGATCGGCCCAGTCTTTTGAACTGTGATTAACTACGTAGTTGGCACCAAGCTCCTTGGCCTGCCGCATTTTCTCTTCGTTACCGGCTGTTGCAATGACCCTGGCACCAGCGAGTGCGGCGATCTGAATGCCCAAAACTCCAATGCCCGAACCACCTGCAAGAATCAGAACGTCTTCTCCGATGCGAATGTCTGCTCGTCTGCGAAGCATGTGCCAAGCGGTAGGGCCAGTCACTGCAGCAGCTGCTGCTTGTGCATAACTTAGATTGGAAGGCAGGGGCATAAGTTGGCTGGCTGGAACCGCTACATACTCAGCATATCCGCCAGGCGTCTGAACACCCAACACAAGGCTATTTCTGCACATGTTAGTTTTGCCTAGTTGGCAATCGGGGCAATGGCCACAGGTCCAAATAGGGTCAACGACCACCCTGTCTCCAGACTTCCACCCAATTACGCCAGGTCCCACATCTACAACATCGCCTGCTACCTCTGTGCCAGAGATATGTGGAAGCGGAGGCGGCTGGGGGGTTTGACCGTCACGGGTCAGAAGATCAACTTGGTTGAGGCCGCAGGCGCGCACTGCGAGCAACACTTCGCCCGAATTAAGTAAAGGCACTGGAACGTCATGGTCAAGGCGTAATTCATTTTTCCCGTCCAGCGTCTCGTGCAGGCGGACAGCACGCATGGTCCGGTTCATTTTGTTCTCCTCACTTGGCTCTTGATAAAGTAAGCAGCCTTCTTTTCAGCGAATTCGCGGGACTGGAAATTCAGACCATTTGCCACCGCCTCAACGGCAAGCTGCTCACGAAGCGGGCTGGTTTCCCCATTGCGCAAAACAATCTTGAGCATACGAAGAGCATCTACGCCCATCCCATCGATTTGCAGGCGAATCTCCTCCATGCGCTCGGCTAATTCCGCTGCATCTTTGACAACCTCGTTGACCAATCCCCAATTTAAGGCCTGTTCGGCACCAACCTTGGCTCCCAGCACAGCCATCTGCAGCGCTCTTGAAGGTCCTACCTGACGCTGAACCAGCCAACTCAGTCCAAAGTCTTGGATCACGTCCAGCATGCCTGGCACCATCCAGAAACGGGACTTACTCACAGCGACACGAAGGTCGCAGGCCATGGCCAGGCCTAGTCCGCCGCCGCCACAGGCGTCGCCATTAAGGGCTGCGACGGTAACCAGCGGTAGGTTGTAGATAGCCTCGATCACTTGGTGCTGCCAGTTCAGGAGCCTGGTGCCGGAATGAATGGAGTCGTCGGTGACATGCTCCATGAAAAAGGGCGTATCTAGGTCAACGCCAGCTGAGAATAGGCGTCCCTCGCCTTGCAAGAACAAGGCACTAAGGCGGGGTGGGCCACCGTCTTGAGCTCCCACCTTTCGAAGCGCATCTAGAAGCTCTTCAAGCATCTGCGGGTTCAGCGCATTAAGCTTGTCGGGCCGATTTAAAGTGATGCACGCGACCCGGCCCTCGAATGCAAGGCGGATCGTTTTGTAATCGCTGGAGGTTGCAGTCATCTTGTCTCCTTGAAATTTTTCTTAGCAGAAGGCGGTATGTGAATGGCGTTTCCATCGGCATCGTGAGCGGCTTCGGCCAAGGCCTCGGTGAGTGTGGGGTGAGGATGAACAGTTTGAGCTAGTGCTTGCAAAGTCAGCTCCATCTGGACGGCCAAAGTCGCCTCTCCTAGCAAATTGGTCACGCTCGGCCCGACCATCGAGATTCCCAGAACTCGGTCAGTGGCCGCGTCTGCCACCACCTTCACCAAACCCTCGCTCTCGCCCATCGTCAAGGCGCGGCCGTTGGCAGAAAACAGAAAACGCCCTACTTTGACTTTTAGGTGGGCAGTACGGGCCTGCTCTTCAGTCAGGCCTACCGCGGCAATCTCGGGCGAGGTGTAGACGGCACGGGGAATGACCAAAGCAGCCATAGACAGAGGACCTTGGTGATTGAGTTGGAAGCCACTTCTGGCTTTGCCCTGAAACAGCATGTGTGCCACTGCCACCTCGGCCTCGGCACTTGCTTTGTGCGCCAGCATCAGCCCACCTCGCACATCTCCCACCGCATAAATGTGCGGCAGGCTGGTGCGTCCGACGTCGTCGGTTGCAATGGCGCCTTTGTTCATTCGAATTCCCAACCGATCCAGCCCAAGACCCTCGACCCTTGGTTGACGGCCCACGGCCACCAACACAAGATCAACCTCCAGTTGTTCCGGGCTGTCAGAGCCGGTCAACTCTACTTGAATACTTGTTTTTGGCACCGCGCCAGAAGCACGCAATAACTGCACGCGCCGGCCCAAACGCATCGCAACGCCACGCTTCTCCAAATGTTGGTGCAGTAAGGCTACCACTTCTGAATCCTCTTGGGATAGCAGGGCTTCCTGCTGCTCTACGAGGATTACCTCGCTGCCGAAGTCTCTGAATATCTGGGCAAACTCCACCCCAACTGCACCGCCACCCATAACCAGCACTCTGTGAGGCAGACGTTCGAGTTTCAACGCCCCATCGCTGGTGACCACGCCAGGCAGTTCCATGTCAAGAAGGGGCGGCATCACAGGCACCGAGCCAGTAGCAACAACAAAGTGCGCCGCTCGCAAGCGTTCGCCGGTCTCTTGTAACAGGACAGTGTTCGGTTCAATGAACTCGGCATGACCTTTCACCAAGGTGATGCGGTTGCGCTTGACCAAGCTACGCACGCCTTGCACCAGTTGCTGAACTACCTGGTTCTTCTTAGCGCCCACAGCCGCGAAATCTAGGCGAAGCTTCAAGGGGTCGATGCCGAAGGCCTGCATCGAATGGGCTTGGCGGAACTGATGCGCTTGGTGCAATAGGCTCTTAGTGGGAATGCAACCCACATTAAGGCAAGTACCACCCAGCTCGCCGGGTTCGACCAGAGTGACGGACATGCCTTCGCGTGCGGCTCTGATGGCGGCTGTATACCCACCAATGCCACCTCCTAGAACAAGAAGGCTATCGTCAGGTATCGGGCCATTCATACGGGAAAATCACATTCACCGTCAATCACCACTTGGTCATCTTGACGCAAGCAAGCGAATGAAAATCGCATCAATCCATCCAATTTTTGCTGAGGTTCTGCAATCAGCCTCATCTCAGCTCGAATTGTGTCACCCGGTCGGGAGGGTGAGCGATAGCGAAATCGCAATCGAGTTTGCGCCGGAAGTCTATCAGCACCACTCCAGCGAAGCAGGCACTGGAATACTGGCTCCAATGGAATACAGCCATGCGCTATGGTGCCACCGAAATCACTGTCTCTACCGGCGTCTGGATCCACGTGGATAGGATTGAAGTCACCGGAAACCTCCGCATAGTGGTCAATCAGGGCTTGAGTGATGGTAATTCTGCATTCCGGCAGCGCTTGCCCAGGCGCCAGAGGTGGGAGCGAAGTCTTCATGAAATCTGCGCCTTTGTGTTTGAGGGCATCAGCCCAACGAAGACGATGGCACACACCATTTCGTTCTTTTGGTTGACGGTTCGCATCTCATAACGCAGGAAGCGCCGCTCCTTGCGCTCGAACTTTTCAATGATGCGAAAGGAGGTGGTAAGTTGGTCTCCAGCACGAGCGGGTTTTCCAAACTCGTCGTCGTCACCCATACGCACGACACCCGGGGGAAAGATGGCGTGCTCCCAGCCCAATTTCAAACCGTAGGTCAAGCCCATACTGGGTGGCGCCACTTCTTCGGAAGTACTATCGCCGTACCCCATAAGACTGCGAAAGCGTGCGATATCCGCCTCACTGACGTCGACAATTCCCGTACATAGCACGTCGCCCAAGCGGGCAGTTTCATAGCAAAAATCGGGGTTCATAAATTCATCTTAGGTGGGCCAACATGCCAGCGGGCTGTTCCAACAGCTCGCGCAATCGCGCACGGAATCTGCCAGCCATAGCACCGTCGATGAGGCGATGGTCAAAGGTCAGGCTCATCCACATCAGAGGTCGGGCCACCACCTGACCGTTCCGCACTGCCGCCTCTAGGGTGATCTGACCGATACCTAACAGCGCCGATTGCGGTGTGTTGAGGATTGGGGTCTCGAAGTCTCCGCCATAGCTGCCGAAGTTGCTGAGTGTGAAGCTGCCGCCAGTGACATCTTCTTGTCCAAGACGGTTATTGCGCGCCTTTTCGATAAGTTCGATGCGCTTATGGGCCAGCTCGACCAAGGAAAGGCGATTCACGTGTCGTATGACTGGAACCACCAAGCCGCCCTCGACCGAAACTGCTAACCCAAGATTGATCTGGGACAGACTCACAATGTCGTCCCCGTCAACATAGGCATTGATCTCCGGCATATCTTGCAGCACGAATGCCACAGCCTTAAGGACTATGTCTGTATAGGTGATGCGTACACCCAGCTGGGCCTCTTGAGCAACAAGGCTTTCCCGCCAAACCTGGACTTCGCCCATATCAATGCGGCCGAAACCGGTCATTTGAGCGGTCTTGCTAAGGCTTGCCATCATGCGCTGGCTGATAGCCCGACGCATGGGTGTCATGGGCTTGCGCGAAGATGCAGTTGCACTATCGACATTTAGAATTAATGGAGAAACTTTAGGCGGAAGTTTCTGCGGTGAGGCTTGAATATCGCGTAGCAAAATAACGCCACCGGGACCGCTGCCTCTGATACTTTGGAGGTCCACCTGCGACTCTGCTGCCAAGACCCGCGCCGCAGGGGATACCAAAATGCGGCCGTTACCTTCAACGGATAGTTTAGCGGGATGCGCCAACAAATTAGACGACGTTGGTTCAGGTGAAGCCGGAGGATAAGGTGCAGTTGCGTCTGATGAAGAGGGATTTGTATCTTCGGAAATTACGCCCTTTAACGCTCTGGCGGCTTCTATCGCAGCCTGCTGCGATGGATAAAGCTCACCGGCCAATTCGCCCACCAGTACCCTGGCATTGGGCAGGGCCACACGACGAAGGAAGCCCTCAGCCTCGGCCTCAATATCGAACATTATTTTGTCCGTCTCAATCGTGAGCAATTGTTGGCCCTTGGTCACATACTCACCATCAGCGACCTGCCACTCAATGACCGTGGCATCCTCCATTGTGAGACCCAGCTTGGGAATGAAGATGGTTTGAATCACCGCAGCATCTCCCGCACTTTTGCCGCGATCCGATCAGCGTCCGGATGCAGGAACTTCTCAAAGCCCTTACCAAAGGGCTGGGGCGTAAAAGGTGGTGTGAGTCTGCCAACTGGTGCATCTAAGTGAAAGAATGCGTGCTCCATCAGTTCTGCCGAAACCTCGGAGCCAAACCCGAACGGCTTGTGGGCAGAACTCACAACCAAGGCACGGTGCGTCTTGCGCACTGAGGTCAAAATAGTATCAATGTCCAAAGGGCTGATGGTTCGCGGATCAATCACCTCAATCTCAATGCTTTCAAGCGCCAACTGCTCGGCTGCCAAAAGTGCCTTTCCAACCATCAGTCCAGTGGCAACGACGGTGAGGTCACGACCAATCCTTTTAACGTCTGCCTTACCTATCGGAATCAAGATCTCTTTCCCATCGGGGATTTCCTCCTTCATTCGGTGAAGACCAAGGTGCTCAATAAAAATCACAGGGTTGTTGTCTCTTATCGCAGACTTCATCAGACCCTTTGCGTCACGCGGTGTGCTTGGCATCACCACCTTCAACCCTGGCACGTGACCCACCCAAGCCTCCAAGCTCTGAGAATGATGAGGACCGATACCCATCTCTGCGGCCACCATCGTGCGGATCACCAGGGGCATCTTGAAAGAGCCGTTATAGAGGTAGTGCATCTTTGCGGCCTGGTTAGCGATCTGGTCTAAACAAATGCCGAAGAAGTCAATGAACATCACCTCGACGATGGGACGCTTGCCGGTCATGGCTGCCCCAACACCTAGGCCGACAATGACCTCCTCGCTGATGGGTGTATCGCGGACTCTCAGCGGGCCGAAGGCCTTGAGCAGACCGCGAGAGCCACCGAAAGCGCCGCCGGCAGGACCTACATCCTCTCCGATCAGAAAGACGTTTGGGTCGCGTTCCATTTCCTCTCGCATAGCGTCGATCAGGGCCCAACAATAGGTCTTGCTTGTCATGGGTTTTCCTGATTTAGTCTGCGTACACATTGAGTAGAGCGCTACTTGGCTCAGGATCGGGGCTGTCCAGCGCCACCTGAATCGCTTCGGCAACTGTAGCTGCCATTCTGAGCTCCAGGTCCTCCAGGGTTGCTTCCTTTTGAAGACCCTGAGCTAGGATCTGTCGACGCAGGCGAAAAATTGCATCGCGGGACTGCCACTCTTGCTCTTCCTCTCGGGTACGGTAGTTACAGGGATCCCCCTGAAAGTGGCCGCCGTAGCGATAGGTCTTTAGCTCAAGTAACGTCGGACCCTGACCGGCGCGAGCCCTATCGACCGCAGCCGTCGCGGCCTCCTTCACTGCTAGAACGTCGGTACCGTCGGCGATCACTCCTGGAATACCGTAGCCATGGGCGCGTGCGGAGACATCGACCACACGGACCGAGTCCTTGAAGGGTGTCATCTCGGCGTATAGATTGTTCTCACAGACAAAAACCAAGGGAAGACTCCAAGCGGAGGCCAGGTTTAGCGCCTCGTGGAAGGAGCCTTGATTGCTGGCGCCCTCACCGAAGAAGACGACGCAGACACGGTCAATGCCATCTAGGACAGCCGAATAAGCTGCGCCAGTGGCATAAGGTATGCCGCCGCCAACGATGCCGTTCCCCCCTAGAATGCCTAAGGCTGGATCTGCAGCGTGCATCTCACCGCCGCGGCCACCGCAGATGCCATTGGCCTTACCAAACATTTCGCACATCATCGGTACAAGGGCCATGCCCTTGGCAAGGTAGTGGCCCCGGCCGCGGTGTGTGCTCACGATGTAATCGTCGGTTCGCAATACCGAGCAGACGCCTACTGCGCAGGCCTCTTGGCCCAAGTAAGAGTGTATGTAGCCGGGGAAAAGATTCTTGGCAAAGACGCTGTTAAGTTGCGCCTCACACTCCCGAATCTCAAGCATGCGAGTGTAGAGGTCCAATCCCTCTTGGGCGGAGAGACCTGCTGTCAGGGTGCTTTTCAAAACCTTCTCAGAGGTCGGTTTTTTGATGGACGCCATCTTTATCCCTCTGCTTTAGTTTGTATTTCATGATTTTCCCGATACTGGTCTTGGGCAACGCATCGATAAATTCGTAGAAGGAAGGCACCTTAAACTTGGCCAAATACTTCAGGCACCATTCCTGGATTTCCTCCACATGAATCACCTCGCCGGGTCGCAATACGACGAAAGCTTTAACCGCCTCATCCCGCAAAGGGTCTGGCACGGAAATAACAGCCGACTCGGCTATCTTTGGATGCTCGTTAAGGACACGCTCGACCTCAGAGGCGGCAATGTTCTCGCCGGCGCGCTTGATCACATCTTTGGAGCGGTCAAAGAAGTGCAAGTAGCCATCTTCATCGAAAAAGCCGTTGTCGCCGGTTTCAAACCAACCGTCCACCATGCAAGCTGTAGTGGCCTCGGGATTCTTGAAATAACCGGAGAACATAGGGTGTCCGCGTACCATGATGCGTCCTGGCTTACCAGACGGCTGGTCGATGCCTTCCTCATTTATCACGCGGATCTCCCGGCCCGGCACTGGCAGGCCGATACAGTGACGCTTAACTTGTCCGAACACTGCTGGGTTGCAGGTGCAGATACCTAAGGTTTCTGACAGGCCATAGCCCTCAACCAAGCGAACACCAAATCGTTCTTCAAAGCGGGTCCATTCTTCATCGGTGGTAATTAAGGCGTAGAAAGACAAGCGGACACGATGCAACGCGTCGTCGGGGTGCGGGGTCTGTGCTAGCATGGTTCGTAGTTGCATCGGAACGATGCTCATGAGCGTGCAATCGTGCTTTCGAACTTGGTCCCAGAAGCGAGTTGCGCTGTAGGTCTCGATCATCACGATGGTGCCGCCAACGGTCAAGGTAGGCACAACGCTCATAAATTGGGCGTTGACGTGGAAAAGAGGCAAAACCACGCAACTGCGATCGTCTGGGGTCATACCCAGAACTTGAGCCACCGCAATGCCCTGCAGCATGGTTGCCAAGTGACTAATGATCGCACCTTTGGGCCTTGAGGTTGTACCGGAAGTAAACACGATCTGTGAGGGTGCTTCCGGCAGCATCGTCACCAGCCGGTGAGTCGCGTCTCCATCCCTCAGGATGTCGGAAAGCAATTGAAAGTCGGTCGTTGCATCATCGGTGCGACCGCAGATTTGAATACGTACAGTGGGGCATTTGTTAGCCACTTCGGCATAGACCGAAAGAAATCGCGGTTCAGAGATGAAGGCAACGCAGTCGGCGTTATTGAGGAGATACGCAAGTTCATCTGGCGCATAAAAGACGTTGACTGGCACCATCACCCCGCCAGCCTGATTGATCGCCAACCATGAAACAAGAAATTCAGTGCAATTACCCATCATCAGCGCCACGCTCTGACCAGGCTCCAAACCGCTTGCGACTAAAGAGTTACAGAGACGGTTCACCGCAAGAGATAGCGATGCATAGCTGAGCGTACTGACATCTCCCTGAGCGTTCTCGAAAACAAGTACCGTCTTATCTGGGTGGGTCAGAGTTTTTTGTGCCAGAAGCGTTGGCAACGTCTGGGTTCCTGATGCATGCATATGGCATCGCTCCTTGTTAGTTTCGTTGCGTTAATCCCAACTATCTCAGTACGACCTAGGTAAACCGCAGCCGGCTTGGGCGATGAAGTTCTTACTCATCTCGTTAGTCACTGGCGCAAAGATTAGTTGCCGTATATCACGGTAATAACGCTGCATGTGATATTCAGTTGTAAAACCGGCTCCAGCAAGCACACGCATTCCGCGGTCTGTGGTGCGAAAGGCGGCTTCTGATGCGTAGTACTTGGCAGAAGCTGCAGGCACAGAACAGTCCTTCTTTTGGTCTTGCATCCAAGCCGCTTTGTACGTCATGAGTTGGGCCATGTCCAATTCAACTAGGGAATCAGCTAGTTGATGCTGTACTGCTTGAAACTCGCCAATGCTTCGACCGAAAGCTTTTCTGTCTTTGGCGTACTGAATTGCATCTTCCAGCGCACCACGGCCAAGGCCGCAGCAAACCGCAGCGATGAAGATGCGTTCATTGTTGAGAGTGTCAATGATGGCATGCCAACCCCTGTTGGGAGCCCCGATAATACAACTACTTGGAACTCGCACGTTCTCGTAGAACACCTCATACGAGTGAAGAAAGCGGGAGCCGAGTTTGCCGATTTTGCGATAGGTGATGCCGGGGGTGTCCTTGGGTACTAGAAAGACGGTTAGGCCAGACGAAGGCTTGAGATCATCGCGACCGGAACGAGCCACCACAAATATATGTGTGGCGAAGGCCAGCCCGGTGGTGTAGACCTTTGCACCATTGATAACATACTCATCGCCTTCCATTCGAGCAGTGGTCTTCATAGCGCCCAAGATGTCAGTACCGCCATCGGGCTCGGTCATAGAGAGAGCGAAGTGCACTTCACCATTGACCAAGCGTGGAAGAAAGTTTTGGCGTTGATCGTCTGAGCCATGGCGCTCGATGGTTACCGCGCCGAAACACACATCCATGCCATAAGCTAGGGCAACGGAAGAACTATGCCTGGAAAGTTCCTCGAGTACGATCACCTCTTCCATAACGCCACCGCCGGTTCCACCATACTCAGTAGGGAGTGAAGCACCCATGAGCCCTATGGCTGCCATCTTGTCCAGAAGATCTAATGGAAATTCCCCTGCTTCATCCCATTTTTGAACAAGATGTTTTGGCATTTCTTTCTCTACAAAGCGACGAACTGCTTCTTGCTGCGCGCGCTGGCTTTCAGTAAATTCAAAGTCCACGGCCTATCTCCTGATTGAATGAGTTTTTAATGAAGATCTTGATTAATTACCTAACTAAATACTGGCTGGTAAATAAATTCTTCTTCTATAGTAGCATTCTAGGAAGGATCTTTCTAGCGGTCAATTGCTACGCCACACATGTTTGCTCGTACTAACCCTTGGACGCAAAGTTTGATTTAGGGTTCAAGGCCAGATTAAGGGTAAAAGAAACCAGACTAATTTCCCAGGCTAGCATAAGACTCTTAGCGACAGGTCAATTTATGCAACTGCGCCACCGTCAACTGGCAATGCAATACCCGTTATGAACTCGGCCTCGTCCGAAATTAAAAAGAGCGCCGCATTTGCTACTCCTTCGGGTTGAATAATTCGTCCTATCGCATTATTGCCATTACTGGACTTGATAATTTGCTCGGGGTCCACTCCCTGAGTAGACATTTGATCTGGTCGCGCTACAAATACACGGAGCATGGGAGTGTCTGTCATTCCAGGGCAAATAACATTAAAGCGGATTTGTTCTTTGCCATATCGCTTAGCAAGAGAACGAGCCAAACCAACCAAGCCGAATTTGGCGGCCGAATAGGTGGGACTGAATGGAGACCCAGTAAGGCCTGAAGTAGACGCTGTAAACAGCACACTGCCAGCCCCACGTTGTCTCATGTATGGAATAGCCGCACTAGTACTGGCAATGGCTGATCGCAGATTTATGTTGATGGCTTGATCAAAGTGTGTAAGGTCAAGCTCTTCAAATTCCGCCGGCGCGGGATGACCCACGTTGTTCCATAAGAAGTCTAATCCACCGAAGTGCTTGTGAGTTTCGTGAACAACACTTCTTGCAAAGGCTTCGTTGCTTAAGTCACCGGATAAACCAAGCGCATTTCCACCAGCATTTTGAATGGCGGTTACCGCCTCTTCAACCTGCTTTTCATTTCGCGCTACCACGGTGACAGCGGCGCCTTCTTTGGCAAAACGCAAAGCTCCCGCACGCCCAATTCCAAGTGAACCGCCAGTAATGATGCCGATTTTGTTAGTTAAACGCATGAGTTTGCCTCTTAGATACTTAAAAAGTAATAAAACACTTTTGAATTAGTATTTCCGACTTTTTGTTCATGGAGTTAAGGAACTTCACTTTAGAACAAATTAGTCAAACTAAATACTAATCCGATTCAGCGAAGTCTTCCAGTTCGAATTGAAATGCTCCACAAATAATGGATCATTCTCAGTACTAAGTAAAATAATTAGCGCAGCACATGCACCTAAAAGGCCACGTCTTCAATGTACGGACGAATGTCGCTTGTTAGATCGCCCCTAACACCCACAATTTCTCGATTAGACGAGTTGTAAGACTTGGCCTTCACCAGAATGTCCGCCCGCACAAAGAGGTTTTCAAAACGAATGGCCGGCTTAACCAGTGGCATGAGGCGCAGCCGCTAAGCCCAGTACTGCGTCAATAGCAAGGTAATTGCTCTGTTAATCAAAGTTACCTTGTGTTAAGTTGTTAGTAATAACTCTTGGAGAAATCTATGAGCCATACACAATTTACATCCACAAAAACCGATTGGCCTTTTGGCTTTAGACCACTTACTCCTCTTTTAGGGGCGGAGATCAGCGGGGTCAATCTGACAGAGGAAATGACTCCCGAAGTCCTTGCTGGCATTCACAAGGCGTTCTTGCCAGTCCTTTTGTTTCCACCGCAAGATGTTCCTCCATTTACCCTAGGTACCGAGATTGTCGACGAGCAGCAAGTCTGTGCGACCACGTGCGTTAAGATCCGCGACAATATTTAAGCCAATGAAGCCGGTTGCACCTGCGATATTAATCATATTTTTTGTATTGGGCAGTAGCCACTACCTGAATTCGTGATAACAACATTACTGAATCTCTATCTTTTAATTTTAATGCGACAACTCATCGTGCGCCTCAACCCCTCATTCACAGACAGCGGCGGCACCCAACCCAACAAACTGCACGCCTTTGAAATATCAACCTGCAAATTACCGCACAAGCGCTTCACCGAATCCCCCTTGCCTAGCAACGATCCCCCCGCCTGCAAAGCCCACACCGGCACTGGTGCGAAATTGATTACCAAACGAATGGGCTTGTTGGGCCAGTCTTGAGCGATAGCGCCAAGTGAGGCCAGAACTGAGCTAAGCAGGAATACAGCAAGGATTTGGCGGAATATGAGTGTAAACATATTAGGTCTTCAGAAAACACGGCGACGAGATTACCTTAAGCAGGTCGTGAGAAGCCATTATAAGAAAG
>Ga0164295_10002079_pt1 | contig 16631 bp, 18 predicted proteins | sample GEODES006metaG_FD_111798 | JGI IMG/M metagenome (GOLD analysis project Ga0164295, IMG submission 111798) | Oligotrophic lake water microbial communities from Sparkling Lake, Wisconsin, USA - GEODES006 metaG | ecosystem: Environmental > Aquatic > Freshwater > Lake | place: USA: Sparkling Lake... | reverse complement strand
TAATGGCGAGCTGCGTGGTGAGCTTCACCATCGCGGAGGCAATATTTGCTTGAGGTTTGCGAGTTGAGGTGGCCGAGGAAGAGGACCAGGAAATGCTTCAGGTCGCACGCGCAGCGCACGCCGAGAGAGAGCGGCTCCGGCTGCCCGTGAGCTCGTGCCCGGGGGCTCCTCCTAAGGCTCCTCCTGGCCGAGCCACGGCGGGGGAGAGACCGGGGAACCGGGGCGGGGAGTTGACAGTTGTGCACTTTGTGCCCGCGCCGGCCAGGGCGCGGGGCGTGGCGGACGCGGGACGGCACCGGACCACCGGTGCGCGGTGGGTTTCGCGTGGTCGTGCGTTCGGGCTTCGGCACGTCCGGCCACGGGCCACCGCGGACGGCAGAAACGCCGCGGTCGGCGGTCCCGCGCCGCCGCATTCTTTGCTTTTGCCGTGGTCGATTGCCGTGGTCTAGGCGTCTAGCGTCTCGGCCCGGTTTATTAACCGCCCAAACCGCGCCGACGCACCGGGATTCCGGATTGCGCGATAGCACGCGAGACGGGCCCGGAACGCGGGAGATGTAGCTGGTAGGCCGCGCTGTCGTTACGGGCAGGGGGCGGGGGGGTCGACCCGGGGGGTGGTGGGGGGAAATACCCTCTGCAGCTCCGCAAGCCACGTAGTATAACGTACGCACCCACGACCCCCGCGCTACCCCCGCGCCCAAAAGAAGGGACCTATTAACGCCCGCTTGGCGTGGCACACCCGATCACTACGGGCTTTGCCCATCAACAGGATCAGTTCGGCCTGCTGCCGCCTCCGCGGCTCTTGCCGGCACCTCTGCCTTCGCCACGCACGTGTCCGGGCCCTTGGCTCTTGCTGCTACCACCTCGCCCCCCTCTGCCACCGCCTTTGCTGCCTGCACCACTGTAGGACGTGGGCGGAGATGCATCAGTGCCCATTGAACCCGTTGTAGGGTCGACCACCCCTTTGGCAAAGTAGGGGATTGAACCCGTTGCAGGGTCGACCACCCCTTTGGCAAAGTAGGGGAGGTCGCCGTCTTTGTGTGCAGCTGGGGCACTGGCGTCACCGGCAAGACCTTGCGCGTGTGCCACAGCATAAGCCGCAGCCGGCACCGGTTGTGCCTGCTGCGTGTGCGGCTCGAGGGGCAGCGGAAACCCAGATGACACATGCAGAACCTGATCGACAGACAACGGCAGTGGTAACTGAAGGCGTGGAGCTGCTGATGAAGCAGGAGGCCACGGAGCGACGCCACCAGCAGTCGCCAGCGGCACTTCCATATGGACGGCGAGGGCAGAGCCTTCATCTGATCCTGCCCCGGGCATTGCAGCGTCACATATGGAAGGCAAGATGTGGGCAAGGCGAGGGGCGCATGAGGAGATTGAGGTAGAGCAGCTGCATCCGCCGATATATCCTGGCAAAGGGAACACGCCTGCGCTTACGAAAGAAGGGATGAGACGCCGAGTCAGCATACGAGGTTCCGAAATTGGGAGGCGGGAAATCCGGCTCGTGTGCACCTGGGAGATGGAGTGGCAGGCTGCGAGCTGCGCTTCCATCACTCTGATAGAGCGATGACTGTATGGAAGATGAAAGTGCCGTCAGCGAAGGCAATTGATGGTTTGACGCTTCAGTCGGCGAGCAAAACTGTAAAACCGAGGGCGGCGGCAATGGCAGAAGCGCGGGGCCCGGCTCATCCAGCCCGAGCGATGCAAGTACGTTCGAGAGCGGTGACGGACAGGACAGAGTTGCGCTGGCTGTATGCGAGTCTGCACGAGAACCGGTGGCGGCAAAGTGTCCGTGCATCGCATGCAAAGAGGAGCTGAACGGTTGGCGATAGGCATCCCTTGTTTCGTTGTCATATCGACTGCTCCCGTCACCTAATGGCGCCGCAGCAACGGTCCGAGTGCTGTGCTGCAACGGCTTCACGAACGACTCACAGTCTCCAGAGCTGCCATAGTCCGCACAGGCCAGCATATGATTCAAGGCGCGGTTGCCGCCGCCCTGGGTCTCATGCGGATTCATATGAACCGTACCGGTGTGATGAGTGCCGGCGCAGCGGGCTTGCTGGGCGAATGGCAGCAGGTTCGAATACGAGACGCTCTGCGACGGCGCGTGGTTCGCATGCAAATGGCAACTACTGACCGGGGGCAGCGGCCATGGCATCATATCAAGCCCTGCACCAGGTTGAGCCGCTCCCATGCTCATGCCTGCCTGCGACGGCAGCTGATAGGGAAGCGGTGGTGGTGGTGTCCTCATCGATGTCGATGACTGTGGCGGCGGCGGTAACGGCGGCGGTGGCCGTGGCGGCGGTGGCGGGACTGGTACAAAGACGCCGAGCATTTCGGGTGCGTGCGGCGCGTGCAGCTGTGGCTGCCCGACAGCGCCGCCGAGAGGAGCGACGAACTGATGGTGACACGGTTGATAAGCCGCCGTAGGCGGCGACGGGAACGGCGCGTACATGGGCGGATGCGACTGCTGGTAAGGATAAAACGGTGGCATGGGCGGCTGGGCGGGTGGCACCCATCGAACGGCGCTGCGGTTGTAGTCCGGATCGAATCCTGCTTTGCCCTGCAGCTCATGGCGATTCTCGGCGCGCACCACCTTCTTGCCCTTCTTGCCGTTGGAGCCACCGGCTGCCGTGCAGCTACTCCCGGAACCAGCACTGGAACCGTGTGGAGCACTGGCGGCGCATGGACAGCTGCTGACGTCGCTACATCCGCCGCAGTCGCACACCCTGTCGATGCCGCCAGGAGCACCGGCTCCACCACCTCCGCTCACACCATGCTCGAAACCACGCAGCGCCAGGGCAGCCGCAGCCGCAGCCGCAGCCGCTGCCGCTGCCGGAGCCGCTGCCGCTGCCGCTGAATTCGCAGTAGGCTCCGGTGCTGGCGCTGGCACGACTGGTGATGAGTCGTCACCCTCGACGGCGTCACTTCCGAAGATGCGCGCCTTGGCCACAGCGTACGCGTTCGCGCGCTGCCGTAAGCGAGTCGCTTCCTCTTCGGCGCTGTGCTTCGGCGGCGGCGCCTTTGCAGACCCGGGAGCGCTCTGCGGACGCACGAGCATCTTGACCTTCTCCGCTGCGATCTTCGTCGGTGCCGATTCATCGACTCCTACTGGCACCATCCTTGTCACGCAGGAGGTCACGCAGCGGCAGACCACGGCGTTTTCCCCACATGATGGAATAGAAGTCACGGACTCGCTTCTGAAACTCCGTTAAGGCTCGCGAAAACCCCTGTTGCATGTTTTATGAAAAAAAGGTTCGATACACATGTCCCAAGTTTTCGTGTGACCTCGGAAAGACGCCGCAAGACGATCGGAGTTGCCGCGCGTCACTTTCTCTTCGGTGAGTTGCTCAGGGACACCCGAACCGCCACACACGTCTCTCACGGCCTCACTCACACGGAGGCACCTATTCCTTCGCAGTCAGCGGCGTCACCAACAATATGGAGCAGGAAGGTGGTGGCACCGAAAAGGAGCGCCTGGCGGAGGCAAGGCAGGTCGTGAAGCAGCAGGCTTTCTACATGAAACGGTCACTTGATCAGCGCAATCTGCGCGATGCACTCAAGCATGCATCGCAGATGCTCGGCGAGCTCCGCACTTCCAATCTTGGCCCCAAGGTGAATGGACTAGTCCGCGGTGGCGCTACGCACGCCCGTGGGGGCTGATGCCGCTGATGCTGCACATTCGCTTGGGGGACTTAGGCTTGCCTGCCTCGGGGGGGAAAGCCGGCGGGAATGATTCGGGCTCCGCTACACAAACCCTGTAATGAGCTGTGCCGCGTGACCGATTGTCGGTGATGCAGGCCTACTACAGCCTCTACATCGACGCCACAGATGAGCTTCGTCACATGGAGAGCTACATTACAGCTGAACACAAACGCGGACGTCGCATGCTCGAGGTGCGACTTCGATTTCCTCTCCGACTGGCTTCGGCCAGTGCGCTTTGGGCTGGACTCCGTGCGCCTTCACTCCTAGTGAGTGCCGCAACACTAACTTTTGCCCGTCGATTCTTGTTTTTTGGTGGGGGGCACGATCGCAGCTATACGAGCTGGTGCAGCATGCGGGCAATGTGCTTCCGCGTCTCTACCTGCTGCTCACCGTGGGCTCAGTATACATCGTCTCCAAGGAAGGTGACGGGAACGGGAAGCTCTTTTGGACTCCTTCACCTTCTGAGTCCCTGCCTGCACTTCTGCACCACACTGCACTGTGCTGCTTTGCACAATGAGTCTACGTGCATGACGGGTGTCCACCTACCTTTTGCGCACCGCAGCGGCGGCAAAAGACATCCTGACCGATCTCGTGGAAATGTGCCGCGGCGTGCAGCACCCGATGCGTGGCCTGTTCCTCCGAAACTATCTCGCGCAGGTAGCCCCTTTCCCTTCTCTCACGGCTCCTAAGCGTTATCTGATATCACTTTGTGCCTCCCCGCGCACTTGCGAGCCCCCAGGCATCGAAGTCGAAGTTGCCCGACACTGGCTCTGAGTATGAAGGCGCAGGAGGCACGGTCGCAGATGCAGTCTCGTTCCTCCTGTCGAATTTCGCGGAAATGAACAAGCTCTGGGTCCGCATGCAGCACCAAGGTCCTGTGCGCGAGCGCGAGCAGCGCGAGAAGGAGCGCATGGATCTGCGCATCTTGGTTGGTACTAACCTGGCCTCTCTCTCGAAGCTTGAAGGGGTCGACCTCGCGATGTACCAAAGCTCCGTCTTCCCGCAGATCCTTGAGCAGGTGCGTGAGACCGTGAGTCCCAGACCAGATGCCGTCTTCTCCTCGGCTCACGACATAAATCTTTTCTGGCTCAGGTTGTGAATTGCAAGGATGCCATCGCGCAGCAATACCTCATGGAATGCTTGACTCAAGTGTTCCCGACGGAATTTCACATTCCGACACTTGATTTGTGGCTGCAGCATACAAAGTGGCTGTCACCGGGATGTGAAGTCAAGCAGCTGCTTATCGGCATGCTAACCCGCCTTCAGGCGGCACCAGTCGAAGATGATGACGCCGGTGCAGAAGCGGACGAGGCCAACCCGTCGCCGTTTTCTCGCTTCCATGAGCATCTGGCTGGTCTCGCTCCGGACGCCGCGACTGGTGAGGCCGTCCCGGGCGTGTCCACGTTCGAGCCAGTAGCACTCCTCGAGCTGTACGACGGTCTGCTCACCTTTTCTCTCGCTGTGTACCCCAAGCGCCTCGGCTACATCGAGGCGACCTTGTCAGCGTGCCTTTCTCTCCTGGAGTCATCACCCAAGGGCCTTGCGGTCACGAACGCCAAGGCCGCAAAGGTACTGTTCGGCCTCGTCTCTCGGCCGCTCGAGCATTTCTCCGCAGTCCTGGCCATTCTTCAGCTGTCGTCCTGGCCGCCGCTTCTCGCACACCTTTCTTTCGGGAAGCAGAAGGAAGTGGCTGCGGTGCTCGTTGGCGCTGTGATTGCGCAGGGTGTTCAGATCACAGCATCTGCAGATGCCGGCAAGTTGCTGGCATTCGTGAACCCTCTCATGCTGGACGACCCTGATGACGAAGTCGACCAGGATGCGGCGCGGGAGAAGGCGATCGATGAGGATACTGCCGCCGAGCTTGGACCTGTTTCGCGGCTTATCCACGCATTCTCATCTCCGTCGACTGACGATCAGTGCCGTATTCTCAACGCAACTCATCGCCAGGCATCTAACGCTGCTCACCGACGCTCGCCCTTTGCTCTGGTCCCCGTCGTCTTTGCATGCTTGCCACTCGCGCGGGCGATCAAGGTGCGCGTCGACAACGGCGAGGCAGTCGAGGTGGGGGTGCACAAGCTTCTGTCGTTCGTTGCTACAATTATCCAAACGCTTGTGCCTCTCGCTCCGATTCTTGCTCTCCGTCTGTGTTTACTGTCCGCGCACGTTGCCGACACTGTCGGCGAGGAAGGAGACGCCTACGAATTCTTTACGCAGGCTTTCACTACCTACGAGGAGGCAGTCTCCGAATCACGGGCGCAATTGGCTGCTGTCACGCTTGCGTGTGCCACCCTCCACCACACCAAACGGTTCGACGCCGAGACGTATGATACCCTTGCTACCAAGACTACCCAATACTCAGCCCGCCTGCTGAAGAAGCCGGATCAGTGCCGCGCGGTCGTCAAGGCAGCACTGCTGTTCGCTTCCAATAACAGGAATACTGAAGGCGAGGCTGAAGAGCCGACGAAAGCAGAGCGCGAGCCAAGGCGTGTGCTCGAGTGCCTGCAGCGCGCCCTCAAAATTGCCGATTCTTGCAAAGTCTCCTCGACGCATACGCCACTGTTTGTCGAGATCTTGGACGCGTACCTCTTTCATTTCGAAAAGAAGAATACCGCCGTTTTGCCTTCCTATCTTTCTTCTCTGCTCCAATTGATTGAGCAGCAGGTGGCCGAGGAGAGTGCGCAGGCAGGGCCGTCTGCTAAACACTTTGCCAATTGTCAGGTGCGCCGAGTGGCCGCCTGACATGTTCCGGAACACCACATCTTGCATCGAGGCTGACCGTTGAATGCCTGTGTCAGGCGTACGTGGCATCGCGCAAGATAAAGGACGCTCGTTTTGCAGAAATCGAGTGAGAACAGGCGCGACTCGATGTACGTGCGATTCGCATCGCACATGCACACACTTGTCGCATTTTCATCTGCTTGTGGTGATGAAGAAGCGGGCTGTGCGAAGCGGCGCACGACCATACGAACAACACCGCTATTTGCATGGATTGCAGCCGCAGCTGCCGGATCTCATAGTGGCGTGCCAGAGCTGCTGGGCCCAGTTGAGAGAGGGGAGGTTTCCGACGGGCACCTCCGTTGAGGTTGAGCGCTGCAGCCGCCCCGTCGCTTGAGGTCAGGGGCTTGGGGCGCTTGAGGGACGTCGCGGGTCGTGCGACTTGTGCGAGGGTGAGAGGCCTATGTGAAGCCCTTGTCTGAGGCCACGGCTTTTTGCACGTGATCGAAGCGGGGGCGCTTCGATGAACGCGGAGGGCGGAAAGTGTGCGTCAGTGTGTGTGTGTGTGTGTTAAGAAAAATCAGGACCACATAGTTCAGCGACGCTCTCAGCACGCGCGCGGGGGTGTGTGAAGTTGAAACAGGACAACGGCTTGAGTGTGTGAAGTTCAAACGGATCAGGGTGTGTGTCGAGGAAAATCTGCTTCATAACCTTGACTTCGGCTTCTTACATGTACCGACTCTCCTGCAATCCACACATGCACTGCGGTGAGGTGCATGTGTGGATGACTCCAACTGCGCCGAGGGCATCACTGCTCTCGCTGCCCGACCGCCATCCATGCGAGCGCGTTGCTTGCATCGATCCACCAGAGCTCTCACGACATTTTCCATGAAGGTGAAAGACCTGACGTCACCTGACGCGAAAGGGCTGGCGTGGCCGTCGGCGGGCAGTCTTCAGGCCTTCGTTCAGATCCCACGACGAACTAAACGTCTTTTGATTCGTTATGCACAGGTGTGTTAACTCGTGAGTCGAGTACAAAAGGCACTCACGATCAGAAAACACGAGCGCAGGGCTCGATCCGGAAGAGATGATGATGCTCATCCGGTTCGCACGGCCAACACTGGGGCACGGGCACGGCCTCCGGCGCATGGCCGTCACGCATGGCGCGACCGTGTAAGGCTCACGTGGCCGAGGCGCCGTACAAAATGAGGGCCAAGATGACAAGAGTGGTTCCCTGCACGAACTTGGGCCCGAGCCGCTTCCCACTGCGCAGCTGAAGCAGAGAGTTAAGTATGATTCCGATCGGTGCTGCGAAATTCTTGAGCGTTGCCGTCGTATACTTGAGCAGCAGAGAAACGAGCAAACCGCCGAGAGAGTCGAGGCCGACCATCGCCCACACGGACGTGGTATAGCCCTGGAAGAAGCCGTTCGCTTGGAGGGCCGCGCGATCATTCGCGATCATGTGCAGAGAGGCGAGCAGCAGAGAAACAGCCGCCACCTGCAGGTTGCGGGCAGCCAGAGGAAGTGCCGAGCTCTTCAAAAGCAGCTCCATCACGCCGCCGGCAAGGCCTGAGCATGCGCACGCAACAAGGACGCCGACGAGACCTAGCACTTTATTCCTGTTCTCACCATTTCCTGAGTCAGCAAGAGCGGGCGCTGCAACTGCTGGCGCAGTCTCGGCGGCTGAGTCAGCAGGTGCGGGCGCTGCAACTGCTGGCGCAGTCTCGGCGGCCTGGCCCATCTGTACCAAGACAACACCAACAGTCAGAAGCACCACGCTCAGCCAGCGCAGCCAGGGCTCCTTCTTTTTTAGCAGCAGTCGACTTGCGATCATTGCTGCAGCGATCTTGAGCTGATACGTGATCTGGAATGTAAGCGCATCTAGGTGGCCGAGCGCCGCGTATATGACGTTGTTCTGGATGGTGTACAGAAGCGCGGGAATAGCGACTCGTGCTAGCTGATCGGGAGAGCCAAAGAGAGTGTGTGTCACCGCAATGAGTGCCGCCCGCAGCGACGGAGCGGACCCATACATTGCAGTCACGGAGATAGCCAGCTTGATCAGCTCCGATAGTGTGACCGCAGTCGAGTTGAGATAGCGGCGCGGCTGGCGCTGCGATTGCGCGGCGAGCAGCAATGCGCCCAAATTTACGCCAAGGTATGTCGTGAAGATGAGGGCCGCAACTAAAGAGTCGCGCCCGGGCATCGGAAGGTCGAATCTGCCGGCGCCGTACCGGGCGCAAAATCGGGCCGGCCGCAGTTCGATGGAGCGGGAACCTTGGAGCGCCCATAGCCAGTGGAACGGGCCTGGTGTGTTCACACTTAATGGGCGAGCGGGGCCGGGGTCGTCACTGCAAGCGTTCAGAAGTTAATCATAACGTCCCGCTATCGTCTATCGGGATGTACGGGCCAGACTCCCAACACAGGCCCATCGAGATCGACTATCAAGCTTGGAGCGGCTTGGCGATAGTAACATAATTTGCCTGAGATCTTCCGTCTCCGGGCCGGTCCGACCCACAGTTGACTACTACTTCAGCATTCATGAGGCACAAACGGGAAACGGTATAACAGTGGAACAGCGTGCAACACGCCGTGACCCGACCCTTGTATCACGCAACGCGTGAAGCTCTCCCGACGAATGCAGGCGCAATCCCGAATCCCATGGCCGCCGGAACAACCCGTCGCCTTACCGTTGACCTAAGAGCTAAGTGCCGTCAGCATGGTCCGGCTCCGGTTGCGGTGAAGCAGGAGACTCATGTGGGGGAGTCAACTCTCCCATCGAGCCGTCTGCAGGGCGTACGGAGGCCGAGGCGCCCGCCGGTTCTGAGCCTTTGACAGCCTGCAGCGCCACGGCGGCAGTCGGGACGATGGTAGCCTCCGGGGGGAAACCTGCTGCGAAGGTCGCCGGTGTTGAGGGCAGCGGCGCTGGGACTGGCGGAGGTGGTGCCGCTGCGAATGGCGGCGGCGAGAATGGCATCGGGGCCGTGAGCGGCATTGGTTGGCCCGGGGCGAAATGCAGCGCATGCAGTGACGCCGGCGCATGGTAGGCAGCATGAGGCGTTGGCACAAATGTCGTCGGCGCCGCCATGGGGTATGGGACTGTCATGAAACCGGAAGGGAGCCCCGGAGGCGCTTTCGCATCGGGCGGAAGCACATGCTGCGGCGCGTGCAGCTGATGAGCGTAACGCAGTGCTGGCGGTGCTGGCGGTGCTGGCGGTGCTGGGTCCGTGGACAACTGCGGCGTATTCTGATTTGGCGACCCTTGACCATGCTGCCACTCCGGCTGCCTCTCTGGTGCCTTTTCGGGAGGCCTAGGAAGCTCCTGAGGATGTGGCTGCTCCGGCACCTGGGTCGACAGCGCCGGCGGTGGCATTGGTGGCTGTGCCTGCAGCTGCTTTTGCAGCTGGAGCATGGCGGCTTGCTGCTGCACCACTGCGGCAGCTTGTGCGGCGGCGACCTGCGCGGCAGCGGCCTGTGCAGCGGCGGCCTGCGCGGCGGCGGCCTGCGCGGCGGCGGCCTGCGCGGCGGCAGTGTGCGCGTGCAAAGCATAGACGGCCGATGGATCGTGAGCCCACGCTGCCGCCATGTTGGGATCGCAGACCGCAGCCTTTGTCGGGTCCTGTGCACAAGAGGCGAAATCGGAACGCACATCAACAAGCAGTCACTCCCTTTTAGGCCAGGCCACGTGCAGCACTCTGAGGTACGAATGATGTAAGAGTGGGGAGACGTGCAGACTTACTAAGGGCGCCATCGGAAGCGGCAACGGGGGCCAGGGCGGCTGAGGGTGAGTCGTGGCTGCGTATCCCAAGGCCTCGAGCTGCGGTGCTCCCGGCCTTGGCACGCCATGCGGCGCGTAGGCGGCCATGTGAAAAGCGCCGAACGCATGCATCGGGTGCGGGTGCGTCAGCGGTGCGTATGCACGAGCGGCAGCGGCGACGGCAGCAGCCCCAGCGATGCCACTTTCCTGCACGCAGGGAACGGGAGACAAGAGATGCTATCAAGGTGGCCAGCTGTTTGGGCATCAAGCGCTTGGATGGCATTCGGACGGCAACGCACACGCACCAGAGGAGGAGCGAGATTCGAGTATGCGCGGGCAGCTGTGCGGCGCTCGAGAATCTGTGCGATGGTCTCAGCTGTCACCCGTGGCCGGCCGCGCTTCTTCTCCAACCGGCTGCTTGCGAGAGAACACATGGGACTGGCAACGTGAGAGCAGGATCGCGCACGCGCTCAGGCCGGGTAGGGGGCTGGGCCGTCGCGCACCGTTTACACTCGAACCCCCGCGCAGTGCACTGTTCGCACTTGCCCGTTGGCGTCATGACGCACTTCAATCGATTTTCGTGGCACAGATCGCATGCTTTTCGCAACCTCGGCGCGGGCCCGCCGCTCACAGGAACGGGGACGGGGACAGGAGTGACTATCGACGCACTGTAGGGCCACGGTTGCGCGTACGCCGCGGCGCAAGCGGGCATACTGAAGCCCACTGGTGGAGCTGCAGGAAGCGACAGGCTCACGGCTCCTCCACCGCTATTGGGCTGGTTGGCAACCGCAGAGGCCAACATCGAAGGTGCCGCTCCATAGGGTGCCATCATCGGAGTTGGTGCTCCATTCGCGGGCGACTCATTCGACGTACTGGGATGGTTCATAATTTGCCCGAGGTCTGTTAAAGACACGGACGATCGCGATGAGCTTTAGAAGACGATTGACCGCGATCGGTCAGTGGGCGGCAGCGGGTCAGCAGTGGAGGGACCTGCCTCGGAGTTTAGGAATTCTCGAACGAGCAACGTCGCCGGAAAAAATCCATTTATTTTATTCTCATGATTCTTTCATTAGGAGCTTGAGTAACGTTAGGAAAACCCGCCATGGCGGACGCATCATGATCCCGCTCAAATGGGTCCGCAAGTTATTAACATCGCGTTGTGCTGGCAGTCCGCCTGCAACAACCTTTTCGAACAGAACTCCTTTCGGGTTTGGTGCGAGTATCGGGAACACGTGGCGCTAGCCGCCCAGAAGCTCGCCGCAACGTATCCTTGGCGACAGGTCCGGTGACGTCGCGACCGTCGAGAAGATGCCGGATAGTGATAACGAGCCGCAAGCGCTGAAGGAGGTCCTTGAAGGCCTGGCGCTCTCGCAGCGGCCACAGCGCACGGAGGGTGCTGAAACTGGCGACGATGCGCCCCATGCATTCTGGGATACGCAGCCTGTGCCGCACGCCGGCGAAGACTTGACGACAATCGACGTCTCGCAGATGGGGCCAATCGACCCGGCGGACATGGACGCCGTGCGCAAAGAGCCGTACAATCTGCCCCCATCGTTCGAGTGGTCCGACGTCGACCTGGGTGACGCTGCACAAGCCAAAGAGCTATACACATTGCTGCATGAAAACTATGTTGAGGATGGTGATCAAATGTTTCGTTTCGACTACTCAGTGCCCTTCTTGAAGTGGGCTCTGCAACCACCTGGATCACTCATCGAGTGGATGGTGGGGGTGCGAGTGAGCCAGACCAAGAAGCTCGTGGCATTTATCAGCTGCACGCCGGCCGTGCTCACCGTGCATGGAACCAGGGTGCAGCCCCATCACGCGCTCGCGTCCAGCGCCACGGACAAGGTTGATGCATTCGCTGCTGCTCCTTCAGCAACCGGCGTAGGAGTCGAAGGCAACGCCACCGTCAATGATGGTGACGTTGCAGCTGCGGGATCATCGAGTGCTGCGATGCCAACGCCACCTCCTCCTGGACCCACACCTGCTGCCTCAGCATCGTCCTCGTCCACTGTTCCAGATGCCGCCGCCGCAGCAGCAGCTGCTGCGGCTGCTGCTGCTGCTGCGGCGGCGGCGGCGGCGGCGGCGGCGGCGGCCGCTGCTGGCGAAGCGGGCGAAGCTGAAGCAGAGGCAGACTTGGCCGTGGTCGCTGAGTTTGAAGGCGGCTCGTTGGTCGAGGTCAACTTCCTCTGCGTCCATAAGAAGCTGCGCTCCAAACGGCTTGCGCCCGTGCGCGCGCCGCTCTTCGAAGTGTTGGAGATCCAGGTCGCCCTGCCCTTACTATTGACACGTGCGTGCGGCCGCCTCCACTGCTGTCCTCAGGTGCTCATCAAGGAGATCACTCGTCGTGTCAATCGCCGCGGCCTCTTTCAGGCCACATACACGGCGGGCGTCGTGCTCCCGAAGCCGGTAGCCAAGTGCCGCTACTGGCACCGTTCGCTCAACCCCAAGAAGCTCATCGAGGTGGGCTTCTCTCGACTGGCACCTCGTATGACGCTCACACGGACCATTAAGCTCTATCAGCTGCCCGAGCAGCCGCAGGCGCGTGCCACCTTCTTCGGCCGCTGCTCCACGCGCTGCGCCACTTGCCGCTGACGTCGCCTTCTGCTGCTGCTATGCCACGCCCTCTGTCCACAGACACCCGGGCTGCGGCCGATGCGCGAAACCGACTGCGAACAGTGTTGCGCAAAGCTCAACGCTTTCCTGACGCAGTTCAAGATCGCCCCACAGATCTCCCTGGCCGAGTTTAAGCATTGGATGCTCACGCAGACCGGTGTCATCTACTCGTATGTGGTGGAAGATCCCGTTTCGAAGGAGCTGACGGACATGGTCTCGTTCTACGCGCTGCCCTCTTCCATTCTCGGCAACGACAAGCATAAGACGTTGTGCGCCGCCTATGCGTATTACTACTACCACACGGCCACGCCACTTGCGCAGCTGATGAACGACGCGTTGGTCTTGGCCAAACGGCTCGACTTCGACGTGTTCAACGCACTTGATATCCTCCAGGTGCGCCAGAGACTGCAACGCTGAGCGCGCCTATCTATCCTCAGCCAAAACCTTTCACTCAGCCGCATCCGTGACTGACTGCCGCGCCTTCTTCCGCGCACCATTGGCAGAACGAGACCTTTTTGAAGGAGCTCAAGTTTGGCATCGGCGACGGCAATTTGCAATACTACCTGTACAATTGGCGCGCGCCCTTTGTCCAGCCCAGAGATGTTGGGCTCGTTCTGCTTTGAGATCCCGCGTGGAGATCGCGTGGAGGTCGCATAGCCGAGGGCCCGTCGACAAGGAAGGTAGTTGCAAGCACCCCAGCCAAGCGTTTCACGTACCTGTTTGATGGCGGCCGTGGCATGATGAAAATGTGGGATGGCAGCATGAGAGCGGGTCGGATAAGCGGCGAGGATAAACGGCAAGGCAGCGCCAGGTGCAGCCGATGCAGATGCAGCCGATGCAGGTCAGCGGGAGCGATCGCCGTGTCCAAGAGTCGCTGATTTTCGCTGCTGCGAACTGGGTTTGGGTCTCGATGGGCGGGGCGCTGTTGCGCTTCCAATCGCACGGGGGGTGCGTTCCGCGATGTGAGACGGATACGGTGGGGTCGCATGCCGAGCGTGGTGCGTGTTGTCCATCAGGTAGACCCCGATCCGATCGCGAGATCTCGGGTCGCGGGGGGCGCACGCGCGTGTGACGTGTGGTGCTAGTGTGGTGCGCGCACACTTTCTGTCCCTTGGATGACTCCAGCTCGAGTTGTGACCAGGGCCGTGGGCTGGCCGCGGTATCGTCAAACCAGGGTCCGGACCAGGCTCCCCGCGGGCGGACCGTCGACCGAGCGGCTGCCGGTGCCGCCCGGGCGCGCCCCGGGTGCTCGCGCGAGTCGCGTCTCGCGACTACTGCCGCGGAGCCGCGGTATCGAGTCCGGCCGGGGTCGAGTGGGCGGCGGAGCGCCGGCGCGGGGTCAGCACGACGTGCGTGCGATATGGGCATGACAGGTGTTATTGTTAATTTTACGCGTCGTTTACCGTGATCCGTGTCGTGAGTTAACGTTATTCAATTTATTATTTCCGTTCGCGCGCGCCGTATGGCGATGCGCGCGCGGCCGAGACGCGAACGGCCGTAATAAGATACGTAACCCGGGGGAACACCCGGCGCGGGACGAGGGCGGGTTCCGGGTATGTGCGTCGTATGACCCCCGCGGACCGGGTCTCGGAGCCTACGATCCGGGACGACGAATCGCGAACCGGCGCGGGTCCGCGACGCGCTCTACCGTCGCGCGCGACCCACCGTCCCATACAGCCGCCGTCGTATAGAGGAAAATCGCTTCCACGCGGAATGGTTACCATATTAAGTGCTTGCATAATCGATAATGGTCGTTGGTCGTCGCTTCCATAACGTTGGCGAACTCAAATTGCAATAACGTTAAGGTGCCGTCAGGCTCTAGTGGAGCAGCTTGGCCGATGAGAGGATGCGTGAGGGCACGAGAACCCCAATCCGCACACGTCGATGTTGAGAACCCACCGCGCGCCACCGGCGACGGCGGCGTACAGGGCCGCCGGGGGGGCGAAGCAAACGCCAAGAACGGCCCTGTACGCCAGCCCCACGATCACCAATCTACAGACCGCAGAAACCTGCGAGGTGCTGCTCGCTTCGACGAAAACCACCCTGGGGCGTCCATGGCGACAGGAAATCACCGTCACCATTGTTGACGAGACTGCGCTGGTCTCCCGCGGAGACCGCACTGGTCTCCACTTCAGCGGCGGGAAGCGTCGCACGTTGCGGCTTCTTTGGCCTGCGCGTCTGATTGCTCGACCGCTTCGTGATCGCCTTCTCGTTCGCCTTTTTGATGTCGTCGTTCACAAGCAGTGTCAGATCCAATCGCACATGCTGAACAGTCTCATTCGGATCGCACAGCGTGTCGAGGCGCATCGTGACGATCGCCGGCACGAGCACGGAGTCGTTCAGGGTACACTCTCCGGAAAGCAGCCGTTCCACCTCCTCTGCCCGTGCGGCGACCTCATCAGCGATGACCGTCGAGCGGGACGAAGGCAACGTTCGGTGAGTGCGCGAAGATCCGGGGCTAGAGGCGGACGGTTCTTTGCTTGGGGGTGGCGGGAGTGGTGTCGGCAGTGCTGGCTCTTCCTGAAGGTAACGGCCGCTGACGGAGAGCTGGAGCTGAACGCGGCCGTTCTTCTTGACGCGAAAGGCCAGCCGCATGATGCGCGGCGGCTTTGGTACCGTTGGGGCGTCGGGAAGAATGGGCGGCAACGCCGCCGCCGTTGCCGTTGCGGCGAGCCCCTTTTTCGCAGGTCGCCTCGCGCTCACGTCAACGGGAGGCAGATGGCCAGGCTTACGCGCGTGCTGGCGTGGAAATTCCGCCAGAGAACTTGGCCGCTCACCGGCGTCATGGCTGTGGATGGGGGATAGAGGGGGATGCGAACCACCAAGCGGTGTCGAAAGAGTGGGCCGAACGAGTGGCGGCAAGAGGGACCCTGACGACTTTGATGGCTGGATGATTGGGCGCACGGAGGACGTGGTGAGGGCGCTGACTGCGCCCAGGCGCGCAGCGAGGAGAGACGACTCCTTTACCCAGACGGCTCGTGCTCGGACCTGCCGATCAGCAATCTTGTTGCGCTTTTGGTCCAACAGACGGCCGAGCTCCAGGTTGCTCTCGTGCGACGCTCGAACGTGCTGCTGATGTTGTAAATCGCTGGCTGAGGGTCGAAGGGCTGCTGCTCGAGCGTCCATGAGAGCTGCCAATTCGTTTGCGTTCTCGAGCGCTTGGCGTGTCGCCGCCAGTCGCTCCTGGCTCATCAAGCGTACCACTTCCCGCCCCTTCTTGGCTCCTTCTACTAGCCCGAGCAGCGGGGGCTTCAATGCTTGCAACAGAGATGGCATGGACTGCGAGTTCTTGGGGTTGGTGTCTCGTTTGCGGCGCGGCAGTGGCTGTGCATCAGTCGAATAGGAAAGCTCTAGCTGCGCGTGGCCACTCTTCGAAACCAAGAACCAAAGGCGGATGATCAGTTGAGCGCCATGTGCCGCTCTCACGTGGGAGCGCAAGACCGGTTGCCGCCTTGGGCTCGTGGTACCCTTGGGCTCGGTCACACGCTTGCGTCGTCGCGCCACCGGATGAGCGTCGATCAAGGGTAGGAGCTCGAGCTGCAAGTTGCCATCCTCCGAAACGAGAAAGAAAAGGCGCATGATTGGCGGGTGTGGGGTAACGCCCTGTTCCTTCGCTGTTCTGTCCGCCTCATTCGTCGCGGGGCCAGGAACTAGTTGCCCTCGGACCTGGGCCTTGGTCCAGGTCTCGCCCTCGGACCAGGGCCTCGGAGTTGCCATCGACAGCGGAACGCGCTGGGCAGTCCGCCAAACTTGCATCTTGAAACGGTTTTGGAGGAACACATGCCTGCCCGAAACCAACTCCCTTGTAACGTAGCGTTTTTGCAACGCGCTTAGCTTATTTTTC
>Ga0164295_10002078_pt1 | contig 16639 bp, 12 predicted proteins | sample GEODES006metaG_FD_111798 | JGI IMG/M metagenome (GOLD analysis project Ga0164295, IMG submission 111798) | Oligotrophic lake water microbial communities from Sparkling Lake, Wisconsin, USA - GEODES006 metaG | ecosystem: Environmental > Aquatic > Freshwater > Lake | place: USA: Sparkling Lake... | reverse complement strand
GAGGTGGCCGAGGGGATGCGCCGCACCGACGAGACAATGCGGCAGTTGCAGTTGCCGCCGGAGCTCGACGAGCTCGAAGATCCCCCCCAGCTGTTGCGCGAAGAGGCTTGAGCCCGGATCGCCCCGCGCTGAAATAGGCTCGACAGTGCCGGAGGCCCGGGTGAGCGGTCGCCCGGAGGCCCGCGCGCCGCGAACAAAGCCGTCCGGAGGACGGCGCCTCCGGGCATTCGAGGCGAACCTTGGCTTCGCCTCCGAATGCCCCAAGCCTGCAGGGGCCATGGATGGCCCTGCAGGCGTGAAAACTAGTCCAGCCAGTCCGCCTCTTCGATGCGCTCCGGCGTGTAGACCTCCGTCACGTAGCTGAGGCCCTGCGAAATCAATGATTCCACCTCCAGCTTAAACCCGTTGGAGAGCATGGCGCCGATCTCCTTCTGCCAGGCTTTCTTGTCGGCAAACCAGGGATAGGCGGCGATCTGCTTGGCCCGCTTGATGTCGGTGTCGTTGAGCGTGATCTGCACGCTCGGGGAGAGCTTGCAGCGCTCGTAGTCGCGCGAGCGGAGGCCGAGGAAGCGGGCCTCCGGGATCGCCATTCGCTTCGATTCATAGGCAAGGTTGATCGAGCCCTGCTTGAGCACCGAATAGATGTAATAGCCCCAGGGATCGTTATCGAGCAGGCAGTAGATCGGGAGCTTCAGTTCGTTGTGGAGGCGGTGGAGCATGCGGCGCACGCCGCGGGGGGGCTGGCCGCCGCCGTGGGTCAGGAGGCAGTTGTGCTTCCGCCAGAATTTGTCTTCGTTGAACCGGCGCCAGACGGTGTCTTTTTCGACATGCAGGATGAACTTGGCGTCGCACGATTTGATCTGAATGACATTCGCCTCGACGATCGAGGGGATGCTGTAGCCGCCCGAGCCCATGCGGGAGCAGTCGATCTCGTCGCCATCATCGATGAGCGTGATCGGCCCCACCATGCCGCCGCGATTGCTGGCGTACACGCGCAGCTCCTCGCGGAGCGTTTGCAGCGTCACCTCCAGATCCTCGATGATCGGATCGCACTCCTCCTGCGTGGCGAAGGTTTCCTCGCGCGTGCCGTCGATCGTGTGCTTGAGGAGGTAGTACAAACCGCGGATGCTGGTCGATTTCTGCTGCTCGATGAGGGCCTTGCAGCCGGTGGCCACCAGCAGCGTCTGCATGTAGCTCTTGGCCTGGGAGAGATTGAACAGCTGCCGGCAGTTGGTCTGCGAGCCCATCTCGATGATCTTCTGCGACTTGTTGAATCGCACGTTAGAAAGGCTGCGGGTGGGGATATTGAGGTGGGGATCGCGGCGCTTTTCGGCAGCGACGACCACCTTGTCGGCCAGTTCGACAATCAGGCCCCGCGTCTTGGCGTCGACCTTCGAGAGCTTGAGCGCGGCAGGGGGGGAGGACGCCTTGGTGGCGCCGGCCACGGGGGAGACAGCCTTGGCAACACGGGCACGCTTGGGTTTGGCAGCCATCTGGGGTACCATCGAGGAACGCTTGAGGCCCTTCTCCCCGGAGGGAAGGGCTTGCTCGCCGACATCCTACCCTCCGCCTGCCCGGCACGCGCGGCAGCCGGGGGGCTTCGTCACGGGAAGACCTTTCACGGGAGGATCTATGCAGACTGCCAAGGCAAGTGTGGCCCGCTCTGCGGGGGCGGGCTGGAGTGGCTTCTGGGTGCTGGCCGCCGCCCTGGTGTTGCCGCTCGCTCGGCCCACCTGCGCCGGGGCAGCCGGGCTGCTCGGCGGCGGGTTGTTGGCTCAGGGAGGCGTGGGGCTGATCGCCCCGCCGCTAGACCAGGCCGCCAAAGCGGCGAAGCCCACAAATCCGGTGGCCAATGTGCCCGGAGCGAAGATGGCTGAAAATTTTGCCAAGGGAGGCGGGGCACCAGCGGGGCCCGTCAAGCCGGAGAAGGACGAATCGCCGCTGGTGGTGAAATATATCCCGAGCTACGCGCTGGCCGTGCTGGCTGCGGGGCTGGGACTGTTTGTCGTCTGCCGCTCGAGCGGCCGCCAACGCGACAAGGTCTGAGGCGGTCCTGCCTGCCCGTGGGAAAAGTCCTGCAAGCACCTCTGGATTGAAGACAGCCCACTCGGTCGACCGGTGGAAAAGCCGAGGTCTTCCACAGTCTACGGGCATCGCATCCAGCGATGCGGCACTTTATCCACAGCCTGCTCACGGCAGTTGTGTCGACTGATGGGGGCCGATTCCCCTCAGCAGCGAACGTCATCGGCCCGGCCGACGGCATTCATCTTGCGGAGGTAATGCGGTTCGTCGACCACCTGCTCTGGCGCGTGGGTCCGGGTTTCCTCGTCGCGCGACTTCCGCAGCGGCGGAGCGTTGAAGAATTCGGCGATGCGGCCCACCACGGTGCGCTGCTCGGCCGGCTGCAGTTCCGGGAAGATTGGCAGGGCGAGGGTTTCCTTGGCTGCCCGTTCCGTTTCCGGCAGATCCCCCACGCTCCAGCCCAGGTGAGCGAAGCACTTCTGCAGGTGGAGCGGGACCGGATAGTAGATCTCCGTGCCCACATTGCACTTCGTGAGGTGGGTGCGGAGGGCGTCGCGCTGGCCATCGTTGACCCGGATCACGAACTGGTTCCAGACATGGCGGCCGCGCGGCTCTTCGGTGGGCACATTGATAGAGCGATCGAGGTGGTAGTCGGCGAAGAGGTCGAGGTAGCGGGCGGCGTTGGTTTGCCGAGACGTGGTCCAGGCTTCGAGGTGTGGGAGTTTGACCCGCAGCACCGCCGCCTGAATCGTGTCGAGGCGGCTGTTGATGCCAACCACCTGGTGGTAGTACCGCGGTTCCATGCCATGGACCCGCAGCAGCTTCAGGGAGGCGGCGAGATCGTCGCGGGTGGTGGTCAGGAAGCCACCGTCACCGATGCCGCCGAGATTCTTCGTCGGATAGAAGCTGAAGCAGCCAATGTCGCCCAGCCCTCCGGTGCAGCGGCCGTGCCAGCTGGAAAGGATCGATTGCGCGGCATCCTCGACGATGGGAATGCCTGCTGCCTGAGCGATTGGGAGCAGGGCATCCATATCGGCAGTGCGCCCGAAGAGATGCACCGGCATGATCGCCTTGGTCCGCCGGCTGATCTTCCGCTTCACCTCGACAGGATCGATCAAAAAGCTGGTGGGATCGATGTCGGCAAAGATGGGGACGGCTCCCAATCTCGTCACGGCGCTGGCGGTGGCGAAGAAGGTGTAGCTCGGCAGGATCACTTCGTCGCCCGGCTGGATGTCGAGGGCCATCAGCGCCAGCAGGAGGGCGTCGCTTCCCGAACCGCAGCTGATGACGTGAGGCACGCCGAGTTCGCGGGCCAAGTCCTTCTCCAGTTCGGCCACATCGGGGCCGAGCACGAAGCGGCCTGAATCACAGACGCGATCGATTGCCGCCCGAATCGCCTCACGCAGCACCGCATACTGCCGATCGAGCGCGAGCAGCCCCACGGAGGGAAGGAGCGTGTCGGCGGCCGCGGGGGGGGCGGGGTGGGAAGCTGGGGAGGAAGCGGGCGACTGCTGCGATCGAATCATGCTGATGGACTCCGGTGCGTTCATGACGGGATCGCGACGGGCAGTCGGCCTGCACCTCACGTGACTCCGCACATTCAATCGTCACAATCGTCTCGACCGGTCCAGACATTCGGATCGGCCAGATTTTTTCCCCGGGAAGCGGCTTTCGAAAAGCACGGCACGCCCGGGTAAGACGGGAAATAGGGGACGTTTCCGCCTGCCGTCAAGATCAGGGGGCCGACAGGCCACGGCTGGCTGTTTGGGAGGCTTTTTGGGGCAGGAAAACGTGTGGAGGATTGGGGATGTTTCCCGGTCAGGAGTTCACTTTCCGCCCGATCCACAGCCGGCCAGTTTGACACAGGCCCCCATTAGCCCTAAATTCCTCCGGTTTCCAAAAATCCATCGGGGGGTGCATTCGCTTGCGCCGTCCGGTCTGACGAACGTGGAGTGACGTGGCGAACGGTGTGCTCTGGGCACCCAAGGCTGCGAGAGGGATGGCATCCACTACGCTCATCGATCTGGGGCAAATTGCCCAGAGACTCAGTCTGCCAGTGGCAGGCGTTGAGTCTGTTGTTCGTCTGCTCGACGAAGGCAACACCGTTCCCTTCATGACCCGCTACCGTCGCGATCAGACGGGTGGCCTGGATGAGGTGGAGATCCGCCTCATTGCTGAAGCAGTCAGCCGCGCCAGGCAACTGGCTGATCGGAAGCAGACTGTGTTGCGGACGATCAAGGGGCAGGGGAAGCTCAGCCCGGAGCTGGCCGAAAAAATCGAGACGGCTGTGACATCCAAGCAGCTGGAAGATCTCTACCTCCCTTTCAAGCCGCGCAAGCTCTCGCTGGCGGAAGTCGCCCGCCAGCGGCGTCTGGAGCCTCTGGCGCGGGAGATTATCGCCGCCGATCCGCTGGCCGCCGAGATCGAGAAACGGGCCGCTGATTTTCTCGACCCCGATATTCAGGTGGCGACGGTGGCCGATGTGGTGCTGGGGGTCGGCCATATTATCGCTGAGGAATACAGCGAGCGGGCCGATGTCAGGCAGGTGCTCCGGGGCATTATCTCCAAGCAGGCGCACCTCAAGAGCCAGCGGGTGGCTGCTGATGGTAAGGCCCTCTCCAAGGACGAAAAGCACTACCGCGACTACTTCAACTACTCCGAGCACATCCAGCGCATTCCCCCGCACAGGGCACTGGCCATCAATCGTGGGGAGCGGGCCCGGCTGCTCAAGGTGCGGATTGAAGTGCCGGTGGAGGAGATGCAGGCGGCCGCCGAGGGGCTGCTGGTGCCCCCCGATCATCCCCACGCCGATTTTCTCCGGGCCTGTGCCCGCGACTCTGTAACGCGCCTGATCCTGCCGAGCCTGGAGCGGGAAATCCGCCGGGAAATCACTGAGTATTGTGAATCCCATGCGGTGGAGGTTTTTGCCCGTAATCTCCGCAATCTGCTCCTGCAGCCCCCTGTGGCGGGGAAACGGGTGTTGGCGCTCGATCCGGGCTTCAAGAGCGGCTGCAAGGCTGTGGCGATCGACGAATGCGGCACACCGATCGCGCATGCCGTGCTGCACATTGTCGGCGCCAAGGAGAAGCGCGAGGCCGCTGCACAGAAGCTGCTCGAGATGGTCCAAACACATGCCTGCAGCGTCATCGCCGTTGGCAATGGCACGGCCGGCCGGGAAACCGAGACGCTGGTCAACGAACTTGTCGCCGGGCCGCTCAAGGAACTCGACATCGGCTATACGGTCGTCAATGAGGCGGGGGCGAGCGTCTATTCGACCAGTGCCTATGGCCGCGAGGAACTGCCGGGGCACGAGGCGGCCGTGCGGGGGGCGGTTTCAATCGGCAGGCGGCTGCAGGACCCGCTCTCGGAACTGGTGAAGATCGAGCCGGCCAACATCGGCGTGGGGCTCTACCAGCATGATGTGAAGGCCCGCCACTTGCATGCCTCACTCGATGCAGTGGTGGAGAGCTGCGTGAACTATGTGGGTGTCGATGCCAACACTGCCAGCCCAGCCCTGCTGCGGTATGTGTCGGGGATGAACCAGACGACGGCCAAGGGATTTCAGGAATGGCGTGCCAGCCGGGGTGCCTTCACCTCCCGACAGCAGTTTCTGGAGGTGCCTGGCTTTGGCGAAGCGGCCTTTGTGCAGGCGGTCGGTTTTCTGAAGATCACCGGCGGCGAGAATCCGCTCGACTCCACTTGGATTCATCCGGAGAGCTATCCGATCGCCGAGAAGGTTCTGGAGCGTCTGGGGGGTAGTCCCGCAGATCTCGCCAATCGGCAGTCTGCCGAGGCCCTGGCAGAGAAGGCCACGCGGCTCGATCTCCGCGCGCTGGCGGATGAATTGGGAGTGGGGCGGCTGCTGCTGGGTGATATCGTCGAGCAACTGGCTCGGCCCGGCCGGGATCCTCGCGAGGATCTTCCCCAGCCGTTTTTCAAAAAGGGTGTGCTCAAGCTCGAAGATCTGGAAGTGGGGATGGAGCTGCACGGCTCGGTGCTCAACGTTGTCGACTTCGGGGCCTTCGTCGATATCGGCCTGCACGACAGCGGCATGGTGCACATCAGCCATTTTTCGCAGAGCTATGTCCGCGATCCGCACGACTTCGTCAGCGTGGGGCAGATTGTAAAAGTCTGGGTTTTGGAATTGGACAAAACCAGGCGGCGTGTGGCGCTCACGATGATTCAGCCAGGCACCCGCGAGGCTCCGCTCCGCCGTGGCCGCCGGCCTGCCGCTGGCGCGGGGCAGCCAGCGGATGGAGGCGGGAGGCCGCAGAGCGTGCCCGCAGAAGGGGAAGGCTCACGCCGGCAGGGCGGCGGAAGGCGGCCGCCGCAGTCTCAAGGCGACCGACCACCACGGCCCGCAGGCGGACGCGAGGAGGGGTCTTCGCAGGGATCGCGTCCGTCTGGTGGACGGCCAGCAGGGGGCGGTCGACGCCCCAGCCCAGCGGCCCCAACGCCACGGGTGTATGAATCGCGGCCCCCCAAGCAGAAGGTGCCGATTTCGAAAGACATGCGCGAAGGGAAGGCACCGCTCCGCACGTTCGGCGATCTGAAGCAGTTTCTGGAAACCAAACAGGAACCGCCGCCAGCAGCCAGCGATGCCGGAACAGCTCCTGAAGCTCCCCCGGCGGGCTGAGGGCGTAGGCTCAGGCCTAACGAAGAGGACAAGGAGCCTGCTGAACGATTTAACGTTCGCGAAACGTGATCCGGCCCTTGGTGAGGTCGTAGGGGGAGAGTTCGACCTTCACTTTGTCGCCCGGGACAATGCGGATGAAATTCTTCCGCATTTTGCCCGCGACATGGGCATTCACGATGTGCCCACCGGAAATCTGGACGCGGAAGCGGGTGTTGGCTAGGGCCTGCGTGACAACCCCCTCCACCTCAAGAGCCTGTTCTTTTTCCGGCATAAGTTCCCTTTAAGACACCACGAGTAAACCGTGAATGTACCCCGGTGACCGGCCACCGTCCAGCCGATCAGGGAACCCCCTCTTGGAAGGGATGCAGGAAACGATCCCAAAAACCTTCGGTTAGGTGTCGTCGGCGGCAGCTTGGGGGGCCGATCCGGAGGCCTTCCACTTGAGATAAGAATCGAGGAATCCGTCCAGATTCCCGTCGAGCACACTCTGAAAACTGCCCACATAATGCCCGGTGCGCTGATCTTTGACCCGTTGGTCGGGGTGGAGGAAGTAGTTGCGGATCTGCGAGCCAAATCCTGTTTTCGGCTGCAGTTTGTAGCGGGCGAGCTGCTCAGCCTCCTGCTTCTCCTCGTTCATCCGGGCGATGCGGGCCCGCAGCATTTTGATCGCGGTGGCCCGGTTTTTATGCTGGCTGCGCTCGCTTTGGCACTGCACGACGATGCCGGTGGGGAAGTGCGTGAGGCGGATGGCGCTGGAGGTTTTGTTGACGTGCTGCCCGCCGGCGCCGCTGGCCCGAAAGACGTCCTCGCGGATGTCTTCATCGCGGATCTCGACCTCGGTATCGTCGTCGGCAATTTCCGGCGAGACGTCGACGGCTGCAAAGCTCGTCTGCCGTTTTCCTTCGGCATTGAAGGGGCTGATCCGCACCAGCCGGTGGATGCCGGTTTCCCCCTTGAGATAGCCATAGGCCCACGGGCCCCGGATCGCCACGCTGGCGCTCTGGATGCCTGCCACGGCATCATCCTGCCGGTCGAGGATTTCCACGGTGAACTCGCGTTTGGAGGCCCATGCGGAATACATCCGCAGGAGCATCTCCGCCCAGTCGTTGGCATCGGTGCCGCCATCCCGGGCGTTGATCGAGACGATGGCGTCAGAGGAGTCGTAAGGCCCGGAAAGCAGCGATGCCAGTTCCAGCGACGCCACCATCAGTTCCATGCGGTCTGCTTCGCGAATCAGTTCAGATTCAAGCGTCCCATCCTCACGGGCGAGTTCTTCCAGAGCCTCTAAGTCAGCGCTGGTGGCCAACGCCTCGTCCAGCGGCTTGAGGATCGTGTTGATGCTCTTGAGCGAAGCAACCGTCGCCTGTGCCTTCTCGGAATTGCCCCAGAAATCGGGCTGCCCCATGGCATCCTCGATCAGCTGAACCTTCTGCTTGCGTCCTGCCCAGTCAAAGAGAGTCTCGGAGTTGGAGGAGGCGGGCCCGGATCGTTTCAGAGCGGTTGAAGAGGGCGGTATCCATGAAAACCTTCAGCAGACGGAGTCGACTCGGTGCGGGTGAGGGCGGTGCCACAACTGGTGGCAACACAGCACCATATCGTAGCAGGTTGCGGGAAAGGAGCCTGCGGGCGTGCCGGGGCTGCGTGCTGGAGTGCCCACCCGGTGGCGTTGGACGCCCGGGCGCGCTTGGTGGTGCAACCAGCCGACGTGGGCAGTCGCCCGCCGGAGGTCGCATGAGTGGGCAACGCTCGCTCGGGCGAAAGAGGGGAGGCGCTGTTGCGAAGGCGGGGCAGGGGCTCTGCGTCTTTTGCAAAAAGGGCATGGAATCCCGGCATCAAACCGGCCCGAATCACCGGCCTTGAAAGAGCCTCTGGCCCTTTGACGGACGAAAAAAGTGATATCATTCTCTGGGGGGGGGAAGTCCGTGGTGGCTCCTGAGTGGACTGCCTGGAAAAAACTTGCAATTGTTGGAGGGCCTTCGGATCATGATGATGCGCTGCGGTTGGCCCATTTCAGTCGGGCTACTCGTTGTCGTTCTCGGGAGCGTGCCCGGCAGCGCCTTACGGGCGGAGTCGCTCGATGCTGTCATTACCGCTTACACCGCGGCCGTTGCCGGCGCAGAAAGCCCGGGCGCTGCCTCTGTTCCTGACGATGTGACGTGGCTCCTGACCCTCACTGAAGCGGCGGAACGCCATCGGGGCGACCCGCTCGAGGCCCAAGTTCTCGGCTATGCCCGGCTCCATGCCAACGGCCTCGGCAAATGGGAGGATTCCGCACGAATCCTGGATCGGCTGTTGGCCCTCGAGCCCGATCGGACTCTGGTCCGCGCCCGCCTTCTCACGGAACTCGGAGAAATTCGCAAGCAACTCGCCGCTAGAACCGGGCTCGATTCGGATCGAAAAGCGGCCAGACTGGCTTTTGAAGAGGCCAACGCCATCTACAGCGAACTTCCAAGCGTTCAAGGCGATGATGGCACTGCCGAGGAGGCGGTGCTGCTGAATAAGGCCTGGGTATCGCAGTTGCTTGCCGAGAGTCAAACACCGGCCGACAGGCTCGCCGCAGCGGCGTCTTTCCGGTCCCTGAGGGAGGGAGTCGAGCGCTATCGAGCTGCGCATGGGGAGCCACGCCATCGCCTTGCCGTGGCCGGCTGGACACCCCTCAAGATCGCCGAACAGGAGATGATGGAGGCCCTTGCGAATGAACAGTACGAGGATGCCACTGAGGCAATCAAGCAGGTAGCCAGGGCCGGAGATCCAACTATCAGCCCCTCCCTCTGCATCGTCAGCGCGGCCTATCGAAGGCCGTTATTGGCGCGAGAGAACGTGGCGGGGTACGCGAAATTTCTCGAAGCCACGCTGCGCTCGGTGCCCGAAGACAGGGGGACGTGTCTCGTACGGTATTTTCTTGCCGAGGCGCTCCTGCTCCAGGGCGACAAGGCGACGGCCCGCTCGATCCTCGTGGATCTCCGCGACCATGCGATGGTGGCGCTGGATGCCATCGAGCCGAAATCTCTGGAGCAAGGGGCAGGAGGCACATTTTCGTTCGTGCTCCGCACGCTACGAGATATCGAGGCAGGAGACGGCGATATCGAGATGGCGCTGGCCACGAACCAGACCTATCTCGAACTCTACCCAAATGACGGCGGCCTCACGACCGAGGCCCGATCGTTTGCCGAGAGGTTCGCCTCCGAGACGACACCGCTGAGCGAAAAGCCCGAGCGGTCCGTTTTACGGCGATCCTGGCGGAGCGTGATGCTGTGGGGAAACCTGGCGCTGATTGGAATTCTGGCAGGCTGGGCTCTTTTTCGCAGGCGTAGGCAATACACACATCGCGGCCTGTGATTGACAGAGATTCCCTTCGATCGCCTGCAAGGCAGATCTTCCACATTGTTTTGCAGTCGATCAGCCCAGTCAGGCAACTCACGCGAAGGCCATCGAGAAATCATTTCAATGAGCTGCCCGTGGAAAAAGTCATCCCTGACCTTCTGATGAAAAGCAGTCCACTCGGCCGACCGCAGGAAACGCCCCTGTCGAGGGCCCGGCTGGAGTTTCCTGGGTCGACCCCCGCCGCATTCGGCGGCGGATACTTTATCCCCAGCCTGCTAGCGGCGGCGGGGGCCGGAGACGGGCGACGGCTTGGGGGCGGCGACGCTGGCAGCGGCGGCCAGCGACTGTGGCAGTGGCTGCGGGGCAGCGGGCCTCGCTACCGGCGGGGAAACGGGCTTTGTGGGCTGTGACTGCACGGCTGACGGAGCCACGCGGGGCAGCCCCACGTCCACTCCCCGCTCCTCACCACCTCTGGTCAGGCTCACCGACCGACTTGTGCTGGTCGGATGGGCGGAGAAAGAATTGCATGATGATCACCCCGTCCTTTGGTTTGTGTGCCCCACGAGGCTTCAGCGTCAGGCTGACGGCAAAGTTTCGCTCGGGTGACACACCAGAAGGGCAAATGCAATGCCGAAGCGGCGCTCACGTGCGCTGCACGCGATTGCCTGGCACGCGGCGCACCAGCCGGCGCATCTCCAGCACGCTCAGTGTGGCCAGCACCCGCGACGTCTCCAGGCCACAGGCAGCGACAACATCGTCGATGTTGGTGGCCGTGCTGCTGCCGGCGGGGCCGACGCCGTCGAGCACGCGCCGCTGGGTCTCGTCGAGCTTCAGTTCGGCCGGATGCTGCACGCTTTGGCCCGCGGAGCTCACGGCGGTTTCAAACAGCGGCCCGAGTTCCTCCAGAATGTCATCGACCCGCCCCACCAGCGTGGCGCCGTCGCGGATCAAATCATGACAGCCCTGCGACATCCGGCAGTCGATCGGGCCGGGCACGGCAAAGACATCCCGCCCCTGCTCCAGCGCCAACCGGGCAGTGATCAGGGCCCCCGAGCGATCTGAGGCCTGCACGACCACCGTGCCCAGCGAGAGCCCAGCCACGATCCGATTGCGCTGCGGAAACGCGCCGGGGAAGGGGGGCAAGAGCGGGGGAGATTCGCTGAGCACCGCGCCGTGCTCTGCGATCTGGGCCGCGAGGCGGTCGTGTTCCGGGGGATAAATGTTGAGCACGCCACTGCCGAGCACGGCAATCGTGCGGCCGCCGGCGGCAAGCGCGCCTTTGTGGGCGGCGGCGTCGATGCCGCGGGCCAGCCCGCTCACCACCGTGTAGCCAGCCCGGGAAAGGCCTTCCCCCAACTGTTCCGCAACTTTCAGGCCATAGGGCGTGGCGTGCCGGGCCCCCACCACCGCCACCGCCAACGCATCGCAGGGGAGGAGCGAGCCGCGCACAAAGAGCAGATGGGGTGGATCGGGAATCCGGGCGAGCAGGCCTGGATATCCTTCATCTCCTTCGAGCAGGATGCCGATCGCGTCCCGCTGGCACTGCGCCACCACGGCCTGGGCCGCGGAGATGCCGGCCTGCTCCGCCATCAGATCGGTGAGCTGTTTCCCCATGCGCCCCACCTGCCGAAGCTCTGCGGGGCTCGCGGCGAACACTCCCTCTGCGCCGCCAAATTTTTGCAGCAGCATTTTTCGCAGCCGCGAGCCGAGGCCAGGCATGCAGGCCAGCCTCACATGCGACAGAAATTGTTCGCTGTCAGGATCGATCATGGGGGCAGCCCGGAGCAGGGGAGCAAGAGGATGAACGCCAATCACACCAAAAGTGAACGTGCGTTCAGTATCCAGCCTCCGAAGGCAGCGGTCAAGTCGCCACCCGGCGCTTGTTTACCCAGCCTGAACCTTCAGTTCGGCGAGATGCTGGGCGGTGCCCACCAGCCGGTCCCAGTTACGTTCCACGTAGTCTGGCGGGCCGCCGATCTGGGCCACCACCTCCGCCACCTGCTCCGTGGGAACCATTTCAATGGCATCCCAGGGGCAGACCTTCAGATCGTAGGGATTGGTCTTCTTGCCCGGAATGTGAACGCAAACCTCACATCCCACGCAGCGCTCGACGTCGATCTCACACCAGCTCTGCAGGTTGTGAAACTGGTCGTACTGCTGCACCTTGTTGATGCAATCGACCGGGCAGACCTCCAAACAGGCCTCGCAGCCGGTGCAGTTGTCGGCCGTGATCACAGCCAGTTCTTTGGGGAGCTTTTTGCGAGGTCCTTGCTTGGCCATGGTGTGTCAATCGGCTGGCGGTAGGGAAATCTCAAGCGGCGGCAGAGCCTTCATCGTAGTCGCCAGAACCGCTCCGGCCAAATCGAGCCTGCCGCCGGGCCGCTGGGCCACTGTTCTGGCCCTGGTCGGGCTCTTGGCCCGGGCTGACGGGGGGGGATAAAGCCGGGGCAATCCCATCAAAGCGATAGCCGAAGCGGGCTACGTCGGCGGCAAAATAGCTCCCCACCTCTGCGGCGAGGCGATCGCTGTAGTAGCTGCGATAATCGGCGTGGACGGTGCTGTTGAGCCGCGGCAGCCGCACTGTCGTGCCGATCCTGCGGCAGACCTGGGCAAAGTCGGCGTCGAGCGTTTCAAAGCGACCGATAAAGTCAACCAGCAACCGGCCGTCGGCGTCAGTCAGCATGGCACTTTGGGAGATCTTGCCGCGGCCGATCTCGTAGTGGGCGTACTGCTCAAACGAGCCGAGTTGGCCGGCACGCCGGTTGCGATGGTGACTCTGGGTGCGCACCACGAAATGGTAGTGCGAGACGAGCAGATCCCAGGGGTTGCGCACGAAGCTGAATTTGAACAGATCGGCAAAGACAGCTGGCGGGAGTTCCCGCTTCAGAATCCAGGCCGGGGTGTGAAGCCGGAATTTTTTGAGCTGATATGGGGCGTAGTGGTTGACATTGATGCCAATCGCCTTGAGGAGCCGGTTGCCCCAGTAATGATCGATCGGCGTGCCGTAGCGGCGGCCGAGTGTGCGGCTGATGCTCACTCCCGCCACCTTGGGAATGTGGATGAAGGCGAAGCGGTGGGAATGGGAGATGAGCATGGCACTGGGCTCTGGAACGTTGCCTGCCGCCGCCTCCATGAGGGCGGATCGCGGGAGCGAAGTGTGCCAATCCGGAAACCTTGCAGCAAGGGAAGTTTTCGCAGGCGCCAGATAACCCAGATTCCGCGACTGGTGGCGGGCTGGCCCCCGGCCAACCTCCCGCCAGCTACACCGTTTCGCCGCGCACCAGATCCTCCGGCGTCTGTCGGGCCCGCACCAGGCGGGCCGAGCCGCCGTCGATGAGCACTTCGGCCGGCAGGGGCTTGGAGTTGTAGTTGCTGGCCATCACAAAGCCATAGGCTCCGGCGATCTCGATCACCAGCAGATCCCCCACCTTGGCCCGGGGCAGGTTCCGGGTCGCCACGAAGCCGCCGTCGGTCTGCGTGAAGATGTCGCCCGACTCACACAGCGGGCCCCCCACGGCCACCTCCTCCGCCAGTGCCGCCCGTTCGATGCCATCCGCCGAACAGAGGCTCAGCGGATGCCACGATCCATACATCACCGGCCGGGCGAGCGTGTTGAAGCCAGCATCCACCAGAAGATATTTTCGCGAGCCCTGCCGCTTCACCGCCCGCACCTCGGTGATCAGAAAGCCGGCCTCGGCAGTGAGATAACGCCCTGGCTCGATCTCCAGCCGGAGCGGATGACCAAACGCCCCCTCCAGACGGCGGCGGGTGGCATTCCACAGGTTCAGATACCCGCTCAGATCGGCATGCAACTCCCCCGGCTTGTAGGGCACGGGCAACCCACCACCGGCGCTGATGGTTGTCAGCGAACGGCCAACCTCCAGCGCCACCTTCTCCAGAGCGCCTGCCACCTCGGCCAGATGCTCCAGATCGGTACCGCTGCCGATGTGCATGTGCAGGCCGGTGATGGAGAGCCCCGCCCACTCCGCCCGCTTGAGCACCTCGGGGATTTCTTCATGCCAGATGCCGTGCTTGGAGCCCTCGCCGCCGGTGTTGGTTTTCTGGCTGTGGCCGTGGCCGAAGCCGGGGTTCACCCGCAGCGTCACCTCCGCGCCCGGCACGCGCTCGGCGAGTTGTTCGAGCATGTCACTGGAGCCACAGTTGACATGGATCCCCAGCCGGGCCACGGTGTCGAGGCTGTCACGATCGAAGATGTCGGCGGTGTAGACGATCGGATGCACCGGAGGCAGCCCATCGCGGGAAGTGCTGCGGTCGGCGTGCGGGGCAAACCCGGCAGCCAGAGCCCGGTGGATTTCTCCAGTGCTCACCGCATCGACCACCACCCCTTCCCGCCGCAGCAGGCTGAGCACGGCCAGATTCGAGCAGGCCTTCTGCGCGAACCGCACCGTATCCCAGCCGCCGCCCGGTCCGGAGGCACGCGTGAGGTCGCGGCTGCGCAGGCGGATCATCTCGGCATCGTAAACATAGAGCGGCGTGCCATAGTTCCGGGCCAGTTCAACCACGCCGACTTCAGCAATACTCGGGCGTAGCGGGGGGGCTGGCTGAACCGATTCGGCAGGGGAGGCTGTCGGCACATGGGCGCCGTTGGTTGGGCTGATCATGAATTGTGTCCGGAGGTCAGCGGGGGGCTGGAAAGCGCTGCGGCTGGTCGCGGCCCGGCCGCCCGGCGGGATCAATCCCCACCTCGCCCGGGCCGCCGGGGGGAACCGCCATCGCGGCGCCGGCCTCCAAGACGCCGGCGCCGGCGGAAATCCTCGTGGCAAATCCCCGTTCTATCGGCTTGATCGACATCTTGACCAGCGTAGCGTCGGCATCCTCTTGGGCCGCTTGGCCAGCCCGCAGGGCGGCGGCGCTGGCCTGAGGGCCGGCGCCCCGACCAGCGGCATACTCCAGCATGCGATCGGCGGCGATCTGCAGGGCCACGCCCGGGACGCCATTTTTCTCCGACTCAGCATTCGGCCGGCCCACGTTTTCCAACAGGCCAGGCAGGCGCTTTTCTGGATCGCCGCCGGTGAGGATGAAGGCATATTTGGGGGTCACGGCCAGCGTGATCTCGAGCGTGTCGCCGAGGGTGTCAACCGCCGGAGTGCCGGTCAGATCGACGCCAATCGAATGGAGCGTGGCGGCCCCCACCTTGCCGCTGTCAAACCGCACCGTCACGCCGCGGGGCAGCGGAGTGCCCGGGCCAAACTGTTGCTTCAGTTTCTGCTGCAGAGCAGCCCCATCGGCCACCGCCACGCCGGCAGTGATCACCGGCTCGGGGGAGTCGCCGGTGGCGGCGCTTGTATCGATCGTGATCGCAGCATCGACGGCGCCGGAGGAGGTCACTGCGGCGAGCAGTTCCTGAAACAGGCCGGCGAGCATGCGCGTGGTGCGATCGCCGCTGGCGGGAAGGGCCCCGGCAAACGCAGCCTGCAGCATCGAGCGCTGTGATTCTGTCAGCGGCACCACCACCTGGCCGCGCAGCGTGGCTGGTTTGCCATCGGCCGTGGGGGCAGTTGCCACGGTCGGCTTCGCCGTTGAGCCGGCGGACTTGGGGCCCACCAGGGCCACGAACCGGTTTTCCAGGAAAACCTCGTTTTCCTCAGGGGACAAAGTCGCCCCAAGACTGAGCGTTTCCACGCCGGCGAGCCCCGCGACAGCCGCCTTGAGCGTGGCCGCATCGACCGGGCGCCCCTGTTGGGCGGAGGCCGCCGCCATCTGTTCGATGGCCAGCCCCATCAGCGCCCGCAAAGGCTCCGGCATGAGGTGGGGATGGGCTTGCAGCGCGAGCGAGTAGTTGGCCACCAAGGGCTCGAGAATCGGTGCCGGATCGAGATCCTCAACCGACTCCGGCAGTGTGCCCTGCTGGGCGATGATCGCCCAGCCGTTGGACTCGGCGATGTCGAAGGAGAGTCCGCTCGGCAGCGTCACGCTGCGGATGCCGTCGGTCCGCTGCACCGGGCCGGTCACTCCCTGCAGCGAATCGAGCAGTTTGTCGAGGTCTTTCACCGGCACGAATCCCAGCACCGCGATGGCGTCGTTTTCGGTCGTGACGACAACCCCCAGCGGCCGCTTGACGTCGAGCCCCGCCAAGCCCTTTCCCTGCGTGGAGAGCATCAGGATCGATTCCATCATGCCCGCCAGCGCCGGGTTGTCGATGTGGGGGCCCAGCCAAGTGAGCTGCTTTCGCAGATCGCCATAGCTGTCGCACGCCGCCGCCGCCATCACGCTCTGGCCGGCCAGAGTCTGGACAGCGCCGGGCTGAGATTGAGTGAGAGGTTGGGCGGTGGCCGGGAGCGACCAGCCGCCAGCGGCGAGCAGAGCCAGGCACACAATCAGCCAGCGGGGCAGGGCACAAGCAGACATGGGCGAAGACTCCAAAGACGGGCGGATCGAGCCTGATAGTTTAACCTTTTCCAGACGGGAGAGAAAACCGTTATTCTGAACAGACATGGCCGCGTTTCCCGTTGCACTAGAACCAGACTCCTCCGGGCTCCTGCGGCCGCGTTGGTGGGTGCCGCTGCGCGTCCCGGCCCTGCTCTACCTCTGCACCGCGATCACGACCTTTGCCGCGGGCGTGGTGGGGTGGCAGCCGGTGGTGTGGGGCCTCGATGCCGATGTGGCTGCCCAGGTCGGTCAGTATTGGGGCCGCGG
>Ga0164295_10002077_pt1 | contig 16641 bp, 10 predicted proteins | sample GEODES006metaG_FD_111798 | JGI IMG/M metagenome (GOLD analysis project Ga0164295, IMG submission 111798) | Oligotrophic lake water microbial communities from Sparkling Lake, Wisconsin, USA - GEODES006 metaG | ecosystem: Environmental > Aquatic > Freshwater > Lake | place: USA: Sparkling Lake... | reverse complement strand
TCGTCACCGAGCCCCCCCTCGCCCCGGTGCCGGGGGACGTGTTCGTCTACCACGCCATGCCGCATGGCCAGTGTGACGGGCTTCGCCGCCCCGTCACGCCCGAGTTCACCGTCAACACCACGAGCGTCCAGCCCCGCAAGCGCGCCGCCCTCGCGGCCCACGCCAGCCAGAAGGCCTGGCTCGATTCGTCGCAGGGGATGGACAGCTACCTCGACACCGGCGACGAGGTGTCGAGGCGCGTGGGGAGCCTGTGGGGGGGATGCGAGCATGCCGAAGGCTGGACGCGCCATCTCCATCTCGGGCTTTCCGCCCATGAGGCCGACCCGCTCACCGAGGCCCTTGCCGGCAAGGTGACCTTTCAGCCACGCTGACTCCCACCGGATCGATTCACGAGCACGACGCCTTCCGGACGTTCCGCCCCGCCCCATCCGCCGAATCCCCACCAGCGAGAGGACCACAAACCATGTCACGTCAGCCGAGCCGGGTCGCCCCCGAGTGGTGGGACTACACGACGCTTCCCTCTGAATTGATCCGCGAAGCGGCGGCGCTCTCGATGCATGACATGGAGCGGCTCTCGCGTCCTGGCTTTCGCGTCGTTTTCTATGACACGCTCGAAGACTTCTACCTTGCCGAGGCGCTTGAATACATCGAAGCCTGGCGGCAGGCGAAGGCCGACGATCCGGTGGGGATCTGCGGGCCGATCGGCCCGACGGAGCAATTGCCGCTCGTGGCCAGGCTCGTCAACGCGCTCGATCTCGATCTCAGCCACGCCCACTTCTGGGGAATGGACGAGTGGGTCGAGGATGGCGTCGCCGTGCCGGTCACCCATCCGCTCTCGTTTGAGCGGGCCGACCGCGAGCTTTGCTTCAACAGGATCCGGCCAGACTTGCGACCGCCGGAGGCCAACCTCCACTTCCCCAAGGCCGACGTCAGCGCCTACGTCGCCAGCTGGGAGACGGCCCGCTGCGCGGTGATGCAGGGGGGCCAGGGGGACATCAAGCACTGGGCGTTCAACGATCCGCTCCGTCGCACCGGTCTCCACGCCGATGCCCCGCCGTCGCCGGAGGAATACCGCAGCCTCGGCACGCGCATCGTCGAGCTCCATCCGATCACGCTGGCGCAGAACGCCCGCACGAGCGGCGGCGGCAACATCACGATGGTGCCGAAGCAGGCCGTCACCGTCGGCCCCAAGGAGACCTGGCGCGCGGAGAAGGTGTCGATCTGGCACGCAGGCACGCACGACAACCCGCTCGGCCAGCGGCTGACGGCGCTGATGATCTCGAAGCGTTTTGTCGACGCGAGCACGCCGATGTCGCTCCTCGCCGATCATCCCAACGTGCAGTTCAACTACTACCGCGGCGGCCTCGGCAGCTGCGCCGTGGAAATGCACTGAATACACGGGGATGAAGCCATCCATGGCCTTCATCCCCTGAGGGTGCGCCGCCGCATCCCTGCGGCGGATGGCCACAGCGTGAAGAATGAAGCCATCCATGGCCTTCATCCCCTGAGGGTGCGCCGCCGCATCCCTGCGGCGGATGGCCACAGCGTGAAGAATGAAGCCATCCATGGCACCCCCAACATCCATGGCCCCCTCAAGAAGAGCCGCGTTTTGCGAGGGGCTCCCCGTACCCCGGGAGACGGCGTAGCCGGCAAGCGGAGCCATGGATGGCGGAGCGCAGGCGGCTCCGAGTGAGTGGAGGCCCCGGAGGGCCGGAGCGAACGTCCGGCGACGGGGTACGGGTAGTCCCGAAGCCTGCCGCTGAGGCCGGCAGCGAACGTCCGGCGACGGGGTGCGGTTAGTCCCGAAGCCTGCCGCTGAGGCCCGGAGCGAAGTGTCTGGCCAAAACTGGTAGCCACCCCGGCGGGAGGCGGGATAATCAGCGGTGGTTTGTTGCACACACTATCGAGGTAGGCTCCTTGTCATCCACCGCCCCCCTCTCCGAAGGCCTCGCCGTCCGCGGCCTCGTGAAGATTCACCCCGGCCCGGTGTGTGCGCTGAAGGGGGTCGATCTCGATATCCCCCAGGGGATGTTCGGGCTTCTCGGCCCCAACGGCGCCGGGAAGTCGACCTTCATGAGCATTGTCGCGGGGCTCGTCGAGCCGACGGCCGGCGACGTCTGGCTCGACGGCACGAACATCGTCGAGAAGCCTGAGTTTGTCCGCGAACGGCTCGGGTTCCTCCCCCAGGATTTCGGGTTTTATCCCGATCTCTCCGGGCAGGCGATGCTCGAGTTTCTCTTGCGACTGAAAGGGATCAGCGGACCGAAGGGGCGGACAGCCCTCGCCGGCGAGTTGCTCGAGCGCGTCAACCTCACCGATGCCGCGAAGCGGAAAGTCGGCGGCTACTCCGGCGGCATGCGGCAGCGGCTCGGGCTCGCGCAGGCGATCGCCGGCAACCCGCGGATCCTCATCGTCGACGAGCCGACCGCCGGCCTCGATCCCGAAGAGCGGCAGCGGTTTTATCGGCTCCTGGCGGAGATGAGCGTTGGCCGGGTCGTGCTCCTCTCCACTCACATCGTCGATGACGTCGCTACCCTCTGCCCGCGCCTCGCCGTGATCCGCTCGGGGGAAGTCGTCTCCGACACGACGCCGACGGCGGCCCGCACGGCCGTCGATGGCCTCGTCCGCGAGGGATTTGTCGACGATGCCGCGCTGCCTGCCTTCGCCAAGGACCATCGCATGCTCTCGGCTGTGCTCGTCGAAGGGCGCACCAACCGGGTGCGGATCTTCCTTCCCCCCGGCGCCGCGACGCCCCCCGGCTTCGCGGCGAGCCCCGGCACGCTCGAAGATGCCTACCTCGTCCTCATGCGCTGCCCGCCGCATGAGATCCCCGGGCCGCTGGCACGGGCCATTCCTGCATCGGCGATCCCCGTCGGAGCTGCCCGATGATCGATCGGCTCCTTGCCTTCCCGCGGCTGGAACTGGCTTCGTTCTGGAAGCGGCCGCTGCCTCTGTTCATGTACGCGATCCTTGCCCTGCTCTCGCTCGGGCTCGTTGCCGGCGGCGTGCAGGTCGCGGCCGGCTCGGCCGACACCGGCGGGGCGAAGCTCGCCATCAATGGCGGATTCAACCTCGCCTTCGTCGATGTCGTGATCTTCGCCATCGTCCTCCCCTTCTTCGCGGCGGTGGCCTGCGGCATGCCGCTGCTGGTCGACGGCGACCGGCGGATTCAAAAGCTGCTCACCGCCACGCCGCTTTCCTGGCAGGAGTATGCCTGGAGCCGGTTTTTCGCAGCGCTCGCCGTGCTCGGGGTAGTGCTCGCCGCCTGGCTCGTCTGCCAGATCACGATCTACGAGACCTGGCCGATCGACACGACGCAGCGGGTCCGGACGACGTTCTCACTGTGGAGCTACCTCGCGCCGCTGATCTGGTTTGCCTTCCCGATGGTGGTGTTCACAGGCGGGGTGTCGATGTGGGCCGGCGTGCGGACGCGGCAGCCGGTGCTCGTGTTCGCGTTGCCGGTCGTGATGGTGGTCGCCGGGATCTTCTTCCTCTGGGACTTCAACCCCGAGTGGCTGCCGCGCTGGGCCGACCGGCTCATGCAGGCGGTTGAGCCGACCGGATTTCGGTGGTTCTCGCGGACCTTCCTTTCGGAGGACCGAGGCGTCGCCTACTACAACTCCGCCCGCGTCGTTCCCGACAGCCTCTTTATCGTCAGCCGGCTCTTCTCAATCGGCCTCGGCCTGGCCGGCGTGTGGGCCACCGGTCGGCGGCTAACGCATGCCGAGCATGACGACCGGCGCGTGGGGAATGCCGAGAGCCTTCTCGCCGCCGCCCGTGCCGCGGGGCTGACGACGATCGAGCATGCCGCAGTGGCCGCGCGCGGGTCACTTCCCGCCACGACGATCCGCCTCCCCGGATTTGTGGAGACGGTCCGCACGGTCCTCCGCCAGGAGACCTGGTCGCTGCTGAAGAGCCCTGGCCTGTGGCTCTTTGGGCCGTTGATCCTCGTCCAGACCTGGGCCGCAACGACCTTGAGCCCCGGGACGCTCGACACCGAGACGCTGATGACCACCGGCGCCGCGGCGAGTGTCGCCCGCGGGGCCCTCGCGCTCCTCCTCGGACTGCTGATCCTCTTTTACTCTGTCGAAAGCCTCGTCCGCGAGGAACGTGTCGGCCTTTCCGGGATCCATCGCGCCTGCCCCGTCCCCACCGCCGGCGTGCTCGCCGGGAAGGTGCTTGCCAATGCGGTGATGGCACTGGTGATCGTCGCCTTCGCGGCGCTGGCAATCGTGATCACGCTCCTCGTGCAGCGGTTCCAGACGGGGATATCCGTGCCGTTCGAACTCCCCGTGCTCGCCCTGATCCTCGGCGGGCTTCTCGTCCCGACGCTCGTCGTCTGGGCGGCCTGGGTGATGTTGCTCCACGCCCTCACGGGCAACCGGTTTGCCACCTACGCCCTCGGCGTGGCGACGCTGATCCTCACCGGATTTCTCACCCGCTACGGCTGGCTCAACTGGCTCACCGCCTGGAATCTCGGCGGCGGGGCGGTCCGCTGGAGCGAGCTCGACCGGCTCGGCTTCATGTGGCCGGCGCTCGTCGCCAATCGGCTGGTGATGCTGGCACTCGCGGCTGTGCTCGTAACGCTCACGCTGAAGATCTGGCCGCGGCGGCTCCCCGATCTCCGCACGACGTTCGACAGGCTTCGTCCGGCGGCCCTCTTCAGGGCAGCACTGGCGCCGGCGCTCGTGGCCCTGCCACTGCTGGCTCTGGGCATTTACACCGGGCAAAAGGTTCGCGCCGGTTACGAGGGGAAGCCGCAGACGAATGCCGGGAAGGCCTACTGGCGGCGCAATTCCACCACCTGGGACAACGCCCCTTCGCCGGCGCTCGACCGAGTCGAAGCGACCGTGAAGCTGTTTCCCGCCGAGCGCCGGCTCGAAGTCATCGGCACCTACACGCTCCGCAATCCCCACGCGCTACCGATGCGGGAGATTCCCCTCACCGTCGGCCCTCATTTCAAGAAGACCTCCGACTGGACGATCGACGACCGGCCGGTCGATGCGACGAAGAAAGATCAGCCGGCCCCGTCGATCGAGAACCGCAGCGGGCTGTATGTCGTCACGCCGCCACAACCACTGGCGACTGGGCAGAGCGTCCGGGTCGGATTCCGGCTCGAAGGGCAGTTCCCCGACGGCTGGTCGAAGCTCTCAGGCGGGGCCGGAGAGTTTGTTCTTCCCAGTGGTGTCGTGCTCACGAGCTTCAGCCCCAGCTTCCTCCCGGTGCCGGGATTCGTCGACTCCGTCGGTGTCGACGACAAGAACCGGCGCGATGCGAAAGAGTACCCGCTCGACCACTGGAAGACCCGCGTCGATCCCGCCTTCGGGCCCGCCTGGTCGAGCGACGTGCAGCTTTCGATCGAGGGCCCGTCGGGCTGGGTGCTGAACGGCTGCGGCGTCGAGACCTCCAACGAGGAGATCGGGGAAGGGCGCCGTCGCGTTGTCTGGAAGACCGAACACCCGGTGCGGTTTTTCAACATCGTCGGCGGACCGCTCAAGGCGGCGCCGGGCCGGCGTTCAACCGTCTATTTTCATCCCCGCACCGAGCACAACGTGCCGACGATGGTGCGGGCACTCGATGCGGCGCGGGAGAAGTATGGCCAGTGGTTCTGCGAATATCCCTGGACGAACCTCCGCGTCACCGAGTTCCCGGGGCTCGCCGGCTATGCCCAGGGCTTTCCCGGCAACATCTCCTTCTCCGAGAATATTGGCTATCTCTCCAAGCCGCTGAAAGTGACCGACGCTGCCACGGGCCGCGAAGAGGGAACGATCGATGCCGCCTTTTACATCGTCGCTCACGAGGCGGGGCATCAGTGGTGGGGCAACATCGTTACGCCAGGGAAGGGGCCCGGCGGCAACATCATCTCCGAGGGGCTCGCCGAGTTTTCGGCGCTCATGCTTGTCCACCATGAACTCGGCGAGGAACAGGGGAAGACGCTCCGCCGCCGCTGGGAGCAGAGCTATGTCTTCGGCCGCCGCGCCGACAACGAGCGGCCGATCAACCGGGTCGACGGGTCACGGCCCGGCGACGGCGTCGTGACGTACCAGCGCGCCGGCTGGGCCTTATGGATGCTGCGGTCGGTAATGGGGGAAGAGGCGATGCTCGCCGGTCTCAAAGACTTCATCGCGAGGTGGCGAAATGGCGTTGAGACTCCAGACGGCCTCGACTTCCCCCTCATCGAGGATCTCTTGGAGAGCCTCCGGCCGCACGCCCCCGACCCGACCGCGTTTGACGACTACGTCGGCCGGTGGATCCTCGGCAAGGATCTCCCCGATCTCGAAGTTCGCGAAGCGAAGGTCGAGAAGACCGATGCCGGGTACCGGGTGACGGGGACCCTGGCCAACATCGGCACCGGCCGGGCCGCGGTGAAAGTCCGTGTCGAGGGGAAGAAGCCCGAGGAGAAGGAGGCGCAGCGGCCGGGGAGCGAGGCGACGGTCGAGGTGTCTCCGGATACGCCCGGCAGCATCGACATCGTCACCGACTTCCCTCCGCAGCGGATCGTCGTCGATCCCGATGTCGAACTGCTCTTCGCCGGGCGGAAGCGGGCCGAGACGGCACTCGCGGCCCCCTGACAGGCCCTCCCTGATCGCCCCTCACGGATCGCCCCTCACTGGAGGGCCGCGGGGCGCGGAGCGGCCGACGGGCGCGGGGCGATGGCCCGGGCGAACGTGGCATCGAGCCATTGAATCGCCCGCGGGATGCCCTCATCGATCATCGACTGATAGTGATCGCCGATCGGGACGCGGACAAACTCGATCAGTTTCTGTTGCTCCTTCGCCGCATCGACGAAACGAACGGCGCCGGCCACCGGTGTCACCGAATCATCGTCGGCCTGGAAGAAGAAGATCGGGCACTGCAAGCGGTCGACGTGGTTGATCGGGGAATAGTCGCTGCAGAACTTCCGCACGGTGGGAATGACCGTCTCGAGGACGGCGAAATTGTCACGGTGAAACTCCGTCACATCGGTGCAAGGGGCGAAGGCGACGCAGGCCTTGATCTCGGGATTGCTCTCGGCCGCCAGCAGGGCGAGCGTGCCGGCGGAGCTGTGGCCGACCGCGGCGATCCGCCGGGGATCAACCTGCGGCATCTCCTGTTTGATATAGGCCAGGACCTGCTCGACACAGCCGAGCCCCGCGCGGGCTGCGGAGAACTCGGCGAAGGTGCGCTTCACTTCGCCCCCCGTGACCCGCTCGGGATCGGCGATCGCGCCGGGGAGGGCGACCTGGATGACGACATAGCCGGCGTTCGCCCAGGGGAGGGCCTCGGGGTGGTCGCCGTCACCGAGATCCCGACCGGCAAGAAGGTTCGAGCCGGCCGGCGCGAGGATCACGCACGGCCACGTGGCCACTTCTTGCGACCAATTCACAAAGACTTTGCGATAGACGACGAACTTCAGTGGTGTCCCACCCCCTCCCGCTCCCGTCGGCAGGGTGTACTCACTGCGAATCACATCACCGACGGCACGCGATCCCCCCAGCACTGCCCTGCCGATCGCCGCCGACTGCGGCGCGAGGGGATCAGCAATCGCAGCCGGCCCCGACTCACCAGCCACAATCGCGCCCGCCGGTGGCAGGTCCACCCGCCCCGGTGCCGTTGGCCCGACGGCGAGGGCCATGAGCGTGCCGAAGCCAGCGACGAGCAGGTAGAGGGGGGCGAGGACGCGGAACAACCCGAAACGGCGCACCGCCAGGTAGCCTCCGCCAAGGACGATGAAGGCCATCACCGTCGGGAGCACGCCACTGAAAACCGCATCAGCGGTGACGGCCTCGCCCTGTCGCTCGAGCCGGCTGGCCTCTCTCAGAAAGGGCTTGGCGATGAGCAGAATCGTCCAAACGCCGCCGAAGATCATCGAGAAGATCGTCTTCGGTGAGGCGGTCGGCATCGCTGCCCGCTTCTTCGCGGACTTTCCTCCGGTGCTGATCAATCCGATGACGGCAACCACGCCTCCCCCGACCGCCCCGACGGCGGCCAGCGGTAAGGCCAATCCCCCTTTCAAGACGCCAGCGAGGAACAGGATCGCTGCCATGGCAGACACGGCCGAGACGAGCGGATGACCGACAACCCAGGCCCCGATGGCGGCTGCGGGGTTGCCCCCCGACGCGGAGAACGTTCCCGAAGATCGCCGCCGAATGGCTCGGGGCCGCGGAGACGACGGGACAGAGCCGACGCCAGAAGTGCGGACTGGCGACGCTGCCGTCAGCCCCGGAATGCTGAACGGATCGTCTTCCTCGAAGGAGGAGGGCTCCGGGGCCGGCACCGGCGGCGGGACGGGCTTGGCGGGCGCCGGGCGCGGCGAGCCGGAAGCCTTCGGCGCCTCGGCGATCGGCGGTGCGTCGGCCGGCACCTTCAACTCACCACCGCAGCCCGGGCAATTCACGACCTTTCCGGCAGCCTTGTCCGGCGCCTTGTACCACTTCCGGCACGTCAGACAGTCGACACGGATCGGCATCGTTCCCCCCTCGGCATCGCGGTTCCCCCCCCGCTTGATCCCCCACCAAGGAGGATAGCGGGAGAGGCCTGTTGGGCCAAGCATTCGGCCGAGGCGATCTGTCCCCCCCGCCCGTGCAAGGTCTACACTCCGTGGCGAGGGCGCTTCGCCGTCATGCCCCGCCTCCCCCGTCGAGAGGAATCCGCGATGCGATCCCCACGCTTCTCCTTGATCGCGACCCTGGCCACCGCGGCCTGGCTGGTCTTGATCTCCCAGGTCACCAGCGCCCGTGCTCAGGCTCCCTCCGCTGGCGACTGGCCGCAGTTCCGCGGGGGAACAGCGCTCGGGCTCGCCGCGGATGCCGCGCTGCCACTCTCCTGGGACAAGTCCCCCGGCTCGAAGGGAGCTGTCGCCTGGCGGTCGGCGATCCCAGGCGCGGGCTGGTCGCAGCCGGTGAGCGTCGATGGGCGGATCTACCTCACAACCGCCGTGATCCCGGGGGGACGGAAGCCGAAGGGGATGTCGGGGGGAGTGATGGATCTCTCCACAATGGGCTGGGGGAAGCCGCCGAAGGATCCTGTCCAGTGGCGCATCCTCTGTCTTGATGCGACGGACGGGAGCCTGATCTGGTCGAAGACCGTCGTCGAGCAGGCGCCGAAATATGCCACCCATGCCTCCAACACGTACGCCACGGAAACCCCGTGTGCCACGGCCGACGGCGTGTGGGCCTTCTTCGGCGCCACCGGCACCGTCGTCGCCCTCGACCGCGACGGCAACGAACGCTGGAAGCGCGACTATGGCCCGCAGCCGATCACGAACGCCTTCGGCACCGGAGCGTCGCCGGTGCTCCACGACGGCAAGCTCCTCGTTCAGCTCTACAACGACGATGCCGGCGACCTCCACTGCCTCGACGCTGCCACCGGCACCGACCTCTGGACGGCGACGCGGAACAAAGGCGCGTCGTGGGCCACGCCGATCCTCTGGGACAACGGTGGCACCGCCGAAGTGGTGACCGGCGGCCAGGGCTCGATCGTCGCCTATGCACTCGCCGATGGCAGCGAGCGGTGGCGGTACGGCGGGCTCGATACGTCGTTTGCCTGCTCGCTCGGCGCCGATGCCGAAGGGGTCTACTTCGGGACTTCGAGCCCGGGCTCAAAGGCTCCAGCCGCAGCGATCCTCGCCGGCGTTCGCGGCGACGTCTCGCCGGGGAAGGACGGGGAAAAAAGCGCCTCCGTCCCCTGGAATCGCACGAAGAGCGGGGCCGGCATGCCCTCCCCCGTCGTCGTCGGCGACCTTCTTTACTTCTTCGGTAACACGGCCGTCTGCTACGACAAGCGGACGGGTGAGGAGAAGTACCGCAAGCGCCTTCCCGGCGGCACACAGGCAGTCGGCTGCCCGATCGTGGTCGGCGAGCGGATCTACATCGTCAACGAGCTCGGCAAGACGATCGTCCTCAAGACAGGCCCCGACTACGAGGTGCTCGCCGAATCGGATCTGGGCGCCGACGGGGAGGTGTTTTGGTCGACGCCCGCCGTCAGCGGCAACTCCCTCCTCATCCGTTCCTCCGACGCGGTCTACTGCATCCGCGGCGAGTGAGTCTCTGACCATCGCTCATCTTTCCCTCGGCCCCGAAGGCTCACCATGCGCTCCGACCGTCTCTTCTTGGCTGTCACCCTGGCCATGGCTGCCTGCTTCGCCACAGCAACCGCCGCCGCGGCCCCTCCCCTCAAGGTCGGCATGGAACTGGCCTACCCGCCGTTCGAGATGACCGACGCGGCCGGCAAGCCGACGGGGGTGAGCGTGCGGATCGCCGAGGCCCTCGGGAAGCACCTCGACCGCGACGTGGTGATCGAAAACATCGGCTTCGACGGCCTCATCCCCGCCCTGAAAGTCGGCAAGATCGACTGCATCATCTCGTCGATGACGGCGACCCCGGAGCGGGCGAAGTCGATCGCCTTCTCGGAGCCCTATCTGAAGACGGGGCTCGCGCTCCTCGTGGGGGCGAAGTCGCCGGTGAAGGGGGCCGATGACCTCGACGTGAAGGGGCGGACGGTGGCCGTGAAGAAGGGGACCACCGGCCACCAGTTCGCATCCTCAACCTTCAAGCAGGCCCGCCTCCTCGTCCTCGACAAGGAGGCCGCGGCCGTCCTCGAGGTGGTGCAGGGAAAGGCCGACGCCTTCATCTACGACTCCCTCTCGGTCTATCAAAACCACAAGCGCCATCCCGACGCGACGCGCGCCTTCCTCCGCCCGTTCCGCGAGGAGGCTTGGGCCGTCGGGCTGCGGCCGGCCGACCGCGAGCTGCGCGAGAAGGTAAACTCGTTCCTCGACGCCTTTCGGGCCGACGGGGGCTTCGAGAAGCTCGGAGACGAGTTCCTCCCCGAGGAGAAGGCCGCCTTCAAGGCCGAGGGGATTCCGTTCTACTTCTGATTCTGAGTCCGCGCATGTCCGAGCCCCATCCCCTTCCGACGTCGTTCCGCAAGGCTGCTGCGGTGAAATGCCGCTGCTTCCTCCCGGTCACCACGATCCTTGTCGGGGTCTTCATCACGGCGTGCTCGCGACCGGCCACGCCGCCGGCGGCGCCGGTCGCGGTGAGGGAATCGGCGCCGCAAGCTCCACCGGTGGCCCCCGTCGAGCCCTCCACCGGCCCGGTCTGGTTCACCGACGTCACCGAGTCGTCGGGCGTCGACTTCGTCCATCGCTCGGGCGACTCCCCCGACAAGCCCTTCCCCTCGGCCAATGGCAGCGGCCTCGGGGCGATCGACTTCGATCTCGACGGACGCCACGATCTCGTCTTCGTCAGTGGCGTTCCCTTTCCCGTCGACGAGTCGTCGGAACACAAAAGCGCCCGCTGCTATCGCAATCGAGGCGGCTGGCGGTTCGACGACGTCACCGAGCGGTGTGGATTGAGCTACGCCCGCTACGGCCACGGCGCCGCCGTCGGCGACCATGACGGCGACGGCTTCCCCGATCTGTTCCTCACCGGCTATGGCGGTGACATCCTCTTCCACAACCGTGGCGACGGCACGTTCGAACCGAGTGGCCCGGCGACAGGCCTCGACGATGGCCGGTGGAGTTCGAGTGCCGCCTTCTTCGATGCCGACGGCGACGGACTCCTCGACCTCTACGTCTGCCGGTACGGGAAGTGGACGCTGGAGACGAATCCTTACTGTGGCGACAAGGTCGCCGGCCGGCGGTTGTTCTGCAGCCCGCTGACCGTTGAGCCGGAGCCAGACGTCCTCCGCCGCAACAACGGCGACGGCACCTTCAGCGATGTCACGGCAGCGGCTGGGGTCGATGGCCGACCGGGCCGCGCCCTGGGGGTGATTTCCGCCGACATCGACGGCGACGGCAGCGTCGATCTCTACGTTGCCAACGACATGAATCCCAACTCCCTCTGGCTCGGGGATGGCAAGGGGGCGTTCCGCGACGCCAGCGACATCTCGGGCACCGCCTACGATCATGAAGGGCGGGTGAAGTCGAGCATGGGAGTCGACCTCGCCGACACCGGCAACCGCGGGCAGATCGACATCATGGTCACCGACTTCCAGGGGGAGGCGAACTTGTTCTTCGCCGGGTCCCCCGGGGGTATCTTCCGCGACGTCAGTGACACCAGCGGCGCCGGATCGCCGAGCCTGCCGTACGTGAGCTGGGGGATCCAATTTGCCGACTTCGATCTCGATGGCTGGGACGATGCGGTGATCACCAACGGGCATGTCGGTGACGACCGCCACAAGACCGCCGACAGCGCGCTGCTCCAGCAGCTCCCCCTCTTCCTCCACAACGAACGCGGCCGGTTTCGCGAGCCCCCCCGCGACCATCTCGGCCCCTATTTTCTCACCAAGCACCAGGGGCGTGGGGTGACCGCCGTCGACCTCGACAACGACGGCGATCACGACCTCGCCCTCAACCATCGCGATGAACCGGCCTCCCTTCTCCGCAACGACCGTGGCCATCCGCAGCAGGAAGGAAGAAGAAGCACTGTCCTCCGGCTCGTCGGCACGGCGGGCAACCGTGATTCGATCGGCGCCGTGGTGACGCTGACCGCCGGCGACCAGATTCGCACCGGGCATGTGAAGGGGGGAGGTGGCTATCAGTCGGCCCGCGATCAGCGAGTTCTTTTCTCCCTTCCCGCCGACGGCCCGCCCCCCTCGTGCTCGGTTCGCTGGCCCGGGGGTCGGGTCACGCCGGTGCCGGGAATCGAAGGCGGCGGACAGTGGCTCGTCATCGAACCGGCCACACCCGACGCCCCGCCGACGGTCCTCCGCGAGGCTCCCCCCCAATGAATCGCCTGGCCTCCCGCGCATCTCATCTCCGCCGCCTGGCCGTGGCCTGCTTCGCCACGCTCCTCCTCTTCGCGGCGGTGGGCTGCCGCCCCGGATCGCCGCCGCCGGGCGGGCAGGCGAAGGAGGTAGAGCCTGCCCCACGCCAGAGCGACGGAGCGCGGAAGACGGTCGTGCCAAGCCCGCGGCCGGCGCCCACCACGCCTCCCCGATTTGTCGATGTTGCTCGCGAGTCGGGCATCGACTTCACCTACTTCAACGACGAGGCGGCGGAAAACTGGCTGATCGTCGAGGTGATGGGAGGGGGCGCCGCCTGGATCGATGTCGATCTCGACGGCTGGCTCGACCTCTACCTCACCGAGGGCTGCCGGCTGGAGAAGTCGCAGGAAGGGGATGGCGAGCACCGCGACCGCCTCTACCGCGGCCGGGGCGCGGCGGGCTTTCGCGACGCGTCGGCCGTGGCCGGCATCGGCGACGACCACTACGGCCAAGGGGTCGCGGTTGGCGACTATGACGCCGACGGGTTCCCCGATCTCTACCTCGCCAACTTTGGCCCCGCCGTGCTCCTCCACAACAACGGCGACGGCACGTTTACCGACGTCACCAGCGCCGCCGGGATCGATTTCGCGAAGTGGGGAACGAGCGCCGCCTTCGCCGATCTCGACCACGACGGCCAGCTCGACATCTACGCCTGCACCTTCCTCGACAATCGGCTCGGCAACAACAAAGCCTGCGACTATCCGCAGGGGCGTGGCTACTGCGGCCCCGGCAGCTATGTCGGCGAGCAGGATCAGGTGTGGGTGAGCGGGGGGGACGGGACGTTCGTGGAACGCTCCGCCGACCTCGGCTTCACCGAGACCAACGGCCGCGGGAAGGGGCTCGCCGTGGCAGTCGTCGACCTCGATGACGATCTCCTTCCCGAGGTCTACGTCGGCAACGACATGACCCCGAACTACCTCTACACACGGCGTTCGGCGGAGGGCTCCCCGGCCCGCTACGAGGAGCTGGCCACCTCGGCCGGCTGTGCGGTGAGCGACGACGGCGAGAACGAGGCCTCGATGGGGATCGCCACCGAAGACTTTGACGGCGACGGCCGCCCCGACATCTTCCTTGCCCACTTCTATCAGGCGAAGAACACGCTCTACCAAAACCTCGGCGATCTCCTCTTCGCCGACATCAGCCGGAAGACTCGAATCGCCGCCACGAGCCTCCACAACCTCGGCTTCGGCACCGTGGGGCTCGACTGGGATCGCGACGGCCGAATGGAGATGTTCGTCGCCACCGGGCACGTCCTCGGGCCCCGCGTCCAGCCCTACCAGATGCAGCCGCAGCTCCTCTGGCAGGCCGCCAACGGCACGTTCGTCGATGTCTCCGACGACGTTGGCGGCGCCTACTTCGGCGGAAAATGGCTCGGCCGGGCCGCCGCCGCCGCCGACTACGACAACGACGGCGATCTCGACCTTGCCGTCAGCCACAATATCTCCCCCGTCGCGCTTCTCCGCGACGACACAGCCGCTCCGGGCCGGTTCCTTGGCCTCGATCTCCGCACCCCGTCACGGATCCCGCCGGTCGGTGGCCGGGTCGAGGTGACCTGCGATGGCCGCAAGACCATCCGGCCGATCGCCTCCGGGGGAAGCTATCTTTCCAGCCACGATCCCCGGATCCTCGTTACCCTTCCCCCGGGAGAATCCCCGGCCGACGTCACGATCCATTGGCCCTCCGGGCGGGTCGACCGCGTCAGCCTCGCGGCCGACGCCTACTGGCAGGTGCTCGAAGGGGAGGCCCCGCAGCGTATGAATCCTCCACAAGCGACCACCGACGGAGGACAATCAATCGTCGGGATGCGATGATGATCCAAGCGCTCGGGGGACCCCGGCGCCGGCCCGATCTGCCCCCGACCATCTCTGCCGTGCCTCCATCCGCCCCCCCTTCCGCCGAGCCGACCCGCGTCTCCGGAATCCCGTTTTTCCGCACCCGCCTGCGGAAGCTCCTGGCGCTCGTCGTGGCGATCGCCGCCGCCCTCGGCGGGGTGACGGCCTGGCAATGGTGGCAGGAGGGCCCGCTCCGCGATGCCGAGGCAGAGCTTGCCCGCGGCAACGCCCCGCGGGCCCTGGCCCTGACCGAATATTACCTCGATCTCCACCCGGGCTCCGGGCGTGCCGAGGCCGATCGGGCGCGGGCACTCTCCCTGCTGGGGCGAGCCGACGAGGCGATCGAGATCTACAAGCGCGTCGGGGCCGCCACGACCGACGAGCTCCGTGCCTGGGCGCGGGCCCACATTCTCAGAGCCGAGTGGTCGCGGGCCGCGCCCCTCCTCGAACAGAGCTTGCGGCTCAGCCCAGCCGACGCCGATGTTCTCTACGAACTGACCACCTGCCGCACGCGCCTCGGGCTCCTCACGGAAGCCATTGAGAGCGCCGAGCGGTTCGCCGCCCTGCCGGGCCAGGGAGCCCGGGGCAACATTCTCGTCGGCGCGATTCAAGCCGACCGCGGCAATGCCGACGAAGCACTCCTCGCCTACCAGCGTGCCGAGGCGCTGGCCCCCGATGGCCTCGGCCTGCAACTGCCGCCAGAGGAGTTCTTCGAGCAGCATGGCTCGCTCCTGCTCAATCAAGGCCGCGACGCCGAGGCGATCCCGCTTTTTGAGCGGAGCCTTGCCGCCCGGCCCACCGCCGCCGCCCACCACCTCCTCGGCAAGGCCCTCGCCCGCACGGGCGATGTCGAAGCTGCCCGGCGCAACTGGAACGCCGCGATCGAGATCGATCCGGCCGGCGTCACGCCTCGCGAGGAACTCGCCAATCTGGCGCTCGTGGCCGGCGATGCAGCGGCGGCCCGGGAATCAATCACCCCGCTCGAACGGCTCGCCGAGCAGCGCTTCGAATCGGCTTATCTCTTCCAGCGGCTGGCGGCGCTCGAGAAAGACGACGACGCCTTCGCTGCCTGGAAAACGAAAGCAGACGTGCTCCGAGACCGGCAGCAACTGATCGCCTCGCTGGAGCAGGTCATGGCAAGCTCCCCGAGCTCTTACTGGGCGCAGGTCGTCAGGGCCCACAAGTTCGCGACCCTCGGCAACCTCGCCCAGGCAGCCGACATGATCAACGGCATCAAGCGCACCGATGATGAAGATCCGTTCGTGACCGAACTGCGGGAAGCGGTCCTCGGAAACGGACCGCTCCCCGCGCTCGAACGAGTGCCAGTCAAGCAGTTCTGACGGGCTTGCGACTACTTCTTCGCTTCCATCTTCTTCCGCATCGCTTCCGGCATTCCCTGCATGGCCTTGGCCTTGGGGTCGCCCTGCGCCTTGGCTTCTTCCTTCACCGGGGCGATCTCCTTGACCGAACCGCCGCAGCCAACGGCCGCCATCATCACAACCATCAGTCCGACCAAGCCAACACAGCGCACCATCACAGCACCTCTTCGTTGAAGGAAGAAACGAGCCAATCCAAGACACACGTTCGGTTATCCGCCGCGTGGCGGCAGCGCTTCGGCCGCGCCATCGGCATCGGCGGTCTGCCGGCCGAGAAAGTCAATGTAGCCGCTCCACGCCTCGGCTTCCTCGGGCCGGCCGATCTTCCGGTAGAAGTCGACGACCTCTATCAGAACCTCCGGATTATCGAGTTGCCCGAGCACGATCCGCAAGCGATCGTGAACCTTGTCGTCCATGAGCGCCTCGAGTGTGGCAGCGCGGTCGCGCATCGTCGTCGCTCCTTCCTGATCGCCAGCCCGGGCGAGGCAGTTGGCGACCCGATTCATCGTCCGCCAGTCGATCGGCCCGGGCCAGGCCGCCAGCGACTCCGCATAGGCCGCCGCGGCCCCGGCGGGATCGTCGCGGGCATCCTGAAGCACACGGCCACGGGCGAGGAGATAGTCGCGGCCGCGGTCGCCGGCCGGCCAACGGTCAAACTCCTCACCGGCCCGGTCGATGTCCCC
>Ga0164295_10002074_pt1 | contig 16645 bp, 12 predicted proteins | sample GEODES006metaG_FD_111798 | JGI IMG/M metagenome (GOLD analysis project Ga0164295, IMG submission 111798) | Oligotrophic lake water microbial communities from Sparkling Lake, Wisconsin, USA - GEODES006 metaG | ecosystem: Environmental > Aquatic > Freshwater > Lake | place: USA: Sparkling Lake... | reverse complement strand
CGGCCCGGCGGCTCACGCTCGACTTCCTGCTTGATGAGCCAGGCCGGCAGTGCCACCGGGTCGAGATCCTCGACCAGTCGCACGTGTTTGTCGGCGGGGCCACGCACTGCGTTGAGGTGCAGCCCGCGGTGGCGGCGGCCCCAAGGTACGCAACGCCCGCCCCCGTCGCCGCACCGACCCCCGCGCTGCCGCCCGCCCCCGTGGCGGCACCCGTGCCGGTTGCGGCACCAGTCCCCGTCGCGGCGCCGGTCCCGGTCGCAGCGCCTGCAGCCATCGCGGCCGCTTCCGTGCCGCCGCTGGCGGCGACGCCCTCCGTGGCGGTCGCACCGACACCGGTGCCCATGCCCAGTGCCACCACGACCATCACCATGCCGGCATCTCCGGCGCTCGAACTCGATCTCCAAGGTCCGGCCGAGGCCCTCTCCGACGCCGTCGTGGAATACGTCGCTGTCGTCAAGAACAAGGGAGCCGGCACCTCGCCGCCGACCACGCTCGAGTTTGCCTGGGATGAGCACCTCACGCCGCTCGAGGCCTCCGACGGCTACAACCTCGTGGCGTCGAAGGTGTCGTGGAACCTGCCGGCGCTCGAGCCCGGCGGACAACTCAAGCGGCAGATCAATCTCCGGGCCAAGGCGCCCGCCGGTGCCTACCGCGATTCGCCCGCCACCCGGTCGTGTGTGCGGGCGGTGCTGGGCGGGTTTGGCGGCGGCGCGATGGTGGCCGACGAGGCCTGCGCGATGATCAGTTCCACGATGCCCCGACCGAGGATCCGCACTCCCTCCGAGGTTGGCCTGAAGATGTCGCTCGCCGACCTCGACGACCCGGTTCGTCCTGGCGACTCCACCACGCTGGTCTGCACCGTCACCAACGGTGGCACCGAGCCGACTGGCCGGCTCGACCTGATCGTGATTCTGCCCGACCAGGCCCGGCTTGATTCCGAACGGACGGCAGCCCGCCTGCGGATCGACGATTCCCGGGTCTCGTTCGACCCCATCCAGCCGATTGCCCCCGGCGGGCAGCGGTCGTTTGAGATCACCTACCGGCTGCCGATGGGCGGCACCGGCCGGGCCTCGGCGATCCTCTCCAGCGCCGAACTCGACGGCACGGTCGAGCGAAACTGCCAGACGAGCTTTCTCGAGTAGGTGCAGGTTTTTTACCTGCATCACGGTCTGGCGTGCTTCGCAGGTAGGAAACCTGCGGCTACGTGGGGAGGTTTTCTCTCCGCACCACTGGCGATGCGCTGGTGGCCGCTCGAGTAGGTGCTGGTTTTTTACCTGCATCACGGTCTGGCGTGCTTCGCAGGTAGGAAACCTGCGGCTACGTAGGGAGGTTTTCTCTGCGCACCACCCGGGCGTGCGTGCTTCGCAGGTAGGAAACCTGCGGCTACGTGGGGAGGTTTTTTACCTGCATCACGGTCTGGCGTGCTTCGCAGGTAGGAAACCTGCGGCTACGTGGGAAGTTTTTCACCCCGCATCCCCGGTGCAATCGGACGGGTTTGCGCGACTGCTCCGGGCATGCGGCTGCCAATCAACCTGATAGCGGCCGGTAGACGATGACTTTCCGCGGAGGCCGGCATGCTCGTCGTCACGTCTAACTGGGCCATCGGAGACGGGTCGCTCGTGCGCGGATCCCGCGGCTGGCAGGGGATGCTGCCGGCCACCATCCACCGCGCCGCCCTCCGCGCTGGCTTTCGCCGCGACGGCACCTACCACGCGATCGACGGCATCGATCTCGTGCTGGCCGGCGACACCTTCGACTGGCTCGTGTCGGCCGAGTGGCGAGGGTCCGCGCGGCCGTGGCACGGCACCGTCGCGGCTCGGACCGCGGCAGACCGCGTGGCCGGGAGGTCGGTCAGAGCCGCGCGGGCGGTGCTCGGGCCGCTCGTCCGCTGGAGCCGCCGCGGCCTCGCAGTGCCAGCCTCCGGGGCGCGGGGTCGGCCGGGGCGGGAGAGCGTGATCGTACCGGTGCGGCTGACGCTGCTCGCAGGCGACCGTGACGCGGCGCTGGCCGACGTCGCGGGCCGCGGTGGACGGCGGTCGTTCGGCATCGGCGATGCGTGGGACGACGGCCACGTGTCGATCCGCCACGGCCACGATCTCGACCCAGCATGCAGTGCGACCGGCCGGCCACGCGGCTCGGCTGGTCGCGCTCCCACGCTGGCGGAAAGTGTCGCGGTCGATCTCGTGGCCGCGTTCGCGGAGGCCGTGGCCCGGCAGGAATCGCCGACGGTGATGCCCCTGCTCCGCGCAGTGGCAGCCGCAGGGCCGGTCGCGATCCCCGGGGCCATCGCCGGTTGGACCGCGACCGTGGCCCGCGACGCCGGGTTTTCCGCGGCGGCGATCGAGCCGCTGGCGTCGGCCTGGCGACGGTGCGTCGACCGCTGGCTGGCCGCGGCCCGACGCGACGTGCCCTCGTGCGAGGTCGAGTTCGACGCGGTTCAGGCCCTGGCGGGCTGGTTCGAGGCCGCGTTTCAGCTGCCCGACGATCCCCCGGCGGCCCCTGCCGGCATCCGCCGCCTGCTGCCGCGGCTGGCTGGCGTGTCGGAGGGAGTTGTCACCTGTCATCTGGGCCTCGGTGGCGATCCGCACGGGATCGAGGCATCGGCGCCTGCATGGGCGATGGTCGCTGGCCGTGGAGCCGATGGCCGGCTGTGGTGGGAGCCGCTGGGCCCGGAACGCGACCGTGCGGCGGTGATCGCGATCGACGTCGCGGACCGTCGCGACGCCCGTGGCGGCCGGTTCGTCGATGCGGCATGATGGTGGAGCCTTAGCTCTCCTTCCGGTCTGCCGATGTCCACCGAGCCACTGATCGAAGTTCACACCACGTTCGGCTCGCGGGCCGACGCGGAGTCGTGCGCGCGGCAGCTGGTCGAGAGCCGCCTCGCCGCCTGCGTGCAGGTCGATGGGCCGCTGATGAGCATGTACCGCTGGCAGGCGGCGGTCGAGACCGCCGAAGAGTGGCGGTGCACCTGCAAGACGACCTGCGAGCGCGAGACCGACTGCGTGGCGGCGATCAGCACGCGGCATCCGTACGCGACGCCCCAAGTCACCATCGTTCGGATCACGGCCTCGGCTGCGTATGCCGCCTGGGTGCGGGAGAGCGTGGCCCCGGCCTGAGGCGGATCGCCCACACCCCATGACGAAGCCCACGCTCTACGCCTTCGAGATCACCCTGCACGCCCTGCCAGCGGAGCCGGCTCCCGGACCGGTGTTCACGGACGCCTCGGGAACCTGGCCGACGCTCGCGATCTCGAAGCCGGCGCTCGCGGTCTCGATGGCGGCCGGCTTCGACGATGCGCTCGCGGGTCTCGCGGAACTGGAACGAATGTATGCCGAGCCCGACGGCTCGTTCGTGTGGACGAGTTCCCGCTCCGGCGACGCGGGGGCCGCATGGTGGCAGGTCGATGGCAATGCCTGCGAAAAGGACGGCCGCGTGCTCCTGGTGGACCTCAAGGGAAGCTGCCCGCCGGCGGAGTTTGACCGGCTCCTGGCGGCTTTCGGCTGGCCGGCTCAGCCGATGATGATGCTGCTGGTGCGGTCGGCGGTGTTTCTCGGTGAGGAGGCCTTCCGCCGGCATGCCGTGGCCCGGGGGCTTCTGGGGGACGGCGAAACCCTGCGGCCGTCCTGAGGGTGGGGTGGTGGCGATTGTGCCGCCGCCGGCTGGGGGCGTCTGGTCGCGAAGGTAGAATCGGCCGATAGCCGTGGAGGCGAAGCGGTTCCGAGCCCGGAACCGCAGCAAGGCCGTGAGGAACGTGACGATGGCAGCCTGGCGTGTCGGACACTGGCGTGATCGGGGATTGGCAGGACTGGTGGCCTCGTGCCTCCTTGCTTCCGGTGGGGCTGCCCTGGCCGCGCCCACGATCGAGAGCCTGCCGCTCGCGGCCGCCTACGGCACCGGCGTGCACTCCTACTTCGCGGGCGACTACCAACGCTCGTACGACGATCTCTCGCAGGCCATCGAGGCCGGCACGCTCGATCCGCGGGCCTATTACTTCCGGGGCCTCACCGCCCTGAAGCTCGGCCGGCTCGATGAGGCCGAGGCCGATTTCTCCGCGGGTGCGGTCCGTGAAGCGGAAGGCACCGGCTCCTGGCCGATCGCCCGGTCGCTCGAGCGGATCCAGGGATGCGACCGACTGAAACTGGAGCGGCACCGCACCAGAGCCCGGGTCGCTACGCTGCAACTTGACCGGCGGCGGAGCGACCTGCGGTACCTCGACGTCGAACGGGCGGAGGCCGACGTGCTCCGCGACCGCCGTCCGGTGGTCGAGCGGGTGCCAGACGCCGCCAATCCGTTCGACGAAGACGTCGAGCAGGTGCCCGCCAGGCGTCGGTCGCCCGCGGCGCCGCGGACGGAGGAGATGCCCGAGCCCGTCGCTGAACCGGGACTCGATCCGGCCGCCGAACCAAGAAGTGATGATCCGTTCGGCAGCGGGGCTGGCCTGGGTGGTGCCGACGCGGTGGCTGCCGGCGGCGAGAACGTCGCCGAGCAGCGGGATGGCCGACAGGAGCGGGAGGCGACCGTGGGCGAGAATGTCGCCGAGCAGACCGACGGCCGCATGGAGCGGGAGGCCACCGAAGCGGAAAACTCCGCCGGGCAGCGGGACGGTCAGGCTGAGTTGGATTCCCTCCGCTGAATCCCGATTCAGGTCGGGAGCCGAGCGGCGGCGAACGCCAGCAGCAGCCAGCCGACGATCAAGAGCACGCCTCCGACCGGTACGATCGCGCCCAGAATCTTCACTCCCGACAGGGCGAGCACCGCCAGGCAACCGCTGAAGATCAGCGTGCCGAGCAGGAAGCACCAGGCAGACGCAGCGAGTGCCGGGCCCGCCGCAGGGCGGAACGAGGCCAGCATCCCGACCGCCACCAGCGCCAGCGCATGCACGAGTGAGTAGCGAAACGCGGTTTCCCAGTTGGCGGCCTGCCCCGAGGCTTCCAGGCTCGCCTTCAGGCCGTGGGCGCCAAACGCTCCGCCGGCCACCGACGCCGCCCCGAGGATCGCCCCCGCCACGATCGCGAGCTTTGCGGGAAGCGTCATGGCCGAGCCGTGCCGAGCAGCTTTTCCTCTTCCTCTTCCTGAATGATGATCCGTGGCGTGACCATCAGCATCAGGCTGTCCGTCGTGCGGCCGAGGCCGACGTTCTTGAAGAGGCGGTTGATGTAGGGGATCTTCGAGAGGATCGGCACGCCGAACTCGTTGCGGCCCTCGCGGAGCCGCTTGATGCCGCCGAGCAGCACCGTGCCGCCGTCGGGCACGCTCACCGTGGTGGTGACCGTGGTGAACAGGAACTCCGGCAGTTGGATCGTGGTGCCGTTCGACTGGAGTTCGAGTTCACCGGACGATGCCACGCCATTGGTCAGGCCGACCAGCCCGTCGGCGCCCGGCACCTTGACGTCGGTGCCGCTCTTCTCGTCGCTCGTCTTCGACTTCGTTGATCGCGAGCCCTCGAACTGGAACTGCTCCACCCGGCCGATCTGCGAGAAGAAGGGCACGAGCGTGAGTCGCACGAATCGGCGGTCGTTGGAGACGACGGCTTGCACGTTGACGGCCGTACCCTCGTTGAGCACCGTGATCACCGGCTGCTGGGCCGCGGAGAAGTCGCCTACGACCGGCACCACCGCCGTGACGAACGGCCGCTGCCGCGTATCCGAGACGAAGGCCTGCTGGCCGTTGAAGAGCGTCACCTTCGGCGCCTGCATGACGTTTGATCGCGTGTTGCCCTGGGCGGCCTGGATCAGAAAGTAGGCCTCGATGTCGGAGAGGATCGCGAACCCGAAGTTGGCGGCGCTGGTGGCCGGGTCGGGCAGGCCAGGCAGGCTTGGCACCGTGGCGCTGCCGAAGCTGTTCTGGCGGAACGGAATCGAGAAGAAGTTCTGGCCGGGGAGGGCGGTTGTCCCAACGCCTCCCGCGTTGCCTCCTGCACCGCCCACGCCGCCCACGCCGCCCACGCCCCCGCCCCCGCCCGCGAGGCCCGCGTTTCCGTTGTAAGGGGCCACGCCTGGGTTGCCGCTGTTGTCGAGGCCGATCGTCTGGGAGCGACCCCCCTGCGCCGCGTTGATCCCCTGCGAGAACGGCGAGATCGACCCGTTGCTCTGGGTGGGGATCGCCGTCATGTTCAGCGGCTGGTTGACGCCGGTTTGGATGTTGAAGTCGAAGTCGACGCCGATCCGCTCGAAGAACGTGTCGGCCAGCGTGATGAACCGCACCTCGATCGTCACCTGCAGGTCTTGCAGCCGGCGGAGCTGCTCCAGGAGGTCGGCGATCTCCTCGTGGACTTCCTGCGTCTGGCTGACGACCAGGCTGAGATTGGTCTCGAATGGCCGGATCGCCCCCGGGCCGCCGGTGGCATCCCAGGTTTCCTGGGCCACGGTGCTCTGGATCAGGTCGATGAGCGGCTGGAAGTTCTGCTGACCGCCGCCGACCGACGGGGGGCCAAATGGAATCGACGGCGTCGAGCCGGTCACGGGTCCTCCGCCCCCTCCGAGCTGGAGCTGGGCGAGCGATCCGGTGTCGACTGCCGCGTTGCTGCCGGCACGGGCGGCGTTGATGCCCGCCGGGGCAGGGCCGACCTGCACGGCGAGATTGTTTCGCAGGGCCACCTGGGAGTAGCCGTCGCGAAGCGCGCCGGTGATGCCGAGGCCGTCGGACGAGAAGTTGGGGATCGGCAGCACGAGGTCGGCCACGGGATAGGTGATGGCGTACACGTCCCCCTTCACCAGCCGTGGGCTCGTCACCTTGAGCACCTCGTCCTTGACGACATAGCTCAGATGGAGAGGTTCCAGCAGCAGTTTGAGGGCGCTCTTCAGCGAGATCGGCTGGTCGAGCGACAGCGTCACGGGCGTGTCACTGCGGACGGCCTCCTGCTCGAGGCCGACCATGTCGAGGTGAATGGCGACGTCGGCCTGCTTGGCCAGCGCGTCGATCACGGCGGCGAGGGGCTGCTCACGATAGGAGGGCTTCACGGGGGAATCGAGCTTCTTGTGGATCGCCAGTTCGGCAGTGGTCGCCCGGGATCGGCCCTCCGCGAGCCGTTGCGACCGCGACTTCGTCAGGTCCTGCCAGTTTTTGGTGTCGGGAAACTTGATCGAACCGGCGAACGGCGCCGCCGAGTTCTCGACATCTTCGGCCACGTCGAGGAAGCCCGACTGACGCTCTCCGTCGATCGACCTCTGCGCGTCGAGCCGACGGATCATGCGGCTCTGGGCGAGCAGCTGCCGCACCACCGCGTTGTCGGGGGCGAGCTGCCCGGCCTTCTTGGCGATCGCCTCGGCCTCGGGAAACCGCCGCTCGTCGACGAGCGAGTTGTATTCCTCGATGAGCATCGCGATTCGCTGGTCGACCTCGCCCCGCTGGGCCCGCTCGCGGTCGACCTGAGCCTCGACTTGGGCGGCCTGTTTGTCGAGTGCGAGTTCGGCCCGCCGCTTGCCGGTCGACTCCTCGATGTCGCGTCTGGTCCGCTCGATCCGCCGCAGCATCTGGGTCTTCGTGTCGGCGGGGAGGGGATGATCGTCGAGTCCCTTCGCGGTGACGTCGAGTAGGTCGAGCGCGTCGGCGGGCGACTTCTGGGAGAGCCGTTTCGCCTCGAGTTGCTTCGCCGCCACCTCGGCCGAGATGCGGGCGAGCAGGAGGCTGTCGGCCGCCGCGGCATCGGCGGGGGCTGGCTTCGGTCTGGAGGAGGGATCGTCCGGGCGTTCCGTCTGGCTGATCGCCTCTTCGATCATTCTCCGGGCCGCGGTCGCGTCGCCGGGGGAGCCGCCGTCGGGGGCCGGGAGTTCCTCCGCGGGAGCCGGTCCGCAGGCCCACCCGCACGCCACGGCAAGCACCGCTGCGGCCACGAGGCGGCCGGTTGGGGCCGTCAGCGATCGGCACGGGCCGAACACGAGTCGCGGGAGGGTGACGCGTGGCATACACGGAGTCCTTCGTGCGGGAAACGAACCTTGGGGCGGGAGAAGTACCTGCGGCCGCTACCAGGGGTCAAGGCCGAGTCGCGGCCGCGAACGCCCGGGCAAGACGGGCAAGATTGGCAGGCGGCGGAGGCTTAGCCCCGGCCGGGCGAGTCGGCCGATGCGATCGGCGTGGCCTGCCGCCGCACGATCGACTTCTCGACCGTGTCGAGCAGTTGGTCGATGCGGAAGGGCTTGAAGAGCACGAGATCGATGCCTGCCTGCCGGGCCTTGACGATCGAGTGACCAGGGTCGTATCCGAAGCCCGTCATCAGAATCAGCGGCACCGGATCGAGAATCTCCTGCAGCCGCAGCAGCAGTTGGTATCCGCTCATGTCGGGCAGGCGGATGTCGGAGATGATCGCGTCGTAGGCATCGCCGCCGCCCGCCCGCACCATCGAGGCCGCCTCGACGCCGTCGCGAGCGGTCTCCACCGTGCAGCCCGACCTCTCGAGCAGGGCGTGGGCTGCTTGCCGCACCTGCTCGTCGGAATCGACCACGAGAACTCGGCGTCCGACGAGCGTCCGGCGGCGTTCGCCCTGCCGGCGCTGGGCGTGGGCCACGCTCGGCGCCATCTGCTCACCGACCTTCTGGATCACTTGCTTGATGTCGCGGGCGTTGCGGAGGATCCGCTGCAGCCGCTCGACGACGTCAGCATCGTGGCCGATGTATTTCTCCATGACGCTGACGGCGTCGTTGAGGATGTCGTCCACCGGCAGGGCCACCGCGCCGTGGATCGCCTCGATGCTCTCCGCCGCGGTCGTCGCCTTTTCCGCCACGAGGAGTTCGAGCGTGTTGAGCGAGGCGGCGACGTCGCGGGAAAAGATCCCTAGGAACTGCAGGTCGGTGTCGTCGAATCCGCCCGGTTCGGGACTCTCCACGTTGAAGGTCCCGATCACCTGCTCATGCAGCATCAGCGGCACGGTGATCGAGCTCTTGGCCCCCTTGCAGCCCTCGAGATAGAGCGGATCCTTCGTGGTGTCGCTGCACCAGTAGCTGCGGCCCGAGGCTGCCACGAAGCCGGTGACGCCGTTGTGCTCGGGCCGGGCGTAGAGGATCCGGGCTTCGGCCTCCGGCTGCATGCCTTCGGCGAGCAGCGGCTCGAGTCGGCCGGTCTGGCGGTCGAGCAGCCGAATCTCGAGGACGTCGAACTTCAGCAGATCCTTCGAGTAATGGATGATGTTGCTCTTGAGCAGTTCGATCCGCTCGTTGACCGTCATGTCGGCCAGTTCCGAAGGCGACAGGTCGGCGAGGGTCTGGCCGGCGGCGTGGATGGCGGCCCGCTTCTGCTGCTCGAGGATCGTCTGGGTGACGTCGCGGACGGTCACGATGACTCGCGGCCCGCTCGAGAGGTCGGTCGGCGTGAAGGCCGCCGAGGCATGGACGGCAAAGAACCGGTTGGCGGCGGTCTTGAGGATCGAGGATGCGGACCGGCCAGCCAGCAGCGACTCATGAAATGCGGCCACTTCAAGAGGCCGATGCTCCGACGACCACCCGGCGAGCGAGGCCAGGAAGTCCCTGCCCCGGAGGTCTCCCATCCCGCACCAGTCGGTGAGGTGCTCGTTGGCCCAGTCGATCGAGCCGCCCGAATCCAAGACGGCGACGCCGTCGGGAAGGTGCGCGACCACCTCGTGGTCGCGGTGCGGGGCCGTGGACGGGTCGGCTGAATCGTCGTCGCGATGCGTCACCAGCATCCTCCGTACCCGTCGGTCACGTTCTGGACTCCGAGTATAAAACCACCGCCGCCTGCCGCCAAATCACCCCGTGGCGTTGTCGGTCGGCGGGCCATACCTATACTTCTCGGGATCCACCCGCCCGCGCCGTTCGCGACCTCGACGATGGGCTGAGTGTCCCACCCCCACACCGCGGCATGATCGCCGCCGAGGCCGAGCGTGAGCGAGTCATCCCCGTCGTTCCTGGAACGTCACCAGTTTCTGATCTATCGGCTGTTCTCGCTGGCGGGACTGATCCCGATCGGAGCATTTCTGGCCGTGCACCTGCTGACCAACTCCTCGATTCTGGCCGGAGACGATGGTCGGACATTCCAGTCTCGGGTGGACATGATCCACTCGCTCGGGCCGCTGCTCGTGCCGATCGAATGGGCCTTCATCTTCCTGCCCATGCTGTTTCACGCGGCGATAGGGTTTGTGATTATCGCCAATGGCATGCCCAACGTTGGTTCGTATTCGTACGTCGGCAACGTGCGGTACACGCTGCAGCGGGCGACCGGCATGATCGCGTTCGCGTTCATCGTCTGGCACATCGCGCAGCTGCACTGGCTCGGCAAGCCCTTGGGGGGCGGGCGGTTCGATCCGCACCACGCCGCGAGCACGGCTGCCGAGGCGCTCCAGCCCACGCTGGTGGCGATCTTCTATGCGATCGGCGTGCTGTCGACCGTGTTTCACTTCTCCAACGGCCTCTGGACGCTCGGCATCACCTGGGGCCTGTGGACGAGCCCGGCCGCGATGCGGCGGGCCAACGTGATCAGCATCGTGATCGGCCTCGTCCTCGCAACCGCGGGGCTCGGGGCGCTGGCTGGCATGCGATCGATCGACGTGCCCCGGGCCCGTGAGGCGGAAACCTGGGCTGAAAAACAGAAGCATGCCCTCTCCGCTCCGGGCGCTGCAGTCGCCCCCGTACCGATTCCCAACGCACACTAAATCATCCCCGATCCAGGAAGGCGAATGCCATGGCTCAACCAAGGGTCCTCGTCATCGGTGGCGGTCTCGCGGGCCTTGCGGCCACGATGCGGCTGGCGGAGCTGGGGGTCGACGTCGATCTCGTCAGTCTCGTGCCCGTGAAACGGTCGCACAGTGTCTGCGCGCAAGGGGGCATCAACAGCGTCAACGCGCTCACCCGGCAGCAGGGCGACAGCGAGTGGAAGCACCTTGACGACACCGTGTATGGAGGTGACTTCCTCCAGCACCAGCCACCCGTGAAGGAGATGGCCGACTGGGGGCCGCGGATCATCGATCTGATGGACCGGCTGGGCGTGCCCTTCAACCGCACGTCGGAGGGCTTTCGCGACCAGCGGCGGTTCGGCGGCACGCTCTACAAGCGGACCGCCTTCGCCGGGGCCACCACGGGGCAGCAACTTCTCTACGCACTCGACGAGCAGGTGCGGCGGTGGGAGGTGGCTGGGAAGGTGAAGAAGTGGGAGTTCTGGGACTTCCTCGGTCCTGTGCTCGACGATTCTGGCCGCTGCCGGGGCGCCGTCTGTCAGGATCTCGTGACGATGCAGTTCAAGGCGTTTCCGGCGGACGCCGTCGTGCTTGCCACCGGTGGCAACGGCTTGATTTACGGCCGGTCGACGATGTCGATGGTCTGCACGGGCAGTGCCGTGAGCCGTGCCTATCGGGCCGGTGCCTGGTATGGGAATGGCGAGTTCATTCAGGTGCATCCCACCGCGATCCCCGGCGCCGACAAACTGCGGCTGATGAGCGAGAGCGCCCGCGGCGAAGGGGGGAGAGTCTGGGTGCCACGGATACCGCAAGACCCCCGCGACCCGCGGAGCATTCCGGAGGCCGAACGCTCCTACTTTCTCGAGGAGCGGTATCCCAAGTACGGCAACCTCGTGCCCCGGGACATCGCGACCCGCGAGATCTTCGACATCTGCACGACGGACGGGCTCTCCGTGGAGAAGGACCGGCTCTGCGTCTACCTCGACCTCACGCACATCCCCCGGGAGACGCTCGACCGCAAACTCGGCGGGATCCTCGAGATCTACGAGAAGTTCCAGGGAGTGGATCCGCGGGTCACGCCGATGAAGATCTTCCCGGCGGTGCACTACTCGATGGGTGGCCTGTGGGTTGATTACGAGAAGAGCGGAACGGGCGGTATGGTGGAGGGTTCGATCCGCAATCAGCAGACCAACCTGCCCGGCCTCTATGCGATCGGCGAATGCGACTACCAGTATCACGGAGCGAACCGGCTGGGAGCCAACTCGCTGCTCTCCTGCATCTTCAGTGGCCTGTTTCTCGCCCCCTCCCTGGTGAACGTCTGCGGCGGCAAGCCGGGGGGCGACACGACTCGGCTGTTCGAGGCCGAGATTCGTCGCCAGGAGGAGCGGCATCGAGAACTGCTCGGTCGCACGGCGGGCGACGAAAATCCCTATGCCCTGCACCAGGAGCTTGGCAACCTGATGACGCGGGTGGCCACGGTGGTGCGACGGAACGACCAACTCGAGGCGGCCTATGACGACGTCTGCGAGATGGCCCGGCGGTGGAAGCGATGTGCGGTCTCCGATACGGGCAACTGGACCAACCAAAACGTGGTGTTCACCAAATCGCTCGGTGACATGTTCCCGATCGCAAAGCTGATTCTGAAGGGCGCGCTGCTGCGAGACGAGTGTCGGGGCGCCCACTTCAAGCCCGCCTTCGCCATGCCCGGCCTCGCAGCCACTGACCCTGTCGAGAAGCGACGGGAAGCGGAGCAGTGGTGCGACTCCTTTGAGGCCAACACGGAGAAGTGGCTCAAGTCGACGATCGCGGCCTGCGGCCCCGATGGCGATCCGGAAATTTCGTACCAGGAGATCGACACCTCGCTGATCCCGCCACGCCCGCGACTCTACGGCTTGGTGGGCGGCGACGCGATCGAAGAGGTGTGGAAGCAGCGGCAGGGGAGCGTGGCCACGAGTCGCGAGGCGGTGGTGCCGGTCGGAGCGGGGAGTTGAGGGCGAACGCTGGAGCCAGAGGAGAAAAACCATGATCAAGGCGATGGACACGGTGGCGGATCTCGTGACTCCCGGGGCTGATGATGCAGCTCACGGCGGGTCGCGCCGGGTGGTTCGGGTGCGGGTGCTCCGGCAGGATGTCGCCGGTGGCGAGAGCTACTTCGAGCGGTTCGAAGTGCCGTACGAACCCAACATGAACGTGATCAGCGTGCTTCAGAAAGTCGCCGCACAGGCCAGGTCGCAGGATGGCCGGCGTGTTGCGCCGGTCGCGTGGGACTGCTCCTGCCTGGAGGAGGTCTGCGGCTCCTGCACGATGCTGATCAACGGCCGCACCCGCATGGCCTGCTCGGCGCTCGTCGATTCGCTCGTCTCGACGGACGGCGACGAGATCGAACTGCGGCCGATGTCCAAGTTCCCGGTGGTCCGCGACCTCGTGGTGGACCGGCGGCGGGTGTTCCGCGGCCTCGAGAAGGTGAAGGCATGGGTGCCGGTGGAGGGGTCGTACGACCTCGGCCCGGGGCCACGCATCTCGCCCGAGGACCAGGAAGACGCCTACCCGCTCACGGAGTGCATGAGCTGCGGCTGCTGCCTGGAAGCATGCCCGCAGTACACGAAGGTTGAAACGGTTCGTCGCGACGACGAGTCGGAGGCGGACTTTGAGAAGCGGCGACAGTCGGCCTTCGATTCGGGGTTCGTTGGCGCCCATGCGATCAGCCAGGCGATGCTGTTCAACAGCCATCCCACGGGCCGGATGATCGCCGACGAGCGGATGGAGGCACTGACCGCGAAGGGTGGCATTCAGATGTGTGGCAATGCCCAAAACTGCGTGGCGGTCTGTCCGAAGCACATTCCGTTGACCCGCTCGATTGCCCGCGCGGGGCGAGCCGCGACTGTCTGGGCGATCAAGAAACTTTTTGACCGCTGATGACGCGACCGAGTCGCCCAGATGGACACTCTAAGCCGTCGAGACCCCGGCGTGAGTGAGGTCTTCTGGCCGCTGTGGCGAGGAGCGTCTCTACCGGCAACGCGGGCAAAAACCGACGGGGACGGCCGCTCCAAGCCCCGCGAGTTTGCCGGCCAGGGCGGGGCGTGGTACGGTTAGAGCATTGAAGGGGCGGCTTTCTCAAACGCCGCCAGCCGCTTTCCCGGCCCCAGCCGAGGCTGTGCCGGGCCTCCCGCAGTGGGCATCAGGACGCCCCGCGGAGCGATGCGGACGACGTTCGAAGAAGCAAACGAGGTAACGAGTGTTTATGGACAACGGGTCTGGACATCCGACGGAGTCGGGTGCACCGACCGGGGTGATGGAGGGGGCCGTGGCCCCTCAAGCGGCGGGGAGTTTTCACACTCTGGGTCTTTCTGCGGCGACGCTCGCCGCCGTCGATCGGGCGGGCTACACGACGCCGACGCCGGTGCAGGCGGGGTTGATCCCGAGGGCCCTGGCGGGAATCGACGTGCTTGGCCAGGCGCGGACGGGCACCGGCAAGACCGCGTCGTTCGTGCTGCCGATTCTCGAGAAGGTGATGCAGCCGGGACGCCCCGGCGGCCCCCGGGCGCTCGTGCTCGTGCCGACCCGCGAACTCGCGGTGCAGGTCAAGGACGAGTTTGAGAAACTTGCCCACGGCACGAAGATCCACTGCGTGGCCGTGTACGGCGGCAAGCCGATCAAGGGACAGATCGACAAACTGGCGAAGCATCCGGCCGTGGTCGTGGGCACGCCGGGTCGGGTGCTGGACCACATGAGCCGAGGCACGCTCACGTTCGGGGCGATCGAGATGGTGACGCTCGACGAGGCCGATCGGATGCTCGACATCGGGTTCCGACCCGACATCGAGAAGATCCTCCGGCGGTGCCCGGACAGCCGCCAGACGCTGCTTCTCTCGGCTACCGTGCCGCCGCCGGTGCAGATACTCGCCACGCGGTACATGCGGGATCCCGAGATCATGGACTTCTCGGTCAATGAACTCGCCGTCGAGACGATCGAGCAGCGGTACTTCACCGTTGACCCGACGCGGAAGTTCGATCTGCTCGAACGGCTGCTCGACCGGGAGCAACCGCGGCAGGCGATCGTCTTCTGCCGCACCAAGCGGGGCACCGACAAGATTTACGAAAAACTCGCCCGGCGGAGGAGCCGAAGCCGGGATCGTGGGGCCGCCGAAGAAGTTGCCTGCATTCACGGCGACCTCTCCCAGAGCATTCGCGACCGTGTGATGCGCGAGTTTCGCGAAGGCAGCGTGAGGATCCTCGTGGCCACCGACGTGGTCGGTCGCGGGATCGACGTGTCGAGCGTGTCGCACATCGTCAACTACGACATCCCCGAGTTCTGCGACGACTATGTGCATCGCGTCGGTCGCACGGGCCGCATGGGCCGCGAGGGGATCGCCTTCACGTTCGTGAGTCCGGAGGAAGGGCCGCAGTTGACCCGGATCGAGATCCGCATCGAGCGGCTGCTGAAGCGGGACGAGATCGAGGGCTTCGAGGCCTTCGACTGGCGACCCAAGCCGGCGCCCGTGGAGCACGTTCCGACCGGAGGATTTCAACGGGCGGCGGACGCGGCGGCGGCCGGTGAGGCTGCTCCCGAGACCGAGGAGCCGAAGCGGCCTCCGGCATCGGCGGGCCTGGGCAAGGGCCGCGGGCCCAAGCGACATCGTCGGGCGCTGTAGGCTGCGGCTCGTGCGAACCTCGCACGAACTCTGCACCTCCTTCGCAGGAAGAGAATCTGAAGCATGACGCCTCGTGAGGCACGGGCGGTGAGGCAACGGCTGGAGAGCCTCGCGGCCGCGGGTGTGGCGCAGCTGCCGAGAGCCGCGATGCGAGGCACCGCCCCCGCCGGTGCGATGACCCGTGTGGGCGGCCGGTCGGGTGGGGAGCCTGCGGCGGCCGCTCCCGTGGCATCCACCTGCGACGGCGACCGCGCGGTGGCCCTGCGGGTGCTTCAGGCCGAGGTGGCGGGCTGTACGAAGTGCGTCGAACTCGCCTCGTCGCGCACCACCACCGTGTTCGGCAGTGGTTCGCCCACCGCACGGATCTGCTTCTTCGGTGAGGCGCCTGGGGCCGACGAAGACGCGTCGGGCGAGCCCTTCGTCGGTCGGGCCGGCCAGCTGCTGACGAAGATCATCGAGGCCTGTCAGCTTCGCCGCGAAGACGTCTACATCCTCAACGTGCTGAAGTGTCGGCCACCGGGGAACCGGCTGCCCCTGCCCGGCGAGGTGAGCAACTGTCGGGGATTCTTCGAGCGGCAGTTCGAGGTGATCTCGCCGGAGTACATCTGCTGCCTGGGGGCCACCGCAGCGCACGCCCTGCTGGAGACGACAGAGCCGATCGGCAAACTCCGCAAGCGGTGGTTCACCTTCCATGCCTCGAAGGTGATCTGCACCTACCATCCGTCGTACCTGCTGCGAAATCCCGCTGCGAAGCGGGACGTGTGGGACGACATGAAGCTCATGATGGCCGACATGGGCGTCGAGCTCTGAGCCGTTGGCGTCGCGCGTGGTGCATCCGTAGCCGCAGGTTTTTTATCTGCGCTGCACGCTGGGTGTGATGCAGCTCGGAAACCTGCACCTACGAGGGGCGATGCAGGCTGGACGACTCCGTAGCCGCAGGTTTTCTACCTGCGCTGCACGCTGGGTGTGATGCAGGTAGGAAACCTGCACCTACGAGGAGCGATGCAGGCCGGCCGACTCCGTAGCCGCAGGTTTTCTACCTGCGCTGCACGCTGGGTGTGATGCAGCTCGGAAACCTGCACCTACGAGGAGCGATGCAGGCCGGACGACTCCGTAGCCGCAGGTTTTCTACCTGCGCAGCACGCTGGGTGTGATGCAGCTCGGAAACCTGCACCTACGGGGAGCGATGCAGGCCGGACGACTCCGTAGCCGCAGGTTTTTTACCTGCGCTGCACGCTGGGTGTGATGCAGCTCGGAAACCTGCACCTACGGGGAGCGATGCAGGCTGGACGACTCCGTAGCCGCAGGTTTTCTACCTGCGCTGCACGCTGGGTGTGATGCAGCTCGGAAACCTGCACCTACGAGGAGCGATG
>Ga0164295_10002073_pt1 | contig 16648 bp, 10 predicted proteins | sample GEODES006metaG_FD_111798 | JGI IMG/M metagenome (GOLD analysis project Ga0164295, IMG submission 111798) | Oligotrophic lake water microbial communities from Sparkling Lake, Wisconsin, USA - GEODES006 metaG | ecosystem: Environmental > Aquatic > Freshwater > Lake | place: USA: Sparkling Lake... | reverse complement strand
GGTCGAGCCCGGCTCGCGGGCCAGACGATACTTCAGCACAAAGGCAGCGATGCCATGATCGGCCATCCACTGTCCCAGGGCATAGCCTTCGTGACCGAGGCACAGCTTAGAATGCCCACCACCCGGCGCGATGATGACCGCCACGCCCGTGGCCTTGTCTTTAGCCGGAAGGAAGGGCGTGATGGAGGGATTGTGAACATTGGTCACATTGCTTTTCTCGATCTTCTCAGGCTCGGCAACACGCGCTTCGGAACCCGGCGCCCCATGAGGCCAGAGCGGCAGAGCTTCAGGAAGGTCAGCGGCGAGCACAGGCAGGGCGATGAGGAAAAGCAGCGAGCAGCGAAACATAAGCATTTATGATTTAGGATTTACGATGGATGATTTGAATACCACGGAGGCGCAGCATCAAAGGCAAATCGTGAATCATAAATCGTAAATCCTAATTTCCTAATGCCTGAGCCTTTGATCGAAACCCATGTCCATGGCGACCAGACCGAGTTTAGCGTGGTGCGCGCGCATGATCAGGACAAGCGCGACTGGCTGAAAGGCGCGCCGGTGTGCCAGGCGCTGACAGCGCACCAGATCGTTCATGCGGGGGTGCTGACGGCCCGCGCGCCCTACAAGATCGTGCGACAGCATCAGGGCGGCGTGTATTTCCTGGCCTGCATCGGAGGTGAGGGCCGGGTGCTGGTGGACGGGCGCTGGCAGAAGTGTGGGGCCGGCATGGCCGTGGCGCTGCCAGCCTTTATGGCCAATGCCTTCCAAGCCGTGCCAGGCAAGGACTGGCACTGCGTGTGGGTGCGCTACGAACAGGCCCGCGCTCAAAAGCCGCTGCTCACCTCAAGCTCGCCGGTGATGGCTGGGTTTGACGGGCTGCCGCTGTATCGCGCGGTGCAGGGCTTGATCGCCGAGGCCGCCGGAACCGCGATGCCAGCCGCCATTTTCCACTGGGTGGAACTCGTGCAAATGAACGTCGCCCGCTTCGTCCAGCCCTGGCAGGAAGATGAGCGGCTCTGGCGCATCTGGGAGCGGGTGGCGAAGCAAGTGGGCCGTGACTGGACCTTGCAGGAGCTGGCGGATGCCGCGCATGTCAGCCCCGAGCACCTGCGCCGCCTGTGCCGGAAAGCGCTGGGCCGCAGTCCCATGCAGCACGTCATCTGGCTGCGCATGAGGAAGGCCGCCGAGCTGCTGGCCACGACCGATGCCAAGATCGAGTCTGTGTCCAGGACCGTGGGTTATCAGAACCCATTCGTGTTTTCCAACACCTTCAAAAAGTGGATCGGCTGGCGGCCAAGCGAGCACCGCGGGCGCACACTTCCAGCGCGGCAAGGCTAGTTGCTCACCGCGCGGCGCGCGCCATCAGAACCCCGGTTGCCATTGAGCTTTTGAATCTCATTGAGCTGGATGGCTTCGTCCTGCGTCATGCTCTTTTGCAGCTGGCGAGTTTGCGCGGTGAGCCCCCAAACGAACAGGCTGACATCAATGACCAGGATCACCATGGCCACGATGATCCCGTAGCGTTTGAGGCTTTCGTCGATCACCTTGTTCTTGTTCACCGAGAAGCCGCTGCTGCTGGCGAACATCGACTGGAACAAGCGGCGCCAGTTGCGCGGCTCGCGCGCCACGCTGAAGGCGAAGAGGAACAGCGCCGTGAGCACAATGCACGTGATCTGAATGGGCAGAGGGATGTTTACCTCTGCCAGCAGACAGGTCGCCAATGGAGAATGCAAAGCCATGTAAGGGCTCAAACGAGCCCCGACAGCTTGGAAGGGCCAGCCAGCGCCGCAAGTGTTATTGCTGCCCACTTAGACCGAAAAGGCATCGGCCGAAGCCGTCGCACCGAGCACGACACGGGCCTGACCGTTGGCCGCCAAATGGTGCAGGCAGTGGAACACGTCTTCAGTGTCCGCACCCAGCGCAGCCGCCACAGCTTCGGCCGTGCGCGCTTCCGTCGTGAGTGCCGCGCGCACATCGCCCAGCAGCTTCAGGAAGGCGGTGGCCGCCTTCTTGCCCGCTTCGACACCGGGCTGGTGGTAGGCATTGATGTTCACCAAACTGGCGTAGAACGACACCGCGCGCTCATACAGACCGATAAGCAGGCCAAGATGAAACGCATCGACTTGGCTGATGCTGAGCGTGATGCTCTCACGTCCGCTCTCCGCCAGAGCCTTGCGCGTGCCGCGCAGGAAGCCCTGCAAGTAGTCGCCACTGGTGAAGCCGGGCTCGACCTCGAATGCTGGTGTGCTGCGAGCCAGACCGACTTGAATGAAGGTGGCGAAGAAATTGTTCACGCCATCGCGCAGCTGCTGCACATAGGCGTGCTGGTCGGTCGAGCCCTTGTTGCCATAGACGGCGATGCCCTGGTTCACCACCGCGCCGCTCAGATCGTGCTCCTTGCCCAGCGACTCCATGACGAGCTGCTGCAGATACTTGCTGAACAGCACCAGCCTGTCCTTGTAAGGCAGGATCACCATGTCCTTCAGCCCCTTGCCCTTGCCAGCATGATGCCACATCAGAGCGAGGAGCATGGCCGCGTTTTGCTCGGCAGGCAGGCTGCGAGTCTTCGTATCCATGGCCGCCGCACCGGCGAGGAACTGACGCACATCCACGCCTTGCAGCGCCGCCGCGATGGTGCCCACCGCGCTCATCAGCGAAGTGCGACCGCCCACCCAGTCCCACATGGGGAAGCGCGCCATCCAGCCCTGTGCAATCGCGTGCTTGTCCAGTTCGCTCCCAACGCCTGTGACGGCGACCGCGTGCTTGGCAAAATCCAATCCCAGGGCCTGGTAAGCGCGGCCCGCTTCCAACATGCCGTTGCGGGTTTCCTTGGTGCCGCCCGATTTGGAAATGACCAAGGTCAACGTGGTGGCGAGTTCCGCGCCGAGCCGTGCCACGATGCGGTCGATGCCGTCCGGGTCGGTGTTGTCCAGGAAATCAATCGCCAGCGGTGGCCGGGCATCCGCCAAGGCAGCCGCCACAAGCTGAGGTCCCAAGGCTGAGCCGCCGATGCCGACTACCAGCACGCGGGTGAACTTCTGACCATTGGCCGCGACGATGGCACCCGCACGCACGTCGTCCGCAAACTTCAGCGTCGCCTCCAGCGTGGTGATGATCTCGCTCTTCAGCTCCGCGTTGGGAGCCAGCTCAGGATTGCGCAGCCAGTAGTGGCCCACCATGCGACCTTCGTCAGGATTGGCAATCGCGCCCGACTCCAGAGCCTTCATGTCGCTGAAGGCACGCTCAATGCCTGCAGCCTGCGTGGCGAACACATCCTCCGGGAACGCCATCTTGCTGATGTCGATGGAGAATCCAAGGTCGGCATAACGGACGAAATGCGCCTGAAAGCGCGCCCAGGTAGAGGAGGAAGACTGGCTCATGAGGATGAGCCATAAAGCCGCATCCTTCAGACCACGCAACGGGATTGTGCTACGCGAAAGGATGAATGGGATTCACCAGCGCATGGCTTGAACACTTGTCGCAGACTTCGGCAAGCCGGTCGTTGCGTGCTTGGATACTGTGAAGGGGAAGTTTCTCGGTGGACTTTACATCCGCGAGGAATCCCCCATCATTCACAACATGAACTCACCCATCCTTGATGCCCTGATGGATGCGCCGGATTTGCCCGAGTTGCTGGACGAAGCAAGCCGTGCCTGGGCGCGTGAACAGCGGCTGCGACAGAAGTTCTATGCCGACATCACACCCGAGCACAAATGGGAATTCATCCAGGGCGAGGTCATCATGCACTCACCTGCGCTCAACCGGCATTTGCTCGCTACCCAGCGCTTCTACAATCTTCTCAATGCCTACGCCGTCACTCGCGAGTTGGGCGAGGTGCGTGTGGAAAAAGCGATGACCAGTTTTCCTCGCAATGACTATGAGCCCGATGTGGTCTTTTTTGGCAAGGCCAAGGCCGCCCTCATTGACCCCGACACGCTGAAGTTCCCTATCCCCGATCTCATTGTGGAAGTGCTTTCCCCATCCACCGAGCATCGCGACCGTGGCATCAAGTTCCAGGATTACGCACTGCATGGCGTGGCCGAGTATTGGATCATCGACACCGTGGCCGAGGCCGTCGAACTTTACCGGCTCGACGGCAGAATATATCCCGCCGTGCCCAAGCAGACCGAAGGCATTCTCAGCAGCGACGTGGTGCCTGGCTTTGAACTGCCCGTGCGCGCCATCTTCGACGAAGCCGAGAACGCCGACGTGATGCGGCAGATCTGGGCACAAAAGTGACTGATGCAGCGGCCGTTCAATCCGTTTTCCTCAGCGGCCATTTGAAGCCTGCGTCCTAACTCTCCGCACCATGCTCGCGCGGCTTCTTCGCTGGCGAGATGTTGCGGTGCACCCAGACGCTCTGCACCAGACCGAACATGAACAGCACCACCACCATGAAGGTGCCGCCGTAGCTGATGAACGGCAGCGGCAGCCCCGTGATAGGCACCAGCAGGATGTTCATGCCCACGTTCATGAAAATGTAAGTCATCATCGCCGCCACCACACCGACGACAATGAGCCGCCCCATCTGGTCGCGAGCGTAGAAGGCCACAAAAATACACTGAAAAACGAGCAGGCTCAGACCGCTCAGCATCAGCAGCATGCCGCGAAACCCGAACTCCTCGCAGATCACGCCCGAGATGAAGTCATTGATCGCCTCATGCGGGAAGAAGGTGCGGTGAATGCTGCGCTGATCCTCCACCTTGCGCGAGAGCGGCCCCTTGCCCTGGAAGCCGGAGGAGGCCACGGCGAGCTGCAGATGATAAGGCACCCAGCCGTCACCCTGGATGTCCTCAATCTTCGCTTCCGTGCTGGTCAGCATGCGAATGTAGGTGTCGATGCGCCGCTTCTGGTAGTCCTTCAGGCCGAAGAAATAAGCGATGGGCAGAATGGTCATGACCACCAGCAGCAGCGAGATGAGATAGCGAAAGGGAATGCTGCCCACCAGGATCATGCCGCAGAACATCGGTCCCCACACCATGGCGGAGCCCAGGTCCGGCTCTTTCAAGATCAGCGCCATCGGCACCACGGCCAGGATGCCGCCCAGGGCGATGCGCAGGAAGGGATGACGGAACACCGGCAGCACGCGCTGCAGGTCGCCAAACACAATGGCCAGCACCGCAATGCCCGCGACGATGGCGAACTGCGAAGGCTGCACAGTGATGCTGCCCACCTCGATCCAGCTCTGCGCCCCGCTTCGCTCCACGCCGATGGCCTTCACCAGAAAGATGCCGCCCAGCGCCGCCACATACATGATCCAAGCGCCCCAGCGCAGCCATTTGTAGTCCACCAATGCCGTGATGAAAAACACCACGCCGCCCGCGCAGGACCAGATCACCTGGTCGCTCCATTTGCTGGCAAAGCCAGGCCGTCCGTCGGCGGCGTTGTAAATCGCGTAAACACCGAAAGCGATGAGCACGATGATGTTGGCGACGATCACCCAGTTGATGCCAAGAAATTTGCGGAAAAGCGGAGTCATGAAAACAGGCCGGAATTATAGCACAGGCACGGAACTCAACAGCTTCTTCGTGTAATCATGTTGCGGGAATTCGCACACACGGTCCGCCAGCCCGCGCTCGACGATCTTGCCGCGATACATGACAATGATGTCATCGCTCATATGCCGGACCACGGCCAGGTCGTGGGCGATGAAGAGGTAGGTCAGCTTGAACTCGTCCTGCAGGTCCTTCAGCAAATTCAGAATCTGCGCCTGCACGCTGACGTCCAGCGCGCTTACCGGCTCGTCGCAGATGAGGAATTTCGGCTGCACCGCCAGCGCCCGGGCAATGCCGATGCGCTGCCGTTGCCCGCCGCTGAACTCGTGCGGGTAACGATGCATCGCCGAGGGATCAAGCCCGACCTTGACCAGCAGCGCAGCCACCGTGTCCTCACGCTCGCGGCGGCTGAGGCGGGGAAAATGGATCTCCAGCGGCTCGTCGATGATTGCCAGCACCGTCATGCGCGGATTCAGCGAGCCGAAGGGATCCTGAAACACCATCTGCACCTCCTTGCGCAGCGGACGGAACTCGGACTCCGACATGCCAAAGATTTCCTTGCCCGCGTAGTAGGCCTCGCCCGAGGTCACCGGCTGAAGCTTGAGCAGCGCGCGTGACAGCGTGGACTTGCCGCTGCCGCTCTCTCCCACCAAGCCCAGCGTTTTGCCTTCCTCAATCTGGAAACTCACATCATCCACTGCCTTCACCGCATCCACCTGGCGGCGGAAGAAGCCGCTGCGAATGGGAAAGTGAACCTTGAGACGTTCAACGCGGAGCAGGGACATGGGGAAGATGGTTGGAGGAATAGAACCTTAAAGATGTAGAGCTTTAGCACGGAGGCGAGAGACACAAAAGTGAATCTCCACGCCACTTCGCGATGACTATCAAGCTAACTCGCTAAAGCTCTAAGGTTCTAAGGCTCTGCTATCTTCGTCCTCTTCTGCTACACTCCCAGCACCGGCCGCGTCACGCGCTTCCAGAAGAAGTCCAGCTCCCGTGCCAGCACGCTCATCACCTGGGCGGGCGTAGCGCTCAACGTCCCCGAAGCGGCCTCGGTGATCATGCGCTGCACGGCATACAGGCTGGCAATGCTGCGCGTGTCCAGATGCAAGACCTCGACATGCGGCCGCAGATTCGCCGGGAACAGATCGCTGCCCATCAGCGCGGTCCACGACAGCGTTTCCCGGTCCGACTTCAGGGCCACCAGTTTCAGCGATGCCGGGCGTGAGGCATCGGCCAGACGGTCCTCCGCCACCAGGGCAAACGCACGCCAGGCCGCGCGGTCGGAGAACTCCGGCAGACCGAAGAGAATCTCCAGATCCTGCAGCGTCCAACGCGGCACGGTCCGACCAGGGAACCCCGGCAGTTCCAGCTCGTCATACTTCACCAGGGGAAAGCGCTTGCCAGCCAGCTGGATCACCTCGCCCAAGCGAACCATGTCCAGAGACCGCTGCTCCGCCTCTGGAGCCAATTGCACCTTCAGATTTTCGTAGTGTTGCAGCAGCGAGGCCTGCCCCTGCTCCGCCCCGGCCGGACGTCCTCCTGCTTCAGGTCCGCCCACCACCGTCCCCGGCGCGGGCGGCGGCTGGCTGCGCAAACGATCCATCATCTCGCGCAAGCGCTCCAAGGCACCGGGACCACCCGGCTGGGCTGCGGGTGCGGGCAAACTGGTCTGAGGGTCCCAGGCCTTCGAGCCTTCCTCATCCATCATGAGGAACGGCGATTCTTCCTGCAAACCCGACGGCTCCGGCGGCGAGGCGATGGGAGACGTCACAAACGGACTGTCGACCAAAGCCGGCGCGGGCTCGGACAGCGATCCGGCCGCCTCCTTCATGAAGGAGGTGTCATCGGCTCCGAAGACCGACATTTCCGGCATCGGTGCCGTGTCTTCCTCGGCAAGGAACGACTGAAGCTCGCCATCCTGATTCAGCGGCGACATCTCATCACCACCGCCACGCAGGTTTTCAAAGGCTTCCCACTGCATGGCGGCATGGCGAAGAAAGGCCCTCGCCGAGACGGACCCGACAGGCCTGCCTTGGAAGTAGCGCGGGATGTTCAAGAACCGCTCAAACTGCGAGGCCTCGTCCACCGGCAGTTCCACGCTGCCCAGCCGCAGCCGGACCAGTTCAAGCGCATCGCCAGCCGAGAGTCCACGCAGCAGGAACTGCGATGAAGTCAGGCGGTCCTCCACGGCGCTGGGCAGGTGATGCGCGAAGGTCGCCTGCCAGACATCCTGATTCAAACTGAGGACCACATGGACGGACTCCACCTCAGCCAGATCTAGAAGCATGGTGGCGATGCGCAGGCCCGCCTGCTCCTGCCGGTAAAAGCCGTCCAGATGATCGACAAAGAGCACCGCCGGCCGCCACAGGGTGACCATGCGCAGCCAAAGGAAAAACGCCTCGCGCGAGCCCGAAGCCATCTGCACCACGGAATCCACACTGGCCGCCGTGCCATGATGCGCGCAGGCAAACAGAGCATCCACCCAGATGTCGGCATTGCCCGCCCCTGGCACTTGGCGCGCGATCTCGGCCATCGGCTTGCGCAACTGGCCGTAGTGCTTGCGCAGCCAATCGCCGATCAGCCGCGCCTGCGAACCTTCGCGGAACAACTCGCCTGGCGAGCCCGACAGCACCCGGATGGCCTGGTCTTGGTTGGCACAGGGCAGACGGCCGCTGCGAATCAGCCGGATCACCAAGCTGGAGAAAATGCCCGAGCAGATTTCCTGCAGCCGCGACCAGCCCGCGATCTGTGCGGGTTGCCTCCGCAGAATATCCAGCGCCTCCACACTCACCACCGGCCAGCCCAAGTCCATGTCCGAGCGAAACGCCAGCGGCATGGCCACGCCCTGATCAGCGGCCGCGGCCGCCACACGGCCCAGCAAATGGGTCTTGCCATAGCCCGCCCGCGGCGCGGTCAGCAGCAGCAGCGGCTTGCCCACGGCCGTGCCGAGCTCCTGCACCGCTCCGGCCACGCGATCCACCACATCCCGGTTCAGCGCCGAAATGGAACGTCGTTCCTCGACCTCGAACGGCGTCAGGCAGACATCTTCCGTGAAGGGATTGGGCCCCGCCAGACGTCGAGGCGAAGTATTGAAAGAGAATGGTTTAACAGGGTCCACGGTGGTGATTTTGCCAGATAACAGAATTTGCAGTGAATACTAGGCAGTTTAGCGCCAGTGGAAACTATTTCTTTGTGAAGATTGCGAAATTTCGCATTTTTGCGACACCTCCAAGAAAAAGGGCAAGCTGGCGAACCAGCTTGCCCTCGGTGTTTAGCCCCTGAAAAAGTTACTCAGCCCCAGTGGAAGGCTTGGCTCCCTCCTTGAACGCATACAGATGCGTATGGCTGGCCACGTAAAGCACGCCATTGGCTGCGCTCACGCCACCCAGCAGCGGAGCCGGGAACTCAACAGTGCCCAGTTCCTTGAGTTCCTTGCCTTCGGCCAAGATGAAGAGTTCGCCCTCTTCATTGCCGACGTAAACCTTGCCGTCTGCCACCAGCGGGCTGGACCAGATGTGGCCCTTCGTATCAAATTTCCAGTATTCCTTGCCAGTCTTGGCGTCCAGGCAGAACACGCGGCCGGTGTAGTCAGGAATATAGATCAGACCATCTTTGATCGCCGGGGTGCTGATGGAGCGCTCGATGCCCTTGAAGGTCCAAACGGCCTTGCCGCTGATATCGCCTTCCATCTTGGGGTCGATACAGCTGAACATGCCCACGCCTTCACCGTGCTCGGGGTCCTGGCCAATCGGCACATACACGAGACCTTCATAGACCACGGGGGTGGAGATGATTTCGCTAGGGCCGTCATACTCCGCATACTTGCGCGCCTCACCCTTTTCGTCCTTGCGGTATTCGGGCGGGTTGGCGTCGTAGCGCCAGTATTCCTTCAGAATGTCGAGGTCCTCTTCATTCTTCTGGGTCTCAGGAGCCATGCTGTAAACCCAGCCATCACCGGCTGCGAAGATAATCTGCGGCTTGCCATTCACCTCGGCAAAGGTGGGCGAGGACCAGGAGCAGTGCAGCACACGCTCGCTGGCCACGTGGTCCATTTCACCGAGCAGCTCACCAGTCTCATAGTTCAGCATGATGAAGCTCGGCGACTGCGGAGCGGGAATGTTGGTGTGCGTCCAGTCCACGCCGTTGCAGGTCGGCACGAACACCTTGTCACCCACCACCAGTGGATAGCCGGAGGTCGCGTTGTGCTGGAACACGCCCAGTTCTTTATACATGTCGTAGACCCAGATGATGTCGGCATCGGTCGGACCGGGCTCAACAGGGACAGGCTTGCCATCAAGACCAGGGGCGGCCATGAAATTGGCCTCGTCTTGGAAGCCCTGATTGCCATTCGCAAAGCCTTCAACATCGAGACACACAATCTGGCAGCGATTGGTCGGCACATAGGCGCGGTTGCCCACGATCGTTGGCGAAGCGCACAAGCCCAGGTATTCCCAGTCATTGACCTTGCCCGTGCCCATTTTAGGACAGGACATCTGCCAGAGGAACTTGCCGGTCTTTTCCTCAAAGACCATCATGATGCCGCGGTCGCCGATGTGCTTGTCGTTGCGCGGGCTTTCATTGTTGGTGCCGATGTAAACGCGGCCATCCGCGATGATCGGAGCGCCATAGGTCTGCGAGCCCAGTTTGGCCACCCAGAGACAGTTCTTGGTGGTGCTCATGTCCACGTCTTCCGCCGTGTTGGAGGCATTGGCTTCCTCGGCGTTTGGGCGGAGACGGCCTGCGATCTTGGGAGCCGCCTTGGGGCCTAGCTTCTTGCCGGGGTCGATTTCGACCGGCAGGTTCTTTTCCGGGGACACCATGTTGCGGTTGTTGCTGCCGCCCCATTGCGGGTAATCGGCGGCGAGCGCGGCCGCGCTCATGGCGGCGGTGAGAACGAGCATTGCAGAGGTCTTTTTCATAGAGCAGGGTGAGTGGCTAACGTGCAGGGTGGGCTGATTGAATTACTTGTTGGGAACAACGCTCAGGTTGTCCAGATAGACGCGCTTCTGGTTCAGCGGCGTGAAACCAAAGAGGCCCGGTGAGCCGTTTTTGTGCGCCACTGGCACCTTGACTTCGAGGGTCCAGGCCTCCGGCTCGGCGGAGGTCTTGTCCCACACCTTGCCCTGGACGACACCGCTGCCATCGTCGTTGACAGTGACCTTGGTCTTCAAGGTATACCACTGGTTGGCCTTCACCTTGAATGGCGCGGTCACCTTCAAGCGCTCCAGGTTGGAGCTGACTTCCAGCTGGCTGGCATTCGAGCGCAGCACGATGAGGTAGCGCTGGTGGATGAAGCCGATGTCGCTCTTCACGCGGGCGCTGCCATCGGTCAGCACGTCGGCCTGCATCGTGTAATTCGACAGATTCGAAGGCGCGATGAAGGTCGTGCCACGTTGGAACAGAATGCGGTCAAAGGTCTTGGCGAACACCTTCTCGCCATTCAACTCGCGCACGTCGAACTTGAAGCGTGCACCGATCCACGGCAGCGGCGGGTAGGCAAACTTGATGTGCTCCTGCGGCTGCTCCTCATTCAACTCGACGCTGTTGAAGTCGTCGTGAATCGGCAGGTTTTGCAAGATGCGGCCACGGATGGTGCCGAAGATGCCGCCCTCGGCTGTGGCTTTGAAGGCACCGGCGGAAAGCTTGGCATCGGCGGCTGCGACCAGCTCGCCCGCGTCGTTGAACTTCGCGTCCAGCGTGCTCTTCACCTTGGCGGTGGGCGGGATGAAGGTCTCCCACTTGGCCTGCTTCACCTCGCCGGTGACGAAGCCATTGGCATCGACACTGCGGATGCGGAAGGCCTTGCTCGTGCCGGGCGTAAGCACCACTTCGGCAGGGATGATTTGCAGCGCGGCGGGCTTGCCAGCGGCAGGAATGACCGCAGCGGGCACCTTGTCGTTGGTGATGCCGCCGTTCTTGATCTCGAAGGCGTAAAACTTCTCAGTGGTGTGGATGTAAAGCATGCCATTGGCCACCGCCGGAGCGCCCAGGCACTGACCGCTGAGCTTGATGTCCTTTACGATCTCGCCCGCCTTTTCACCCGGCTTCACCACCGCCAAGCGTCCGTCCAACTGCGGCACATAGAGCAGGCCATCGACATAGATGGGAGATGCATGGACGTTGCCGGTCGCCATCTTCAGCGTCCAGAGGATCTCGCCTGAATCCGCGTTCACCGCGTTGAGCACGCCCGTGTCGTCGATCTGATACACGATGCCTTTGACCATCACGGGCGAGCCGTTGCTGCTGCCGATCGGATTGCGCCACACCTCGGCTTCGCGGGGATGCACGTTATTCTCCGCGCCGGGTGCTGGGGCTTGCAGCTTCTCCGGCAGTGTGAAGGAAGCCATGCGGCCCTTCTCAGAGGTGTCCACATTCTCATCGCCGTGCACCACGATCAGCTTGTCCTTGTTCAGCAGCACCGAGGCATTCACGCCATTTTTGCAGGCCTGCCAGCGCCACAGCGGCTTGCCGTTGCGGGCGTTCACACAGACCACATTGCCGCAGCCCGTGCCCGCGTAGAACACACGCTTGCCGTCGCGCGTCTCAAACACGGGCGGAGAGAACGAGCTGTCCACCGGCGGCGACACACCCGGCAGGCTCCACCAAACCAGTTCGCCCGTCATCTTGTCGAAGGCATAAAAGCGGTCTGCCGCCGGACCATCCGCGCCCCAGTTGGAGCTGATGCAATGCAGGATGACTAGGTCGCCCTCGATCACCGCCGTGCCCACGCGGGAGTTCGGGAAGCTCATGCGCCCGAAGTCTTCCATCATGCTGATCTCCCACAGCTTCTTGCCGTCGAAATCAAAGCACATGAACAAGCCGTAGTGCGTGCCCAGATAGACTCGCTTCGTCGCCGGATCGACCGTCGGCGCGCCAATGGTGTAGCGGTCATAAACCGTGTCGCTCAGGAAATCGAGGAACTCATGCTCCCACAGCTTCTTGCCCGTCTTGGCATCCAGGCAGGTCAGCAGTTCCACCAGCTTGTCCTTCTCACCACGATAGCCCCAGGAGAAGACCTTGCCATCGCACACCATCGGCGTGCCACGGCCATTCGAGTCATAGGTCCAGGCCGGAGCATCCCCGATCTGGCCGCCACCATTGTAGTGTTCGGCACTGACACCGTTTTGAAAAGGGCCTCGCCAGGAGGTCCAATCAGCAGCCACAGCGGGCAGGGCAAAGACAAAAGCAAGCAACGAGGTAAGTTTCATGAGCAGGGGTAGGAAACGGACCATGACCGTCGCGACAGCAGCGCCTGAATCAACCCGTTTGTCGATGCTCGGCACCCCTGCGATCCGGCCAGAGGCACGTGGGGCCGATTTAACGACAACGCTTCCCAGCTTCTTTCCCACAGGACACGATCCATGTATTGACTTTGACTCGCACCACCTTTTTCATCCTGGATATTATGCTGGAGGTTCCAGCAACGACCACCGAGCCCCGGAGGGCAACACACTTCAACTCGGCCTCGGCTTCCTTGCACTCCGACTCCGATCTATGAGTCGGCAAACCAGATAGAACGTTATGACCACGCCACCCATGTCATTGCCACACTCGCGGCTGGTCTCAGGCCAGCCATCCTCGTCATTCATCAGAGATTCGGCGCGAGGACTTCGCAGTGCCACATCGGCACCGCTAGGGCCTCGGCTCTACCTTGCAAGCATTGGGCTGAGCCTAGCGTTGCTTGCCTCGCTGCCTGCTTCGGCAGCAGATACCTTCAGCCCCACCGGCTCGATGACCGTGGCGCGTGCTTATCACACCACCACGCTGCTGCCCACTGGCAAGGTGCTGGTGGCGGGGGGCGACAATAGCAGTTTCGGTTATCTAGCCAGTGCGGAGCTTCACGATCCGACCACGGGCACTTGGAGCGCCACCGGTGCTATCTCTGAATCGCGCTCAAATCACACCGCCACACTGCTGCCCAACGGTAAGGTGTTGGTCGCAGGGGGCTATGGAGGCAGCGGCCTTCTTGGCAGTGCGGAGCTTTACGATCCCACCACGGGCACCTGGAGCGCGGCTGGCTCCATCGGCACGGCGCGTGTCAATCACACGGCCACGCTGTTGCCCAACGGCAAGCTGCTGGTCGCGGGAGGCGGCAACAACGCCGGTATCGCTTACGCCAACGCCATGCTTTACGATCCAGCCACCGGCACCTGGAGCGCGACCGGCTCCCTCGCCATCGGGCGTTATGGACATACGGCCACGCTGCTGCCCAGCGGACAAGTGCTGGTCGCAGGGGGCTTGGGAACCAGCGTTACTCCCGATAGTGCGGAGCTTTACGATCCGGCAACAGGCACCTGGAGCACCACGGGGGCGCTTGCCACGGCCCGGGCCTATCACACCGCTACGTTGCTGCCAGATGGCAATGTGCTGGTCGTGGGGGGACAAAACAGCGGCTTTTACACCAGTGCGGAACTTTACGATCCGACCCCGGCACCTGGACCACAACGGGCTCCATGACCACGGAGCGTGCTTATCACATCGCCTCACTGTTACCCAATGGCAAGGTGCTGGTCGCGGCAGGATGGTCCGGGCCTTTTCACCTCAGTGCGGAACTTTATGATCCAGCCGCAGGCACTTGGAGCGCGACGGGTGACCTTGCCGCCTCGGCTTTCGGTCACGCCGCCACGCTGCTGCCCAATGGCGAGGTCTTGGTCACCGGGGGATACAACGGCACCTATCACAACCGTGCGGAGCGCTACGATTCGGCCTCGGGGGCGTGGAGCGTCACCAACTCGCTTGCTGCGGTGCGTTATCTTCACACCTCTACGCTGCTGCCCAATGGCGAGGTCATGGTCGTTGGCGGCTCTGATGGCTTTAGCAATATCGCTGATGCTGAGCGCTACGATCCGGCCACCGGGGTCTGGAGCGCTACCGGCTCTCTGGCCACGCCGCGCAACGGTGCCTCCGCCACGCTCTTGCTCGATGGCACGGTGCTGATCGTAGGAGGCTATAACGGCGGCTCTCTCGCCAGCGCCGAGCTTTACGATCCGTTAGCTGGCACCTGGAGCACGGCGGGCTCCCTCACCGCAGCGCGATACGTCCACTCCGCCACCCTGTTGCCCAGTGGCAAGGTGCTGGTCGCAGGGGGCTTTGACAGCAGTAACAATCCGCTCACTACCGTTGGGCTTTACGATCCAGCCACCGGCACCTGGAGCGCCACGGGATCTCTTGCCACGGCCCGGGCCTTGCACACCGCCACGCTGCTGCCCAATGGCAAGGTGCTGGTCGCAGGAGGAGCAGGCAACATCAGCCTGCTCGCCAGTGCGGAGCTTTACGATCCCGGCACGGGCACCTGGAGTGCCACCGGCCCTCTGCCTGACGCGAATCAGCGTCACACCGCCACGCTGCTGCCCAATGGCAAGGTCTTGGTCGTGGGTGGCAACAACGGCAGCCTTCTTCCCTATGCCGCGCTTTACAATCCGGCCACGGGCACCTGGAGCACCACTGGCCTGCCCACTGCGGAGCGCTACTACCACACCACCACACTCCTGCCCAATGGTAAGGTCTTGATCGCGGGAGGCTATGACAACACCAGCACCACCATCTCCAGCGCGGAGCTTTATGATCCGGCCTCCGGCACCTGGAGCACCACCGCCTCGCTGGCGTCAGCGCGCAGATACCACACCGCCACACTGATGCTGAATGGCAGCGTCTTGGTCGCGGGAGGCGATGCCAGCGTAGTTCTCAACAGCGTGGAGCTTTTTGATGTGGGCCTGGGATTCGACCCTATCGCGCAGCCCGTGATCACCTCCGCGACGATCAATAGCAGCTCCGCAGTGGCGCTCACCGGCACCAACTTCACCGGGATCTCCAGTGCGTCGGGTGGCAATAGCGGCCAGGACTCGGCCAGCAACTACCCAGTGATGCAAATTCGGCGGCTCGACAATGAGCAAAGCACCTTCCTGCGCTCGGACCCGAGCACCAGCATCACGGCGACGGCCTTCAGCTCTGTTGCCCTGACGGGTCTGGCAAACGGGCACTACGCCGTGACCGTCTTCACCAATGGCATCCCCAGCGCGTCGGCCCTCATCACCCTGGTCGCGCCAGTGATACGAGTCAGCAGCAACAGCCTTTTGATTGCCGCCGGGGACAGCACGCCCTCGGTCACGGATGGCACTGACTTCGGCAATGTGCCGTTGATCAACACCACTCTGACCCGCACCTTTTCGGTCACTCATGCGGGCCTGGGGGCACTGAGCCTCAACAGCATCACGATCAGCGGTGCAGCAGGGGCAGACTTTGCCGTGACGGCGCAACCCGCAGCACTGCTAGCAGTAGCGGATAGCACGACTTTCCAGATCAGCTTCGACCCACGGCTCCCTGGCGCACGCACTGCGCTCGTGAGCATCGCCAACAGTGACCCGCTCGCCAGCCCCTACACTTTCGCTATCAGTGGCTTCGGCGCCTTGGCAGTGAAGCGCAGCCAAACCATCGCCTTCACCGCACCGGCCACCGTGTATCCAGCCCAGAGTCCGCTCGCGCTCAGCGCCACCGCCAGTTCAGGTCTGCCGGTAACGCTCAGCGTCGTCTCTGGTCCTGCCACGCTGGCAGGCAACACCTTGACCCTGACCGGCACCGGCACTGTCAAAGTGATCGCAACGCAAACCGGCAACAACCTCTACGCTGCGGCTACAGCCGTGACGAAGACCCTCGTGGTGAAAGCCAATCCCACGACACTGACCTTGATCGACCTCGCCCAGGTGTATGACGGCAACCCGAGACCCATCAGCACCCTGGGCGGTGTCGCCCCCGTCATCACCTACAAGATCGGTGCTCTAACGGGTCTGACAGCTCCTACCAATGCAGGCAGTTACCCAGTGACCGTGAGCGATGGAGCCGTGACCAAGACGGGCACGCTGGTCATCGCCAAGGCCGTGCTGGACGTGACCCTGGATGACAAGCGCAAATTCGCCGGCCGCGCCAATCCCACGCTCACCGCCGTCATCACTGGCTACCAAGGCGCAGACACGCCCGCTGTGATCACCACCGCCCCAGTCCTATCCACTACCGCCACGCTCACCAGCCCACGCGGGCTGTATCCCATCACCGGCAGCCGTGGGGCCGCGCTGAACTACACCTTCAACTACCGCCAAGGCACACTCGTGGTGGAGAGCTTCGTCGGCAGCTATGAAGCCCTGCTGGTGGATGGCGGC
>Ga0164295_10002072_pt1 | contig 16658 bp, 8 predicted proteins | sample GEODES006metaG_FD_111798 | JGI IMG/M metagenome (GOLD analysis project Ga0164295, IMG submission 111798) | Oligotrophic lake water microbial communities from Sparkling Lake, Wisconsin, USA - GEODES006 metaG | ecosystem: Environmental > Aquatic > Freshwater > Lake | place: USA: Sparkling Lake... | reverse complement strand
CCCGCGACCCGCTCGGCAGACCCGTGCTCGGCTACAGCGGCAACTGGCGGGACATCTTTCAGAACTGGGAAGCCCTTTCGTACAGCCACCCAGGCTGCCTGCCGGGCATGGTCGCGGTGTTTCTCAATGCCTCCACCGTCGACGGCTACAACCCGTACCGCATCACCCGCGACGGCATCGACTGGGAGGTGGCCGACGCCTCCGATCCCTGGAGCCACATCGGCTACTGGGGGGACCATCAGATCGTGTACCTGCTGCGGCTGCTCGAGGCCCATGAACGCTTCTGGCCGGGCCGCCTGGCTGCGGACCTCGACGCCCCGATCTACGCCGCCGCCGTGGTGCCGTACCGGATCAGCGGCTTCGACGACCTGCTTCGCGATCCTCGGCACTCGATCGCGTTCGACAAAGATCTCCACCAGTCGCTGCGTGCAAAGGTGGCGCGGGAGGGGGGCGACGGCGTCTTGGCGACGGCCGGTGACGGCGAGCCCAGGCTCTACTCGCTCGCCGAGAAGCTGCTGGTGCCCGCGCTGGTGAAACTCTCCAACCTCGTACCCGACGGCGGGATCTGGCTGAACACGCAGCGGCCGGAATGGAACGATGCCAACAACGCCCTGGCCGGGTGGGGGCTGTCGGTTGTCACCGTCTGCCACCTCCGTCGCCACCTCCGGTTCCTCGACGGGCTGGTGGCGGCGCACGCCGGCTCGAGCCTGCGACTTACGGCGGCGACGGCGGACCTCGTCGAGGGTCTGGCTGCCGCGGTCGCATCCGGCGAGCCGGGCGACCGGTTCGCCGTGTTCGAGGCACTCGGGCGGGCTGGCGAGCAGCACCGCGACGCGGTCTACGCCGGTGGTTCCGACGAACGTCGCGAGGTCTCGATCGCAGCGATCCGCGGGTTGCTGACCGCGGGCGGCCAGATCGTCGACGACACCATTCGGGCCAACCGCCGTCCAGACGGCATGTACCACTCCTACAACCGGCTCGATGTGCTGGGCCGACGTGCCGAGATCCACCACCTCGAACTCATGCTCGAGGGGCAGGTCGCCGTCCTCTCCAGCGGGCTGCTCGACGATACGGCCGCCCTCGAACTCCTCGCTGCTCTGCGGGCCAGCCCGCTCTATCGCGAAGACCAGCGAAGTTATCTCCTCCAGCCCGACCGTGATCCGGTGCCCTATCTCGAGCGAAACAGGCTGCCTGCCGATTGGTCGACGCGGTGTCCCGGCCTCGCAGCGCGGGTTGCGGCCGGCGCCACCGACGTCGTCGTGGTGGACATCCTCGGTGACGGCCACTTTCATGCCGACATCGCGAATGCGACCGAACTCGCCGCGAGGCTGGTGCCGCTCGGGCTCGACGAGGTTGAGCGGGCTGCCGCGGTCGCGGTCTGGGAGGATGTGTTTCATCACGCCGGCTTCACCGGCCGGAGCGGGAGTTTCTTCGCCTTCGAGGGGCTCGGGAGCATCTACTGGCACATGGTGGCCAAGCTGCTGCTCGCGGTGCAGGAGTGCCATGGCAGGGCCGCGCCGGCGGCGAAGCCCCGGTTTCGGGCTGCATACCGGGAAATCCGCGACGGCCTGGGGTTCCGCAAGTCTGCCCAGGACTACGGGGCGTTTCCGACCGACGCCTACTCGCACACGCCGCGGCACGCCGGCGCCCAGCAGCCGGGCATGACGGGGCAGGTCAAGGAGGAGATCCTCACCAGGCTCGGGGAACTCGGCGTCGCCATCGAGGCAGGATGCCTCCGGTTCCGGCCGGAACTGATGGACGACCTCGAGTTGGGTGAGGCGACCGATTTCGAGTACGTCGACCTCGAGGGCCTCGGGCGAACGCTGCCAGTGGCCGCGGGAGGCCTTGCGTTCACCTTCTGCCAGGTGCCGGTCATCTACGAGCCGGCTGCGGTGGTCTCGGTCACTGTCTTTCGAGGCGCCGCCGCCGAGGCATTCGCCGGCGATAGGCTGCCCGACGACGTGAGCAGCCACATCTTTCACCGTGCCGGCCGCATCACGAGAATCGTGGTCGGCATCGTACGACAACCCAGGGACACAACGTGATGGCAAGTTCGCAGAACAGCATGAAACTCTCGTTCGGCGAGAAACTGGGCTACGGCCTCGGCGACACGGCGAGCAACTTCGTGTGGGCGCTGATGATGAACTTCATCATGTACTTCTACACCGATATCTTTGGGATTACGGCGGCTGCGGCAGGCACCATGCTCCTCTTCGCCCGGTCGACCGACGGGCTGTTTGACTTTTTCGTGGGCGCCGTCGCCGACCGCACCAAGACCCGCTGGGGCCGGTTCCGCCCCTGGCTGCTCTGGCTCTGCGTGCCGCTGGCGATCGTCTTCGTGCTGGCCTTCACTACGCCTGACCTGTCACCGGCCCGGAAGCTCGTGTGGGCATGGGTGACCTACAACCTCCTGATGCTCACCTATTCGGCGATCAATATCCCGTACGGCGCTCTGTCGGGGGTGATGACCGACGACCCGTTGGAGCGGACCAGCCTCAACTCCTACCGGATGTCGCTGGCTCAGATCGGCGGGATCATCGCGAACACCAGCTTTCTGTCGCTCATCGTCACCTTCGGCGCCGGCAATCCGGCCCGCGGTGCCCAGCTCACGGTGGTGGTCTTCAGCATCGCAGCCATCGTGCTGTTCCTCATCTGCTTTGCGACGACCCGCGAGCGAATCCAGCCGCCCGCCGAGCAGAAGACGCGACTCGTGGACGACGTTCGCACGCTGTTCGCCAATCCCCACTGGGTGATGATGTTTCTCGCCGGCATCGTGAATATCACCTTCGCCGTGATCCGCGGCTCGGCGGGCATCTACTACCTCAAGAACTACCTCGGCTGGGACGACGTGAAGGTGTTCGGCATGTTTCCGGCGATCCCGCTCTACTTCCTGCTCGGCGGCCTGGCCATGATCGTCGGCGCCATGCTGACGCGGTTCGCCGTGGCGGCGATCGGGAAGAAAGCCGCCTTCATCGTCAGCATGGTGCTCGTGGCGCTGACCGCCATTCCCTTCTACCGGCTCCTGCCCGACCAGATCGGCCTGGTCTTTGCCTTCCACCTGCTGGGCATGCTCGCCGCCGGGGTCAACGCCACCCTCTACTGGACGCTCGTCGCCGACACGGCCGACTTCGCCGAGTGGAAGTTTGGATCCCGGACGACGGGGATCGTCTTCTCGGCCACGACCTGCGCCCAGAAGGCGGGCATGGGGATCGGCGCCGCCTGCGCCGGCTTCCTGCTGGAGCACTACGGCTACCAGCCCAACGTCGCCCTCTCCGACTCTGCCCGGCAGGGCATCCTCCTGATGATGAGCCTGATTCCGGCCGCGGGCCTGCTCCTCCTGGCGGCGGTCTTCAGCCGCTACGGGCTGACCGAGGGGGTCTGCCGCACGATGCGGGAGGAGCTCTCGGCCCGGCGGTTGGCCCGCTGAGCGGTGTGGAGACCGAGAACGTGCCGGGGCGGCTGTGGAGCGTAAAATAGGCATGGCTATGTCGGCGAATCGCTGCACGATCACCGATGCGGTTGGGGTCGTCATGACCGTGGCGATGGGGCTTGCTGCGTGGGTGGGGCTCTCCACCGCCGTGGTGGCGGCCTCCTCCTACCCGTACATCTCCTGGCAGGATGAGTTCGACGGCACCGCGATCGATCCCGGCCGCTGGACGTATGACATCGGAACCGGATCCCAATATGGTCTCGACGGTTGGGGCAACAACGAACTGCAGTACTACACGAACCGCCCGCAAAACGCCTTCGTGAGGAACGGCATGCTGACGATCAGGGCTCAAAAGGAGTCCTTCAACGGAATGGCCTACACCTCGGCCCGGCTCAAGACGCAGGGGCTGTTCAGTCAGATGGGTGGTCGATTCGAGATGCGGGCCTCGCTGCCCACGGGACAGGGTTTCTGGCCGGCGTTCTGGATGCTCCCCGAGACGAACACCTACGGCGGCTGGGCGGCCTCGGGCGAGATCGACATCATGGAGGCCCGGGGCCAGCAGCCCGACCGCGTGGCCGGCACGATCCACTACGGCGGAAGCTGGCCGAGCAACGTCTGGAGCGAGAGCGCGCGGAGACTGCCGGCCGGGCAGACGATCGCCGATTTCCACACCTACGCCCTCGAATGGGACGTCTCGCCATCGCCCGCCCTGCGATGGTACGTCGATGACGTGCTCTACGCGACGAAGACGAACTGGTGGAGTTCGGGGGGGGCCTATCCGGCGCCGTTCGACAAGCCGTTCTCGATGCTGCTGAACGTGGCCGTGGGGGGCAACTATGTCGGACCGCCGAATGCATCGACGACCTTTCCATCGCAGATGCTCGTGGACTACGTGAGGGTTTCCACGGCCGCCCCCCCCGCGATCACGTTCAATGTGGCCAGCGGTTCGCAGACTCAGGCCGCAGGCGGCCACGCTCGGATCGCCGCGGCCTCGTCGGTCACGAAAACGGGTGCTGGCACGGTTGTGTTCGACGCCGTGAATACCTACACCGCGCCAACATCAGTCGATGGCGGCACGCTGCGACTCACGAACGCCCAGGGCTTGTCGGCCAGCCCGATCACGGTCAACGCCGGGGCGACGCTCGCCATCACCGCCACGAGTTCGACCGGGCTTGCTGGCGTCACGCTCGATGTCGGAGGGGTCGTGGCCCTGCGGAGCGACATCCCGCAGCTCGTCAGGATGCAGTCGCTGGAGTTCGCCTCCGCCATCCCGCTCACGATCGACAGCACGACCATGACGAACGGCTACATGAACGTCTTCGAGCTGCCGGCCAACGGCGGAGCGTTTCGGAGTGGGCAGGTCTGGTCCGTGGTGGATCTCCGGGCCACCTTCACCAGCGGCACGAGCGTGACGCTCGCCCCCTGTTCTGTCAGCGACACCAGTTCCTACTGGTACACGCCCAGCGGCCGGCCCGGCGCGACGGGCAACAAGACCATGGAGGCCTACGTCTACGGGCAGGCCGATGGCACCTACGCCGGTGAGACGGTTCGGTTCAGCGGAAACGTCGCGTCCTCCACGCTCCAGAGCGGCTCAGGCGCATGGAATGTGAAGGCGTTCATTCGGGATTTCTCCGCCGATTACAGCTCCATGGTCGAGTCGCAGGTGCCGCTCTCCGCCACCGGCGAGTTCTCGGTCAGCCTGAGTGCGATCAATGATTCCACGCGGCATGTCCAATGGGGGCTCAAGACCACGGGGCCCAACGTCTGGATCACGGATCTGGCCTCGAAAGGCACCGTGATCGTCAACTCGTCGGCGGCGCTCGTTGCCGACGGCGGCACGGTCGATGTCGGCCGGGGAAGCGTCACCGTGGCCGGCGGCCTCTCGGCTGCTGAACTCGTCGTCCAGCTGCTCGGTGGGCGCGGCGACGGTTCGTGGGCCGGCACGAGCGGAATCACCTCGACCGCGGCGGCGGCGGAGATGGCCTTGGGGAGATCCCGCACGGTCGGCTGGCTCGACCACGGCGACGGTTCGGTCGAGTTTGCATACGCCGCGCCGGGCGATACCAACCTCGACTGGCAGCTCGACGTGCTCGATGTGGCCAACGTCCTCACCTCCGGCAGGTTTGACACCGGCCAGCCGGCGACCTGGTTCGAAGGAGACTTCAACTACGACGGCGTGGTCGACATGCTCGACACCGCCGACTTCGTGGCCACCGGCCTTTACGACGCAGGTTCCTACAACCCGTCGCCGGTGGCCGAGAGGGTCGCCGTCGTGCCCGAGCCGTCCGCGGTGTGCCTTCTGGCGGCCGGTGGCCTCGGCCACGTGTTCCTTGGCCGGGCATTCTTGGGTTGGGCATGCCTCGGCCGGGCATTCAACGGGTGGCGAAGATGTCAGTCTGGCTTTGGCCGGGGGGCGAACCAGGGGTAGATCGCTGGGATCACCAGCGCAGTGAGCAGCGTGCTGGTGACGATGCCCCCGATCACCACCGTGGCCAACGGTCTCTGGATCTCCGCCCCAGACGAGGTCGCCATCGCCATTGGCAAAAACCCGAGGCTCGCGACGAGCGCCGTCATCAAGACCGGACGGATACGAACCTCGGCCGTGACGAGCGCCGCCTCGCGTGGAGCCAGGCCCCCCTCGCGGGCGTGCTCCGCGCCGGCGACCCAGACGAGCCCGTTGAGGACCGCCACGCCGAACAGTGCCACGAAGCCCACGCCTGCCGCGATCGAAAACGGCATGCCCCGCAGGGCGAGGGCCGCGATTCCCCCTGAGGCGGCAACCGGCACCGCGCAGAAAATCAGCGACGCCAGCCGGAGCGACTTGAAGCTCGTGTAGAGCAGCAGGGCGATCAGCGCGAGCACCACCGGCGTGATCAAGAGCAGCCGCCGGCTGGCACTCACGAGGTTCTCGAAATCGCCCCCCCAGTCGAGCGTGTAGCCGGTCGGGAGCTTCACTCGTTCGGCGATCCGCCGCTGCGCCTCGGCCACGAAGCTGGCCACGTCTCGGCCCCGAACGTTGGCGGAGACGAAGGTGCGTCGCCGCGAGTTCTCGTGCTCGATCGACGGCGGGCTCTCCTCGACCCGGATGTCGGCTAGTTCGCCGAGCGGCACGGGGCGGCCTCCCGCCGCCGCCACGGGAATCTGCGGCACGAGTTCCCCGTCTTCCCGCCACACCTGCGGGAACTTGACCATCAGCGGGAACCGGGGGCGGCCCTCGTAGATCACTCCCGTCTGGATGCCGCCCATCGCCGAGACCGTCTGCATCACGTCGATGCCGTCGATCCCATGCCGGGCGAGCTGGTCCTGCCGGGCGTCGATCCGCAGCGTGGGCACGTTCGCCTGCCAGTCGGCCCGCACGTCGGCGGAGCCTGGGATATCGCGGAGCACCCCCTCGATCTTCTTACCCAGGTCGCCGAGGGTGGTGAGGTTGTCGCCGTAGACGAGCACCGCCACGTCGGCCTTGACCCCCGCGACCAGCTCGTCGACCCGCATCTCGATCGGCTGGCTGAATCCGAAGGTGGCCCCGGGAATGCCGGTCGAGAGGGCCTCCGACATCCGCTCCACGAGGTCGTCGCGAGTGACGCCCTGCGGCCACTTCGAATGGGGCCTGAGCATCACCCAGACGTCGGTCTGCTGCACGCCCATGATGTCGTTGGCGATCTCGGGCCGTCCGGTCTTGCAGAACACCGTGCGGACCTCGGGGAAGCCGCCGAGGACCTGCTCGATCCGTGTGGTCAGCGCTATCGAGTCTTCGAGCGTCGCGCTCGGGAGCCGGTTGACTTCGACGAGCAGGTCGCCCTCGTCGAGCCGCGGCATGAACTCGGCACCGAGCCGCAGCGCCACCGGCACGCTCGCGGCCACCAGGGCCGCCGCCACCAGGGAGATCATCACGGGATGAAACACCGCGAACCTCGCGAGCGGCTGGTAGACCTTGTGAAACAGCCGCATGATCAAGGGCTCGTGCTCCTCCTCCCGCGACAGCACGGTGGCGGCGAGCACCGGCATCAGGGTCAGGGAGATCACCAGCGAACCGAGCAGGGCGAACAGCACGGTCAGGGCCATCGGGCGGAAGAGTTTTCCCTCGGTCCCCTCCAGAAACAGGATCGGCAGGTAGACGACCGCGATGATCAGCTCACCGAACATCGTGGGGCCGCGGACCTCGATGGCGGCGTCCCGAACGACATCGATCTTCGAGGTCGAGGGCCGGGCGAGCCCGAGCCGGCGGACACAGTTTTCGACCATGATCACCGAACTGTCGACGACGAGGCCGAAATCGATCGCCCCCAGGCTCATCAGGCTCGCGGGGATGCCGACGGCCCACATCAGGTTGGCGGCGAAGAGCATCGATAGCGGGATCGCCAGCGAGACGATCAATCCCGCCCGCACATTGCCCAGCAGCACCAGCAGCACGCCGACGACGAACAGCCCCCCCTCGGCGAGGTTGTGGAGCACGGTGTCGAGCGTGCGGGCGATCAGATCCGAGCGGTCGTAGAGGATCTCGAGATCCACACCCTCCGGGAGCGTGGCGCGGACCTGCTCGAGCTTCTCCTTGGCCGCGGTCACCACCCGGCGGCTGTTCTCCCCGCGAACCATCATCACCATCCCCGTCACGATCTCCCCACGACCCCCCCGGGTCGCAGCCCCCTGACGGACCAGAGGGGCGATCATCGTGGTGCCGATGTCGCGGATCAGGATCGGCACACCGCCTGCCGGACTGCGGACGACCACCCGCTCGATATCGTCGATGCCACGGAGCAACGACTCGCCACGGATGAACCGCTGCTCGCCGTTTTTGACGACGTAGCCGCCACCGGTGCTCGTGTTATTGCGATCGAGCGCCTCTAGAACCTCGCCCAACGAGATGCCGTGCGACGACATCCGGTCGGGGTCCACCTGCACCTCGTAGCTCTTGGCATAGCCGCCGTGGCTGTTGATGTCGGTGACGCCCGGAACGGTCCGCATCACGGGGGCGATGTCCCACTCCAGGATGCTGCGGAGGTCCATCAGGCTTCGCCCTGGCCCCTTGACCTCAAACTGCAGAATCTCACCGAGCGCCGTGCTCAGCGATCCCAGCTGAGGGTCGGCCTCGGGCAGCGAGATCCCGGCCCGGGCCGCCGGCAGCCGCTCGGCGACGAGCTGACGGGCTCGAAGGATGTCGGTTCCCTCCCGGAACACGATCGTGACGGAGGAGATGCCGAGCCGCGACACGCTCCGGACCTCGTCGACGCTCGGCAGCCCGCTCATCGCGAGCTCGACCGGGTAGGTGATCAGCCGCTCGACCTCCAGCGGCGGCAGCGTGCCCGCCTCGGTGACGACCTGGACCTGCACGTTGACGAGATCGGGCACGGCGTCGACGGGAATCTGCGTGGCGGCGTAGAGGCCGCTCAGGGCCATGAGCACGAACAGCGCGATCACCAGCGCACGATTCGAAAGCGACCACGCAATCACGCCTGACAGCACGCTCGATCCCTCCGCGGCAGGAAACACCTGATCCGTGATCAGCCCTCGTCCTCGAGCAGCAGTTCACTCTTGAGCAGAAATGCTCCCTTGCTCACCACCTGCTGGCCCGCCTCGAGCCCGCGGGTCACCTCGACAAAATCGTTGGCCTCGATGCCGGTGTCGATATCGACGCGTCGAAAGCTATCGTTGCCTGCCGGCGTGAACACGAATGCCTGGCCCTCGTGCCGCATCACGGCGGGGGCCGGCACGGCGAGGGCGTCGCGTGTCTCGCCCTGCGGAAGTTCGACCCAGACGAACATGCCGGGCTTGTAATGGGCGTCGTCGTTCTGGATCTGGGCTACGATCGGCACGCTGCGGGAGTCTGCTTCGACCGTGGCACCGATGTGGTTGACCTTCGCCGTCGTCTGGTGCTCGGCCGCGCCCGGCACGATCACGCGCAGCTCTGCTCCCTCGCCGACCTCGACTGTGGTCCACTGCTTTTCATGCACCTGCGCCCTCACCCAGAGGTTCGAGGTGTCGGCGACGATAAACATGCGTTCCCCGCTCTTCACCCGCTCGCCGCGGCTCACGAAGATCTCCTCGACGACGCCGGCAAAGGGGGTCCGCAGGACGATCGCGCTGATGCTGGTGCCTCCGGTCGGGCCGGCGTCGGCGGAGTCGTCACCGGCTCCGGTGTCGAGCTTGCTGCCGACGAGCGTCCGGAGGTTTTCCGTCGAAACCTGGACCAGCCGCTCGGTTTGTTCGAGGACCGCCCGCGCCTTGTCACGGTCTTGTCGCGTGCCGAAGTTGGCTTCTTCGCAGGCTGCCGCAAAGCTGGCGCGGGCCACCTCGAGGTTGCTCGTGCGTTCCTCGATGATTCGGCTGGAGAGCACGCCTCCCTGTCCCAGTTGAGTGGTTCCGGCCTGGACCTTCTCGACGTAGAGGAGCCGGGAATAGGCGCCGACGAGTTTTTCGCGGTAGACGCCCAGCACGCGGCCCTCGAACTGCCGTTCAAGTTCGTCCAGAGGCGGATGGTCTGCGAGGGCGCCCAGGAGCGAGGTGACGTTGTCGGCGATGGTGGTGGCCCAGTCGGCCTCCTTGCGGGCGATGGCGCGGTCGTCCTCCCGCTTCCGCACCTCGTCGCGGGCGAGGCCGACGTCGGGGCTTGAGACCTCGGCAAGGGACTCTCCCTTCGCCACCCGCTGCCGAAACTGGACGAATATCCGCGAGACGATGCCGTCGACAGGAGACTCGTAGTCGATCCGGCTGCGGGTGTCGTAGTCGAGCCGCCCCGGCACGGTGAGGTGCTCGCGAAGCGGCCGTCGCTCCACGGAAACGACCGAAATCTCGCGGCGTGTATCGGACTCCGTCAGCACGACCACGGCGGCCGCAGCTCCCGCTCCACCGCTCTCCTGGGCCGAGGTGGGCGCTGGCTCGTCCTGCTCCGAGCCCGTGAAATGGTGGGTCGTCAGCCACCACCAGGCCAGAACACCGACTCCGAGAAAGATCAGGCCGGACAACCCGCGACGGACCGCGGCAAACCACCCGCGACGTCGGTCCTGGGGAGCGACGGGGGGCAGTGAGGCGGCGTGTTGAGGGGGGGGCGATAGTGTCATGAGCGTTCACCGCGTCAGCGAGGCGGCGTCGTGCGCGTCTGCATCGTACCGGCGCTGCCACGGGGGTGCGAACGGGGAATGAGGTCTGAGGCGAACTGGTTTCATGGCTGCGGCAGCGGTACGGGGCGTTCGATCGGCTCTGGCACCGGTGCTGGAATCAGCGTGGGCGGATTCGGGTCGCGGGCCGGCAGCGCATCGGGGCCGCCAGCCACAGGAGGCATCGTCGCCGGCGCGTCGGCCGGAGGGGGGAAGGTCTCGAGCTGCAGGAGGTCGGCAATGGCCACCGCGCCATTCCAGCGATCGGCCTGGGATTCGACGAAGGCGAGCTCGGTCTCGGTGAGGATCCGCTGGGCCTGCAGCAGGCTGAGAAACGTGACCTCGCCCTGGGCATAGAGCTGCTGGTTGAGTTGCACCGTCTCGCGGGCCTTCGGCAGGATGTACTGCTCGTACCACTCGACGAGCCGCTGGGACGTGCGGTAGTTGGCGATCGTCTGCGCGGCCTGCGTGGCCAGGTCGAGTTCGATGGACCGCAGGTCGGCACGGGAACTGGCGATGTCGGCCCGGGCTGCGCGGATGTTGCCCTGGTTGCGATCAAAGAGCGGCACTTCCACCATCAGCTGAACGAGTCCCTGCTCCTGGGCGGGGCCGACCTGCCGCTGGTAGCCGCCGAGGACGTTGACGTTTGGGATCGGCTCGACCACCGCTCGTTCGAGCGTCCACTGGGCCTGCGCGATCTGGGCCTCGGCAGCCCGCGGCCGGGCGTTGACCCGCACGATCGCCTCCTGGAGTTCCTTGAGGTCGAAGGACGGCATCTTGTGAAACAGGTCGGCCTCGATCGTGCCCACGTCGGCCCGGGGCAGGCCGATGGCGGCCGCGAGCTGGCGGCGGCCGGTCTCGATGTAGACGGCGGCATTGAGAAGCCGGACTTCCGCCCGGTCCCGCTCGATGCTCCAGAAAAGGACGTCGGCCTTCGTGCCCTCCCCGGCTTCGATCAGCGCGGTGCCGATGTCGAACGACCGTTTGGCGATGTCGAGCAATAGCTTGTAGATCTCAACGCGCCGCTGCGAGACGAGGAGCGCGTAGTAGCTCTGCCGCACCTCCGTGAGCACGTCGAAGCGTGCCCGGATGAGGTTGTATTCGGATTTTTGCACGTCGCGGAGGGCCGCCTGCTGGGCGAGTCGCAGTTTGCCCGCGGTCACGACGTCTTGCGTCACGTAGCCGTTCCACTGACTCTCAGGCCCGGCGATCTGGGGCGAGGAGCCGGCGAGCATGGGGTTGGGGTACAGCCGGGCCTGCACCGCCTTGCCACGGGCGGCTTCGATCGCCGCGCGGGCCGCCATGAGTTTTGGATGGCTGCGCTCGGCGAGGGCTACGAACTCGGCGAGCGTTCGCGGCGCGGGCCGATCGACGGGCACCACCACGGCCGGCTGAGACGGCGGCTCGGCGCGGAGCATGACGCCCGGTTCAGGCACCAGCACGGCGGCGGCTGCAGGGAGCGGTTCCTCGCCCCGCAGCGGCGTCGCGAAGATGAGCAGGCACGCGGCTCCCCACCACGCGTCGCGTGGCCGCGGTCCGAATCGAACTGGAAGGGGCAGGTGCATGACTCGCCAGCGGACGAAGCGGAACCGCCACACGATGGTTCCTGTTCAGCAAATCGACCGTGGTGGACGGTCCCGTTGACTCTTCTGGTCGAGGAAACCCTGCGGCCACGAAGGCATCGCAGGATGGGTGACCTGGAGAGCGCCGGCGCACGCGGTCGAGGCCGCCATCTTGCCCAGCCTGCGGAAGCCACCCCGGGCCAGCCCCACGCCGCCAACGCCGCCGGGCTCCCTGCCGCCGGCAGGCACCCTCACCGCGGCAGCGCGAAACCCCGCTTCCGCATCAGGGCGTCGATCAGCGGATCACGGCCGCGAAACGCGCGGTAGCCGTCCTCCGGGTCGATCGTGTTGCCCGCGGAGAGCACGTGTCGACGAAAGCGTTCGGCAACGGTGGCATCCCAGGGACCGCCGGCCTCGGTGAAAGCCTCCCAGGCGTCGGCCGTCAGCGTGTCGGCCCAGAGGTAGCTGTAGTAGCCGGCCGAGTATCCGTCGTCGGCGAAGATATGGCTGAAATGCGGCGTGCGGTGCCGCATCACAATCTCCGCTGGCATCCCCAGTGTCTTGAGTGTTTCGCGTTCGAACCGGGCGGGATCGAGCGACGCGTCGCCGGCCAGGTGGAGCCGCATGTCGATCAGCGCACTGGCCAAAAACTCAACGGTGCGAAAGCCCACGTTGAAGGTTGCGGCCCGGCCTATCCTGGCGACGAGGTCGGCTGGAATGGGCTGGCCTGTCTCCGCGTGGATCGCGAAGCGGTCGAGTACCTCGGGGGTGGCCAACCAGTGCTCGAGCAGCTGCGAGGGGAGCTCCACGTAGTCGCGGGCCACGCTGGTGCCGGAGAGCGAGGGATACGTCACGTCGGAGCAGAGGCCGTGCAGCGCATGACCGAACTCGTGGAACAGCGTCGTCGCGTCGTCCCAGCTGATCAGTACGGGCTCGCCGGGCGGTGGCTTCACGAAGTTGCAGTTATTGGAGACGATTGGCAACACCCGGCCGTCGAACTGCTCCTGGGCCCGCTCGTCGCTCATCCACGCGCCCGACCGCTTGCCCGGGCGGGCGAAGGGGTCGAAGTACCAGAGGCCGACGGTCGTGCCGTCGCGGTCCTTCACCACCCACACGCGGACGTCGGGGTGGTACACCGAAACGGACCCGGCTGCGACCGGCTCGAACTGCAGCCCGAGGAGCCGCCCGGCGACGAAGAACATGCCCTCCCGCAGCCGATCAAGCTGGAGGTAGGGAGTGACCTCCGACTCGTCGAGATCGAACCTCGCCTTGCGGACCTTCTCGGCGTAAAAACGGTAGTCCCACGGGGCGATCGTAATCTCGGCCCCCTCCGCATCGGCGACTGCCTGCATGTCGGCGACCTCCTCGCGGGCGCGAAACACGGCCGGCTTCCAGACTGCCTCCATCAGCTCCACCGCGCGGTCTGGGGTCTTCGCCATCGAGTCGTCGAGCCGCCAGTGGGCATGCGTCGGAAACCCGAGCAGCACCGCCCGCCGGGCCCGCAGGGTGAGAATCTGCGACACGATGGCGTTGGTGTCGGTGGAGCCGCCGTGGTCGCACCGTCCGACGAACATCCGCCACGCTCGCTCCCGCAGGTCCCGCCGCTGGCAGTGGGCGAGAAAGGGCTCCACGCTCGACCGGGTGTTGGGTACCGCCCAGCAGCCCGGGCGGCCCCGGGCCGCCGCCGCGTCGGCCGCCGCTCGCCGGGCTGGGGTGGGCAGGCCATCGAGATCGGTTTCAGACTCGAGAATGAGCGCCGTGTCGTTCTCCTCGTTGAGGACGTTCTGCGCGAAGGCGGTGTGGAGTTCGGCGAGCTTCTGGTTGATGGCGGAGAGTTCCGCCTTGGCGGGTGCATCGAGCTTCGCCCCCGCGTGCACGAGGCTCGTGAAGTGGAGCCATGCCAGCCGCCGCTGCTCGGGGCTCAGGCCGACGGTTGCGGCCGACTCGTGCACGGCGGCGATCCGTCGAAACAACCCCTCGTGGTGCACGATTCGGTCGCGGAACGCCGCCAACCGCGGCGCCATCGTCCGCTCGACGGCCTGGAGGGCGTCGTCGCTCAGGCAGCCGGAGTGCACGCCGTACACGGCCATCACCCGATCGAGCGTCCGCGCCGACCGCTCGAAAGCAGCGACCGTATTCTCAAACGTGGCGGCCGCGGGATCGGCCGCAATCGCTTCCACGGCCGCAAACTGCTCCTGCATGCCGGCCTCGAGGGCCGGCGCGAAGTCGCCGACGGGCACCCGGCCATACGGGGGGACGCCTCCATAGGGACCTGACCACGGGGCGAGCAGCGGAGTGGCGGCGAGTGTGGGCGTGCTGGATGTCGTGGCTGTTATGGCTGTCATGGCGGGGATCATACAGCCAACGACCGCAGTGCAGAGCCACGTCAGGTGATTCGCCGCCGATGGAATATAGTGGCGACCATGAAGAATGGTGGATCGGAACTGGCGGCCGCGGAGCCGACGCGGGTCTTGGTGGTCGAGGACGACGAGGCCTCGCGGCGGGCCGTCGTGCAGTGCCTCCGCGAGGACGGCTGCATCGTGTTCGAGGCCCCGGACGGGCTGGCCGGCCTCGACCTGGCCGGTCGTGAGCGGATCGACCTGATCGTGCTCGACCTGATGCTGCCGAAACTCGACGGCGAGCATGTGCTCGAGAGGCTGCGCCGCACGAGCGCCGTTGCCGTGATCGTCGTCTCGGCCAAGCGGGAGGAGGACGACCGCGTCGCCGCCCTCGAGCTCGGTGCCGACGACTACCTCACCAAGCCGTTCACCGTGCGGGAGCTCCGCGCCAGGATGCGGGCGGTGCTGCGGCGGGTCGAGGGGGAGGTCACCAGCGCGATTCTGGTGGGGGATGTGATGATCGACCTCGACGCCAAGACGGCGTCCCGCGGGGGCACGCGGATCCCGTTGACCCCGATGGAGTTCGACCTGCTCGTGCTGCTGGCCCGGCACCGAGGCAAGCTCGTGTCTCGCGAGCAGATCGAGTTGGCGATCCACGCGGGAGCCGAGCCGCAGGTGAGCAACGTCGTCGACGTGCTGGTGCTCCGCCTGCGGAAGAAACTTGGCCAAGAACTGATCACGACCCGCCGCGGCCACGGATTCATCATCGATGCCTAGGTTGCCCGTCCGTTCGCTGCGTTGGCGATTCGCCTTTTGGTTCGGACTGTTCTTCACGGTCATGGCGGTTGGGAACCGCTACCTGCATTTTCTGCTGGCCGTGGACCTGCTGGCCCGCGATGTCGACGCCCAGCTCTGGTCCCGGCTCGCCGACCTGAAAACCCAGCACCGCTACGCACCGCAGACGCTCGTCGCGCCGGGTATGGGGCTCGCGGACGAGATCCTACCCGACGTGCGGCAGGCGACCGACCGGAAGCCGTCTCTGGTGCTACGCTTCGTGATGCCCGCCGAGAGCCGGAGCGACCTGGCGGCTCCCTCCTTCCCGTGGTTCGGCGGTGTCTGGCGGCCCGATGGCTCGGCGATCGCCACTCACGACCTGCCGCCGACCGTGTCGTGGGATCCGGGTTGGAGCGACCGCCTCGATCGAATCTGGAACACCGCGGACCGGTCGGCGAGGCTCGCGGCGACCGCCGGGGACGACGGCGCCATCCTGGTCGTCGGGACGCCGCTCGCCGACGTCATTCAGGCCGCCCGGCAGACGGTGATGTTCGAGGCCGCCACCCTGATCGCCGTGCTGCTCCCGACGCTGGCGATCGCCTGGCTGCTGCTCTCCAGCCTGCTGACGCCGCTCGGCGGCATCACGGAGACGGCGCGGCGGATCCGGGCGGGGCACTTCGAGGAGCGGATGGACGTTGCCGGGGTCGACGCCGAAGTGGCCGGCATGGCCGAGACGATCAACGGGATGCTCGACCGACTCGACACGATCCGCGTGAACCAGTCACGGCTCAACACCGACGTGGCCCACCAGGTGCTCAATCCCGTGCATGCGATCATGCTCGAAACCGACGTCTCGATGCAGCGGCAGCGGCCACGAGAGGAGTTGGAGCACACGGTCGCAACGGTGCACGACCTGGCCGTGCGGATCGAGGCGCTCTGCGAGTCGCTGCTCACCTACGCCCGGGCCCAGGCGATCGAGCCGGCGGACCTCAAGCCCGTGGATATCGAGCCGATCATCTCTGCCGCGGTCGATCGCGTGTCGGCCATCAGCACCGCCCGCGGGATCCTCGTCGAAGTGGCGGTGACGTCTGCCGTCGTCAGGGGCGGCAGCGAACCGCTCGAGGAGGTGTTCGTGAATTTGCTCGCGAATGCCATCGAGCACAGCCCGCCCACGACTCGCGTGACAATCGAAAGTGCGGTGGCCGCCGATCGCTGCATCGTGGCGGTTGTCGACCATGGCGCGGGGGTCGCGGCTGCCGATGTCCCCCGGCTATTCAGCCGATACTTTCGCGGTGATCGGCCTTCGCTCCCGGATCAGGGGCACGGCCTGGGGCTCGCGATCTGCAAGGGGATCGTGGAGCAGCACGGCGGCAGCATCGACTACCGCGACACGCCGGGCGGAGGCGCCACGTTCGAGGTGCGGCTGCCGCGGGCCGAGTCATTCTCCTGAGCTACCAACTGT
>Ga0164295_10002071_pt1 | contig 16664 bp, 16 predicted proteins | sample GEODES006metaG_FD_111798 | JGI IMG/M metagenome (GOLD analysis project Ga0164295, IMG submission 111798) | Oligotrophic lake water microbial communities from Sparkling Lake, Wisconsin, USA - GEODES006 metaG | ecosystem: Environmental > Aquatic > Freshwater > Lake | place: USA: Sparkling Lake... | reverse complement strand
GACCCGATTGCCCGAATTCACCAAGGTGTAAAACAACTGCACCAACTTGCCGTGCAAGACCGTTTGGTCGTCACGCGTGGTGCGGATCGCGTAGACCACATCCAGCCCTTGTCGCCACAAATCGAACATTTTGGGCAGCAGATCAACCGGGTGTTGACCGTCAGCGTCCATGACCACCACCACCTCACCGGCTGCCGACGCCAAGCCGGCCGTGATGGCCGACTCCTTGCCGAAATTGCGACTCAGCTGCAAAAGCACCACCTCAGGATACTGGGCGCACAACTGCTCTGCGACAAGCACCGTGTCATCGCGGCTGCCATCGTCGACGATGATCAGTTCCACGCGTTCGGACAATGTCCGCAAAGTACGAAGAATCTCGCCCACCACAGGCGGCAAATTCTTGGCCTCGTTGTGCGCCGGCAGGATACACGAAAAAGTCGCTTTGTCGCGCACACTGACTGAGGCGGGCGCAATACCCCGATGGGCGAGAGGTGAAAGATTCAATGTAGTCATGGCGTGCTGCGATGGATGTGTCCATCCTAATGCAAAGGCGAAAAAAAACCCACCGACATTCGCACGGTGGGGACCTTGAGGCCTGAGCGCCTGATTTTACTTCTTGAGGCACTCGCTCATGAAGGCTTTGCGTTCGTCGCCTTTTTTACCTGCCGCATCGGCGTTACAGGTTTTCATTTTGTTTTGCTGTGTCGCTTGAGGCGTGGCCGCCGCTTCAGGCTTGGCACTCAGGCAGTTTTTCATGAAGTCTTTGCGCTCATCGCCCTTTTTGCCTTCGGCGTCTTTGTTGCAGGTGGCCATTTTGCTTTGCTGTGGTGTTTTTTCAGACGCACTGGCCGGCGCTGCTGGGGCTGCGGCAGGTGCTGGGGCCGCTACAGCTACTGGCGCTGCAGGGACTACCGCTTTGGCGGGCTCTGCCGCTTGTGCGAAGCCGGCGGCCAAAGTAACACCTAAAGCAATGAGAGAAAGAAATGTGCGCATGATGTATCTCCAAGAACTGTCAAAATTGACGAAGCATCCCTGCAGACACTGCGCTGCCTGGACACGCTCTTTAACGCCACGCGCAAGTACGCCGTGCACAACCCTCCTGTCATATTGTGTAACAGGGCACTCACTCCACTCTTCAACGCCTCTTCTTGCAGGCCCTTAAAATCAACCCATGCTTTCTGCCAAACAAGAATTGCTCACGGCTTTGGCCGTTGAGCTCGAGAACATCCTCCCCGGTGCGGGCGCCAAAGCGGCTTTCGAGTCGCCCAAGGTGGCAGCACACGGTGATTTCGCCTGCACTGCGGCCATGCAACTGGCCAAGCCCCTGCAACTCAATCCACGGCAACTGGGAGAGCAGTTGCGAAGCGCACTGCTGGCCAACCCTGTTTACGAGAAGTGGGTTGAAGGCATCGACATCGCGGGTCCGGGTTTCATCAACATACGCCTTAAACCTGCGGCCAAGCAGGCCATTGTTCACGAGGTGTTGGCCGCAGGCACACATTTCGGCGAGCATGCCAGCAACGGCCAGCGCGTTTTGGTCGAATTCGTGTCGGCCAACCCCACGGGGCCCTTGCATGTGGGCCACGGCCGTCAAGCCGCTTTAGGCGATGCGATTTGCAATTTGTTGGCCACCCAAGGTTTTGACGTTTACCGCGAGTTTTATTACAACGACGCCGGGGTGCAAATCAACACGCTGGCCCACAGCACCCAATTGCGCGCCGAGGGCTTCAAACCGGGTGATGCCTGCTGGCCGACCGCGCCTGACAATCCGGCCAGCAAAGCGTTTTACAACGGCGAATACATTGCCGACATCGCCAAAGACTTTTTGGCAAAGAAGTCCGTCAAATCGGACGACCGTGAATACACCGGCAGCGGCGATGTGGCCGACCTCGACAGCATCCGTCAATTCGCCGTGGCCTACCTTCGCCATGAGCAGGATTTGGACTTGAAGGCCTTTGAAGTCAAGTTTGACAATTACTACCTCGAAAGCAGCCTGTACACCAGCGGCAAAGTAGCCGATGCGGTGAATCGCCTGCAACTTGCCGGCAAAACCTATGAGCAAGACGGCGCTTTGTGGCTCAAATCCACCGACTACGGCGACGACAAGGACCGTGTGATGCGCAAAGGGGATGGCACGTTCACCTATTTTGTGCCGGATGTGGCCTACCACATGGCCAAGTGGGAACGTGGTTTTACCAAAGTCGTCAATATTCAGGGTACCGACCACCACGGCACCATTGCCAGGGTCCGCGCAGGCTTGCAAGCTGCAGGCGTGGGCATCCCTGAGGCTTATCCTGACTATGTTTTGCACACCATGGTGCGTGTGATGCGCGGCGGGGAGGAAGTGAAAATCTCCAAACGTGCCGGCAGCTACGTCACCTTGCGCGACCTGATCGAGTGGACGAGCAAAGATGCGGTTCGTTTCTTCTTGCTGTCGCGCAAGCCCGACACGGAATACACCTTCGATGTCGACTTGGCCATTCAAAAGAACAACGACAACCCCGTCTATTACGTGCAATACGCGCACGCCCGCATCTGTTCGGTCTTGCAGGCCTGGGCTGACAAAGACGGTGGTGATGCGGCAACCCTGAAACGTGTCGACTTGACGGCCCTGATCAGCCCGCAGGCGCAATCTTTGATGCTTCAATTGGCCAAATACCCGGCCATGCTGACCGCGGCGTCCAAGGATTTTGCGCCGCACGATGTCACCTTCTATTTGCGTGACTTGGCCGCCTGCTACCACAGCTATTACGACGCTGAGCGCATTTTGGTGGACGACGAAAATATCAAAAATGCGCGCTTGGCGCTGGTCGCCGCCGCCGCGCAAGTGCTGCACAATGGTCTGCGAGTACTGGGCGTTTCAGCGCCAGTCAAAATGTGATGAAGGTCAACAGATGAGACAGCATTCCCAAAAAGGTGGCGCCGCAATAGGTTTCATCATCGGTCTGGTGATCGGTTTGGCGGCCGCTTTGGCGGTGGCCATTTACGTGACCAAGGTGCCCACACCTTTCACCAACAAAAACCAGCCCCGATCGGCCGAGCAAGATGCGGCCGAAACGCAAAAGAACAAAGACTGGAATCCTAACGGTGGGCTGCAAAGCAAGCCCGCTGGGGATAGCAATCCTGAGACATCGCCGAATGTAGACACGAAAGAGTCAGCCAAGGACTCCCCCAAAGAGGTCATCAATGAGCCTGCAAAAGAGGCCGCCAAGTCTGAAGCCAAAGCAGAGACCAAGGCCGAGGCAAAGACCGAATCCAAAGCCGAAATCAAACCAGGGGTGACAGCCGACCCCTTGGGGGACCTGGTCAAATCCAAAGTCCCCCAAACAACATCGGGCAATACAGCAAGCAGCGCCGACCCGTTCACCTACTTTGTGCAAGCCGGTGCGTTTCGCAGCCAAGCCGAAGCCGATGCCCACCGCGCCAAGTTGAGCTTGATGGGTTTGGACGCCAAAATAAGCGAACGGGAACAGGCGGGCCGACAGGTTTACCGGGTCCGTTTGGGGCCCTATGATGACAAGGATGTGGCCGAAAATGCAAAGGCTCGTCTGGACAAAAACGGCATCGAAACCGCACTGGTTCGTGTACAACGCTGAGATCTACCTCTATTTTTTCGGAGTCTTTCACCATGAAACGTCGTGCTTTCAACCTCGCCACTTTACGTGTCGCCACCACCGCAGCCGTGGTCAGCAATGCATCGGCTTGGGCTCAAAATGCACCCGCCAAGCCCACCGGCGGGCCGATCAACCTCAAAGAGGGAAAAGATTACCAGAAGCTGGAACGCCCACTGGTGTCCGACGCAGGCACCGGCAAAATCGAAGTCATCGAATTCTTCTGGTACAGCTGCCCTCACTGCAATGCGTTTGAGCCGACCTTTGCCAACTGGGCCAAAGCCGCGCCGAAGGATCTGCTGATTCGGCGCATCCCCGTGGCCTTCAATGACAGCTTTGCCCCTCAACAGCGCTTGTTCTTTGCGCTGGAAGCCCTGAACCTGCTCGAGAGCTTGCACGTCAAGGTCTTCACGGCCGTGCACGTTGAAAAACTGGCCCTGAACACCGATGCCAGCATCCAGGCGTGGGTAGAAAAGCAAGGCGTGGACAAGACCAAATTCGCAGAAGCCTACAAATCCTTTGGCATGACCAGCAAATTACGCCGTGCCGTTCAATTGCAAAACGAATTCAAGGTCGAAGGCGTTCCGTCGCTCGGCATTGCAGGCCGCTTTTACACCGACGGTTCATTGGCAGGCAGCATGGAGCGGGCTTTACAGGTTGCCGAGGGCTTGTTGGCGCAAGTCAGACAAGGCAAATAAAACAGCTTTGCCGTTGGTTCTCAAGGGCCGCCAAAGTCCGCCTCATGGCGGACTTTTTTATGACCACGGCGTCGGCCAGACCCCGCTTGCGCCTACAATCCAAGCAAGATTCGCGCCCTTATGAAATTTCCCCTTGCACTGACCTCTTTGGCCTTGGCTGCTTTTTTGGCGGCACCCACAGCCACGGCTGAAAAGGCCGACAGTAAACAACCGATGCACATTGAGGCGAACGCACTCAAACACGATGAGTCTGCGCAAATCACCACCTTCACAGGCCGCGTCATGGTCACCAAAGGCACACTGGTGCTGCGTTCAGAAAAACTCGAAGTCCAGCAAGACAAAGAAGGCAAGCAAGTTGCCAAGCTCTGGGCGGCCAAAGGCGAACGCGCTTTTTTCAGGCAAAAGCGCGAAGGCCTGGATGAATTCACAGAAGGTGAAGCCGAGACCGTCATTTACGACAACCAGGCCGACAAAATCACGCTCACGGGCCGCGCTGAATTGCGAAGCTACAGGGGGCAACAACTTTCAGACCGATTGCAGGGTCACCTGATCGTTTTCGACAACACCACCGAAGTTTTCACTGTGGATGGCAAAGCGCCCACGGGCTCCACCCCCGCAGGCAGTCAACGCATCAAAGCCACTTTGACGCCACGCAACACGGCCAAAGACGAGAGCAAAGACAACAACAAAGACAACAGTTTGGCGCCTTTGCTTCAAAGCAGCCCTCGCCTGACCGGGGGCAAGCCTTGAGCAACGCCCCGCTTGCACCCGCAAACAGTGCGGCGTCCTTACAGGTCAGCAGCTTGGAGGCTCGACACCTCGAAAAGGCCTATGGCAGCCGCAAAGTCGTGCATGACGTTTCGCTCCGAGTGAACAAAGGCGAAGTTGTCGGTTTGCTCGGCCCCAACGGCGCAGGCAAAACCACTTCGTTTTACATGATCGTTGGCCTGGTGCATGCGGATGGGGGCCAGATCATGATTGACGGTCAGGAGGTGACCGACATGCCGATTCACCGCCGCTCGCGCATGGGCCTGTCCTACCTGCCGCAAGAAGCCTCCATTTTTCGCAAACTCACTGTGTCCGAAAATGTACGGGCCGTGCTGGAATTGCAACGCGATGCCAACGACAAACCGCTGAGTGAAGCTGCCATCACCTTGCGTTTGCAAGAGTTGCTGGAAGACCTGCGTGTAGACCATTTGCACGACTCCCCCTCCCTCGCCTTGTCAGGTGGCGAGCGGCGACGGGTCGAGATTGCCCGCGCATTGGCGACCCAACCGCGTTTTATTTTGTTGGACGAACCCTTTGCCGGCATTGACCCGATTGCCGTGATTGAGATTCAGCGCATCATTGCTTTTTTGAAAGAACGCGGAATCGGCGTCTTGATCACCGACCACAATGTGCGCGAAACCCTGGGCATTTGCGACCACGCCTTCATCATCAGTGAAGGCCGTGTTCTGGCCCAGGGCACGCCCGAGCAAATCGTCAACAACGCTGACGTGCGTCGCGTGTATTTGGGCGAACATTTCCGAATGTGATCGAATGGCTGCAATTCACGCCCTCCTGACCCCCTTGGCGCCCACCGCTTGCGCCATTGCAGGAGAAGGCGCAGCATGAAGCAAAGTTTATCTCTGCGCATGTCGCAGCATTTGGCACTCACACCGCAGTTGCAACAATCCATTCGTTTGCTGCAACTGTCGACCTTGGAGTTGAGCCAAGAAGTCGAGCAAATGCTCGACGAAAACCCGTTTCTTGAACGCGCTGCCGAAGAGTCCATGGCGGAGGAATTCGGTCTGCCCGAAGCAGATACCCGCGTGAGCTTGGGCGATCGGGTGACCGAAGCCGCCACAGAGGCACGTGACAACAGCAATGAGGCCAGCGCGGAAACCACCGCCACGGTGGCCACGGACGAAGCCGTGCAAGATGTGGCCGAGAGCTGGGAAGGCGATGGCAGTGCCGATGTTGCTCCCGACGACAGCGAATGGGGCAACGATGCCAGTTCACGCAAAACCTCCGACAGCGATGCGCCTGACGCAATCGACTTGGCTCGTGGCTTGGGCTCTTTCACCGAGTTCCTGCACCGCCAAGCCTTGTCTTTGCGATTGTCAGAAGTTGACCGCGCCGCGCTGCGTTACCTGATTGAATCTCTCAACGACGACGGCTACCTTGAGGACTCGCTGGAATCGCTGGCGCAAGGCTTGGCGGGCACAGACGAGCTGGAACAACTCGAAGAACTGGTGCACCGCTTCACCGTCGCCCTGAGCCTCTTGCAATCCTTAGAGCCCGTGGGCGTCGGTGCGCGGGGTTTGGCAGAATGCCTGCGCTTGCAAATCAAAGCGCAACTGCAAGAAGACCCCGACCACCGCATCTGGCAAGCTGCGCTCAAAATCTGCACCCAACCGCTGGAGCTTTTGGCCAAACGCGATGTCAAGCGTCTGTTGGTGTTGTGTGGCGAAGACGACGTCACCATCAAGGCCGCCATCGCTTTGATTACCCGCCTCGAGCCCAAACCTGCCAGGCCCTTTGCCAATGCAGAACAGCACGTGATCATTCCGGATGTGTTGGTGACCAACACCCGCCCCAACGGCGAGCCGCGTTTCAAAGTACAGCTCAATCCCGATGTGATGCCCCGCCTGCGGGTGCATGACATCTACGCAAACGCCCTGCGCGGCGGTAAAAGTGAAGCGCATCAGGGCTTGCAACAGCGACTGCAAGAGGCACGGTGGTTCATCAAAAACATTCAGCAACGGTTTGACACCATCTTGCGCGTGTCAACCGCCATTGTCGAACGGCAAAAGAGTTTTTTCATCCATGGCGAATTGGCCATGCGGCCGTTGGTGCTGCGTGAAATTGCCGATGAACTCGGCTTGCACGAGTCCACCATCAGCCGAGTCACGACCGCCAAGTACATGACCACTCCCATGGGCACGTTCGAATTGAAGTACTTCTTTGGCTCAGGCTTGGGCACCGACAGCGGAAGCGCTGCGTCAAGTACGGCTGTCAGGGCCTTGATTCGCCAGTTGGTGGCCGCCGAAAGCCCCGCCAAACCCCTGTCAGACAATCAGCTGTCGGAAATGCTGAAAGAACAAGGCATCGACTGCGCGCGGCGCACGGTGGCCAAATACCGTGAGGCGCTCAAAATTGCGCCCGCCAACCTGCGAAAAACCCTGTGAATTCACTGCAACTTTTTTTACCTTGCGCCGCCGGTGTCGAGGGGTTTCTGGCCGACGAGATTCACGGCATCACCGGTCTGACCGGCCAAGACCTGATGACTGGGCGGGGTGGCGTGGTCGTGCGTGCCTCCTGGCGTGAAGCCCTGTTGCTTAATTTGCACTGTCGCTTGGCCCAGCGGGTGCTGGTGCAACTGTCGCAAACCCTGTACCGCAACGAAAAAGACCTGTACGAAGCAGCCAGTGATGTGGCGTGGGAGATTTGGTTCACCACCCAGCAAACTTTCAAAATCGAAGTCACTTCGCAACACAGCCCACTGACCAGTCTGAACTTTGCGGCACTGAAAATCAAAGACGCTGTGGCCGATCGCTTTCGCGCCAAGCGCGGCGAGCGCCCCGATGTGAACACGCAATGGCCTGATGTGCGCATCTATGCACACCTGACCACCGACCATGCCACGCTGTACATTGACACCTCCGGTGAACCCCTGTTCAAGCGCGGATGGCGCGCTGACAAAGGCGATGCGCCCTTGAAAGAAACCTTGGCCGCAGCCATGATCGCCGCCAGTGGCTGGGACGCGACCACGCCGCTGTACGATCCTTGCTGCGGCAGCGGCACGATCGCCATTGAGGCCGCGCAAATGGCTTGCGGGATAGCACCCGGCATCTTGCGCCGCTTTGGTTTTGAAAAATTATTGCCTTACCAGCCGCATGTCTGGCAAGGGCTCCTGGAACAAGCCCAGGCCGCAGAGCATGCGCCTACCGCGCCTATTTATGGCAGCGATGTGGCGCACCGCATGGTTGACTTTGCCGAACGCAACGCCCAGCGCGCAGGGGTTGCAGACGCCATTCAATTGCGCGGCGGCGATGCACTGCAACGCATGCCGCCCAGCGACACACCCGGCGTGATGCTGCTCAACCCGCCCTATGGCGAGCGGATTGTGGCGGCCGGTATTGCGGGCCGTGGACGGGATGAATTTGAACCCGGCGCGCTGGCCGCGCAGCGACAAGGCAGCCACCGCGAAACCGCACACACCGATGACGGAGGTGACTTTTTCAACCAACTGGCCTCGCATTGGAAAAAGAACTACAGCGGATGGACCGCCTGGATGCTCACGCCCGACTTGAAATTACCCAGCCGCATGCGCCTGAAAGAAACGCGCCGCGTGCCCCTGTGGAACGGTCCCCTTGAGTGCCGCCTGTTCCGCTTTGACATGATGAAGGGCTCGGTGCGTGACAAGCTCTGAAGCCTTGACCACGGTGTTGGACACCAACATCGTGCTGGACTTGTGGGTTTTTAACGATCCACGCACCCAAGGTTTACGCACGGCACTGAACCAAAGCCGTCTGCACTGGATTGCCACTGCGGCCATGCGCGAAGAACTGCGCCGTGTGCTGAGCTACCCTCATCTGCTCGCCCGCCTGCAAGCGCATAGCCGCCATGCCGAAGATGTGCTCAATGAATTTGACCATCGGGCCGCTTTGCTTGAGGACGCCCCCAAAGCCCCTTGCACCTGCAAGGACCCGGACGATCAAAAATTCATCGACCTGTCGGTTGCGCACCGCGCCTTGCTGCTCAGCAAAGATGCGCAAGTGCTGTGTATGCGTCGCCGCCTGGAGCGACAAGGCGTGACCCTGAACCCCCACATACCAGCGCCGCCCGGATTTACCGTGCTGGCTGAACACAAAGACTTTTACGCGCAGTTATTTACCCCTTGATCTATTTTTGAAATGACCACCACCGCTGACACCGGCCTTCAGCCGCAAGACTTTGACGCCCTCGACGACATCCTCGACGATGTGCGCACACGCTATGACGAAACGCCGCAATGGGAGTTTTGCGAAGGCTTTTTAGCGGCCATGGTCTGCTGCCGCACGCCGCTGGCAGAAGACGAATGGTTGACCGTTCTGCTGGGCATGGACGAAGGTGGCAGCTTTGCCAATGAGGCACAGCGTGATCGTTTCCTGGCCTTGTGGTGGCAACGTTTTAATGAAGTCAAAACCGCTCTCGATGCCGATATTGAGGCCCTTGACGATGACCGCGCCTACGCGCCTGAAGTCATGGACATCCGCGGTGCGATTGCCAGCTTGCCGCCTGAAGAACGCACGGAGATTGAGGGCGACGAAATTCCATCCTTTGCGCAAGTTTGGGCACTGGGCTTCATGTTCGCGGTGGAAAATTGGCCAGACGAATGGCTTGCACCCAAAGACAAAGATGCCGCCAAACTGCACGATCACTGTCTGGAAGCGATCGTTGCCCTGACCGAAGACGACACCGACGAACCCACGCTGTCGGCCCTGAGTGAAAACGGCCCGGCCAGCGTGAGCGAGTCGCGCTTAAACACCTATGGCGAAGCCCTGTGGGCCGTCTACGACCTGCGTGAAATCTGGCGCAGCATCGGCGCCCGCGTGGTGCAAGTCATCCGCGAAAAAACGCCCGGCCGCAACGACCCTTGCAGTTGCGGCAGCGGAAAAAAATACAAAAAGTGCTGCGGCACCCATGGATTCAAGCCCACCACATGACGCCCTATGGCACTTGACCTCACATTTGTTCTGGCCAGTATGGCCGCTTTGTTTGTCGGCTTGTCCAAAGGCGGTTTGCCCGCGATTGGCATGCTGGGTGTGCCGCTTTTGTCGATGGTCATGTCACCCATGAAAGCGGCCGTTTTGCTGCTGCCGATTTATGTGATCTCTGACATGGTCAGTGTGTGGCTGTACCGCCGGCATTTCAGTGCGGTCAACCTGAAAATTTTGGTACCTGCTGGCGTCTTCGGGGTGTTTATCGGCTGGCTGACGGCTTCTTACATTTCGGACACTGCAACCAAGCTGTTGATTGGCAGCATGGGCCTTGTTTTTTGCCTGCACAGCTGGTTTCGCAAAAGTGCAGCGCCCACCCAATCAGCCACCCTTCCGAAGGGCTTTTTTTGGGGGAGCTTGGCCGGCTTCACCAGCTTTACCTCACACGCGGGCGCACCGCCGTTTCAGGTCTATGTGCTGCCCCAACGCTTGCCCAAGATGGTATATGCCGGCACCGCCACCCTGCTGTTTGCCTTTATCAATGCTGCAAAAATCTTGCCCTACCAACTGCTGAGCCCCTACGCTGTCGATGATCTGGTACACGCCGCCGTTCTGATTCCGGCCGCATTGATCGGCACGGTGGTGGGGGCTTATTTGACAAAAAGAATCGCCGACGTTTGGTTTTTCAAAATAGTTCAGGCCTGCCTGTTCTTGATTTCAATCAAGCTCATGGCCGATGCAGTGGGTTCTTACACCGCTGTGTAACGCACTTGGCAAGCAGGCTTGAAGCCGGTTAACGACTTTGTACGGTCAGGTGATTTTAAAAACGGTGCGGATGATTTTTCCGGCTTTCTTTTGCTCGAACACCGACCACTGTTTGATGCCTTTGACAAGCACCGAAGCACTGATGTCTTTGACCGGCATTTTGTTTTTCAGCTGCGCAGTGATCCAGTCCTGCACATGCGGATAGACAAGCCCTTGCTCACCCGTAGGGGTCAACAGTTCAAGTCCCGCCACTTTGGCGCTGACGGTGACAAAGAGTTCGGTTGCTGGCATGGTTTATTCTCAACCCAAAGGGCGCAACAAGTTCCCGCAGCCAACGCGGGAAAGGCGGGAAAGGCGGGAGCAGCAGGCTTCAATCGACTTTAGCCCCCGACACTTTGACCACTTGCGCCCATTTCTTGTGCTCGCTTTCAATGAAAGTCAGAAACTGGGCCGGCGTATTACCACTTGGAATCGCACCTTGCGCCAGCATCTTTTCTTTGATCGCCGGGCTGTTCAAGGACTTGGCTACTTCTTGCTGTACACGGTTGATGATGTCAAGCGGCGTGCCCGCGGGGGCCATCAAACCGAACCAACTGCTGGCATCAAAGCCTTTCAGCCCGGCGGCTTCTTCGATGGTGGGCAACTCGGGTATGGCGCCTGAACGCTGGGCACTGGTGACGGCCAAGGCCTTAAGCTTGCCTGACTTGATCAGCGGCAAAGCCGAAGGCAGGTTGTCAAACATCACGTCCATGCTGCCACCCATCATGTCCAGCAAAGCAGGGCTGGAGCCGCGATAAGGAATGTGCGCCATAAAGATGCCGGTTTGGCTCTTGAACAGTTCACCCGCCAAATGAATCGATGTGCCATTCCCGCTGGAGGCCATATTGAACTGACCCGGCCGGGCCTTGGCCGCCTTGATGAAGTCGCTCACCGTGTTGATGTTCAAGGCCTTGGCTTTGTCAACGTTGACTATCATCACGTTGGGTACAGAAGCGACCAGCGTAATGGCCGTAAAGTCCTTGAAGGGGTCGTAAGGTAATTTGGGGTACAGGGCGCGGTTGATGCCGTGGGTGCCCACGGTACCCATCAAAATGGTGTACCCATCTGGGGCCGATTTGGAGACGGCTTCTGCACCCACGTTGCCCCCCGCGCCGGCACGGTTTTCCACCACAAACTGCTGACCAAAGGCTTTGGACAACTCGGGCGCCAGAGCACGCGCCAAAATATCGGTGGTACCGCCGGGTGCAAAAGGCACCACAATCTTGACGGGTTTCTGAGGCCATGCCGATTGGGCGTTCACTGCAGCGCCCGACCACAACAACGAGACAGCCACCACACCGAAAGTGAGTTGCCGGCGGGTGAATAAAAAGCGCTGCATGGGATATTCCTGTCCTGTAAACAATCTGCGATCATGCCATGCGGGCCAAGTCATCACGGCCGAAGAAGTGAGAAATAAACTCTCGTCCTTTTCAACACCTCAAACTTTCTCTGTTTGCAGGCGGGCTTTCAATACAGGCTTTTGAACTTTACCCAAAGCGCTCTTGGGCAAACTGTCCAGAAAGACGACCCTGCGCGGTAATTTAAATCTGGCGATCGATCTTTGCAAATGGGCAATGATTGACTCTTGGCTCAATACCTGTCCCGCCTCGGAGTGCGTCCGCACCACCACCGCGACCGGCACCTCGCCCCACCGCAGGTCAGCCAAACCGATCACCGTGCATTCGGCCACGCCGTCCAAAGTGAGGAGCAAGTTTTCAATCTCTGCGGGATAGATGTTTTCTCCGCCCGAAATAAGCATGTCTTTGCTGCGGCCCACAATGGTGATGCAGCCGTCAACGTCCCGCCTGCCTAAATCACCAGTCGCGAACCAACCCTCCAACAAGCCGTCATGGGTGGCGGACACGCCCTCTTGCGCGCGCTGCCAATACCCGCGCATGACGTTGGGTGCCCGGATAAAGACCTGCCCAACGTGGCCCAACGGGACTTCTTGGCCTTGCTCATTGCGCAACTGCACCTGTGCCAAAGGTGAGGGCCAACCTGTGGTGCCTGGACGGGCCATGGCCTGATCCAAGGGCAGCACAATGGAAACAGGGCCTGTTTCGGTGGTGCCATAAATTTGCCCCACCGGAATGCCTCGGTCATGAAACGCCTGCAAGTAGGGCAAAGGAAGGGTCGACGACCCCGTCATCACACCGCGCAAGCTTGTCAGATCGGTACCCTGCCATTCGGGGTGGTCCATCACCGCACGCAAAGTGGCAGGCACCAACAAGGACAGGGTCGGTTTGTCTTGGGCTACCGCGCGCAACCACATTGCCGGCTCAAAACGCGGGTGCAAAGTGACCGTGACGCCGCACAGCAAAGCGGGCAAAGTCTGGATACACAGTCCCCCGACATGAAACAAAGGCAGGGTAGACAGCACATGGTCGGCTGCCCTGAAGCCGTGCGCAAAGTCACTGGCCTGCGCATTGGCCAGCAAACCGGCCTGCGTGTGCACAGCGCCCTTGGGTTTTCCGGTCGTGCCGGAGGTGTAAACCAGCAAGACCGGCGCATCGGCTTGGACTTGAGGCAAAGCCAAACAATGCGGCGATGCGTTGTCAATCAAGCGTTCTTGCAGCACAAAGCGGCAGTCGTCTGCCCTTTCGTCCAGACCCCATCGCGCAGCCATGGTGGCAAGGGCGGCATGGGCGGCATCGTGGACCAGTAATTTGGGCTGCGCATCTTGCAGAACTTGGCGCAATTCTGCGGCGGCCAACCGGTAGTTGAGGGGCATGAAAATCACACCCAATCGTGCACAAGCCACCAAGGTGAGCAATTGCAACTCGTGGTTCAAACCCAGCCACGCCAAGCGGTCTCCAGCTTGCACAGCCCATGTGGCTTGCAAATGACCGGTCACCCTTTCAATGCGTCGCCAGAACGTGGCGAAGTCGCAAGCCACAGCGGCTTTCCCCGGCAAACCATTTCGCACAGCCGTGACGTTCGCATGGGTCTTTGCCAACGCGGCAAAACGCGCCGCAATGGGCGAGAACGCATCGCCCATGCCGAGTCGATTGCTCATTCGTCTTTCTCTCCGGGCTCGTACAGGGCTTCTCGGCCCAAACGGTCCAGACACAATTCAGCGGTCCATGGCAGCATCAGGGAACCGCATCGGGCATCGCGGTACAAACGCTCCAACGGCAAGGACTTGAGCATCGACTGACCACCGCAGGTGCGAATCGCCAAACGGGCGATGTCTTGCGCATTTTCCATGATCGTGTATTGCGCGGCATAAGCCCGCAATCGCGACGATTTGGGCGGGTCTATTTTGGCGTCTTCGATGGCACGCAAAAACAAATTACGGGTTTGCTCCAGTTTGATGAACATCTCTGCAACGGCGATTTGCTTGGTGGCAAATTGACGCCGCTTGACGGGGCCCGTGCCCGGAATTTCGCCGCGCAAATAAGCCACCGTGAAATCGTAGGCCGCCTGGGCGATCCCCATGTAGGTGGGTGAAAGCGTCATGAACATGTGCGGCCAGCGGCTGGCAGCCTGGAAATAAATGCCTTGCGGCATCAGCGCGGCGTTGTCGGGCACAAAGACATCTTTGAAAATCAAATTGCGTGAGACGGTGGCACGCATGCCCAAAGGGTCCCATTCGCCCTCGACCACCACACCGGGTGCATCGCGTGGTACAGCCAAATACAAAGTGTCGCGTCGTGACAATTCCTGGCCCTGTTTTTTCTCTGTGCACAACACACCAAAATAGTCTGCCGCATCCGACAGGGATGCAAATATTTTCTTGCCATTGATCCGCCAACCCCCTTCAGTTCTGACAGCAAGGGTGCCAAAGGGTTGAGCGCCTGCGGCGGCAGCGCCACCTTCGGAAAAAGGCTGTGCATAAATCGCGCCCTCGTTCACCACGCGCGCGAAATGCGCCTTTTGGTGAACGCGATGAAGAGCGCGTTGATCGGGCGTCATCTCCAAATCTTCGGACAACAGGCCACTCCACATCATGGTGCAGACATGCATATTGAAGGTCAGGGCTGTGGCACCGCACCAGCGGCCAATTTCAGCAGAGACCATGGCGTAGCTTGCGTAATCCGCACCCATGCCGCCATGCGCTTCGGGCACGCACAAGGCCAGCAAACCGTTGGCACGCATATCGGCATAGTTGGCAAAGGGAAACTGGGCATCGCGGTCCAACTGCGGCGCACGGTCCGCAAACTTATCTCGGCCCAGCGCGTAGGCCATGTGCATGCATTCGCGCTGTTTGTCGCTCAGCGGATAGTCTTCACCGCAAATCGGAATGTAGTTGTGCATCTGCATCACTCGGCCCTGTCAATTCCATGTTGTTTTAAAAAGCATTCGATCACGGCATTGAAGCGGTCCGGCTGCTCAAAGCACAACAAATGCCCCGCATCGGCCAGCACCTGGAACACAGCGCCGGGTATTTTTTCGGCCATTCGGCGCATGACTTCGGGTGGCGCCGTTGTGTCGCATTCGGCCGCCAGGCACAAAGTAGGAACGGTGATGGTGGGCAAGGCGGCGCGCTGCTCAAAAGTCACCAGTGCCTGAATACTTGCGCGGTAAGTGGCAGAGGGCACGGCAGACATACAGGCTCTGGCCAAAGCAAAACCGGCCCCTTGGTAAGCAGGCGCGACCATGGTGGGGATCAAGGCATCCGCCACATCGGCCATGGTCTTGCCTGCATCCAAGGGCGCTAAGCGTTGGGCTACAAATTGTTTTTGAAAATCCCCGGTGGAATTGCCAAAGGCAGGACTGCTGGCAGCGATCACCAGACCGGCAATGCGTTGCGGGTATTGGGTCCAGGCTTGCTGGGCCACCATGCCACCCATGCTGTGTCCGATCAGCACCGCATGCTGGATGCCCGCAGCATCCAGCATGCGCAATAAGGCATCGGCCAACGCAGGGAAGTCGATCGGGTTCAGCGCCGCGCTCTGGCCATAGCCCGGCATGTCCCATGCAAGGGCCCGCCAACCCGCTTGGCCGAAGTAAGCCAACTGCGACGTAAATCCTTGCTTGCCGCCACCAATACCGTGCAAAAAAACCAGCACCGGCTGAGCGGGGTCTGCACTGCGCCCGGCTTCTGCCCACACTGGCACGCTCAATGTCACTGGCAAGGCATTCATACCAAGGCACCTCGGTTCACAACCACCTGCCCATCTAACGCAATGGTGCACCCGCGCATGGGCAAGTCAAAATGCCCCTGTGTGTGACGCGCGGCCACTTCGTTGGCACCGGTGGAATACAAAAAATTGCCTGCAAACGCACGCAACTCGGTCCCATTGCAATCGCGTTTGTCGTAAAAAGTCATCGCATCCCAACGGGCCTTCGGGTTCAAACCGTAGCCCACATGTGACACGGCATAGGCAGCGCGATGGCCTTCCAGGTCTTCCCATGCTTGGTAATACCCGCGCATCATGTCGGCATCCACACCCGTGCCCGCGATCTCGGTAATGCCGTCGTTTTCGATGGTCAGGGTGATCGTGTCTCGCAGATAGGACTTGAAAGTCAGGTTCACATCACCGGGCGCCATGACCAAAGTGCCATTGACTGAGCCCGCTTTGGGAAAAGCCAAAGCCAAGCCAGCGGGCCAATGCGACACCATGCCGGGCTTGGGACAAAAGCCCCACACGCCACCCACAACAGCACCTTGCAGATCGATGAGCAACTGCGTGCCGGCATCCGATGTCACCTGCATAGACCGGGCTTGGCGCAAAGCGCGCATGGCGCTGCGCACCGACGCCTCCAACGCAGGATCGGGCACGGTACGCTCCAGGATTTCCGGATGTTCGTTGGAGACCATCAGCAGGCGAGGCACGTTCCCGTCAGCCCCCTTCATGATCACCGGCAACTCGGGGGCATGCAACATGCCTTCCACTGTGCAGTCCACGATGAAGGAGGAGCGG
>Ga0164295_10002070_pt1 | contig 16664 bp, 9 predicted proteins | sample GEODES006metaG_FD_111798 | JGI IMG/M metagenome (GOLD analysis project Ga0164295, IMG submission 111798) | Oligotrophic lake water microbial communities from Sparkling Lake, Wisconsin, USA - GEODES006 metaG | ecosystem: Environmental > Aquatic > Freshwater > Lake | place: USA: Sparkling Lake... | reverse complement strand
ATGAAGTATGCGTTGGGCGGGACGAACACCAACGACAAGGTGAGCTTGCCGACGATCTCCCTGAACGGATCGAACGTGACTCTGACGGCGGTGGTGCGGACCAACGACACCAATTTGACGATTATTGGTCAGTCGACCACAAATCTGGCGGCAGCTTGGACGACGATCTCCCCAAACTCCAACGGGGTTGTCTCAACCAACATCAACAACGTGCCGGAGGGATGTCAGCGCAGGGATTTTTCGGTGAATGGGGGAACAAACAGCCGGACATTTTTGAGGTTGAAGGCAACGCAGCCGTAGGCGTCGGACAAGACTCCTCGCAACAGACTCGCCACGCCGAGAAAATTTTAAAAAACCTTTGCGGACATGGCGTGAGTAGGTCGGATCCGCAGGCTTTGGGGTTTGAGTGGTGGGTTCGGAACTGGTACATGAGAGGATGACCTTTCGTAACGTATTATTCTGTTCCTTATTCGTTTTTTCCTTTCAGGTTTTTGCGTCAGCACCCGTGACCGTGCGGGTAGACACGGAGAAACCGATTCGGACGATTCCGGAGGATTTTTGTGGGCTGAGTTATGAAACAAAGATGGTTTTGGCGAACACCAATACGGGGAAGCACTACTTCCGCGGGGATAATCTCCCTTTGATCACGACATTCAAAACCCTGGGGATCAAACATCTGCGGGTGGGGGGAAATACGGCAGAGCGTCCGACGGTCAATATTCCCGATGAAAAGGACATCGATGAGCTCTTTGCCTTTGCTAAGGAGGCGGGAGTGAAAGTGATCTACAGTGTACGACTACAGAAGAACACGCCAGAGGCGGCGGCTAAAGTGGCCAAGTATGTGAACGAAAAGTACGGGGATCGGCTTTCCTGTTTCATTTTGGGAAATGAGCCAAACAAGGACATGAAGTATGGGGAGTTTTTGGCGGAGTGGAAAAAGTTTCGAGAGGTGATCGTTCGGCCCGAGTATGTTCCGTCGGCCAAGTTCTGTGCGCCGACGGCGACCGATCGGAATCCCGACTGGTCGAGAGACATGGCGGGGGAGCCTGGGATGAAGGAGATGTTGGCGATGATCGGTCAGCACTACTACCCAGGCGGGGACGGTCCGAATGTGAAGGACATTGTGAAAGCGCGGGATGATATGCTTTCTCCTGTTTGGCATCCGAAGTATCAGGCGTTTTACGATCTCTTCGTGCCGGCGGTGCTGAAGAACGGGTTAAAATTCCGGATGAATGAGGGAAGTAGTTTTTCGAAGGGCGGGGCTTTGGGGGCGAGCGATACGTATTCCGCCTCGCTATGGATTTTGGATTATCTGTACTGGTGGGCGCATCACAGTGCAAGCGGGTTAAACTTTCACACGGGGGAGAAGGTGATTCCCGGGACAGTGGGGCCGGACAAACCGAACGTGTACACGTCGCTGACCAGTTCGGCGAACGGGTACACGATTTTGCCTCCTGGGTACGGGATCAAGATGTTTGAGTTGGGCGGGCACGGGGATCTGTTGCCTGTCGAGGTGGAGAGGAATAAGGAAAAGGTTAACCTGGTGGCGTACGGGGTGATGGAATCGCCAGGAGTCGTAAATGTGACACTGATTAACCGAGAGTACGGGTCGAAGGGGAGGGCGGCGCAGGTGGAGCTTGAGGTGGGAAAGTCTGTGGAGAAGGCGGAGACGATCACGATGAGTCAGAGGGATGGGGACATTGCACAGGTGGATGGGGTGATGGTGGGTGGGGCAAAGTTTGGCGAGGATGGAGCGTGGGCGGGTAAATGGTCTGATTTGATCCTGGGAGTCGACGGAAAGAAGAAGCTGAAAATTGAAGTTCCGCCTGCCACAGCCGTAGTTCTGAAACTCAGATATCGATAAGTAGGGCGGAGCTTATGAAGCGTATCAGGGTGATGATTTTGGCTTTCCTGATTTTAGGATTGGGAACGGCGGTTCAGGCTGAGACTGAAAGCGAGTATGATATTTATGGCGGGTGGAGAAAGTTGCAGGGGAAAAAGACAGGGTTTTTTCATACGGAAAAGATTTCAGGGAAATGGTGGATTGTTTCTCCGGAGGGTAATGCCTTTTTCAGCAAGGGAGTGAATTCGGTTCATCCCCCGGGAAAAGACAGTTTTTCCGGGCAGGGCGCTGCTCAGGCAGTGGATTGGCTGAAGAGCTGGGGAATGAATACTGCGGGGTGTTGGTCGGATCCGGAATTGGCAGGGATGAAGATGGTGGTGACGATACGGCCCAAGACAACCGTCGCGGGAAACAAAAAATTTCCGGATGTTTTTGATCCGGAGTGGAAGATGGCTGTGGAGAAAAATGCGCAGAAGGAGTGTTCCCCGTTTCGCAACGATCCATGGATTTTGGGTTACTTCACCGATAACGAACGTCCTTGGAAGCATGACGATGAGGCAGAGGAGTTTTTGAAGATGTTTCTCGAGATGCCTTCCTCTTCCTGTGGACATCAGGAGGCCCTCAAGGCAAGCAAGGCGGGGAAGGCCGCCATCGAGGCATTTCGCGATAAGGCCGCGGAGATCTATTTTAAAACAACTGCTCGAGCTTTTCGTAAGGCTGATCCGAATCACATGATTCTGGGTTGTCGCTTTGCAGGGAAGCCCCCTCTCCGTGTGGTCAAAAAAATGAAAGGGTGTGCGGACGTCATCAGCCTGAACAACTATATGGAAAAACCGCCGAGCGGATTGATTCGGGAGATGAGTGAGGTGGCGGATCTACCGGTTATGGTAACGGAATTTTCATTCAAGGGACCTGCTTCTGGGTTGGAGCAGGACGGGTCAGGGCCAGAAAAAAGCTCCCAAGGGGAAAGAGCGAGGGGATATGAAAATTACGTCCGTGCCTTGCTTCAGTTGGACTGTTGTGTGGGGTATCACTGGTTCAAGTGGGGAGACACTTGGCAGGGGGTTTTGCAGGCGAGTGGGGAGCCTTTTTACGAGCTAACTCAGGCTTTTCAGGAAATGAATCGAAAGGTCGAAACTACACGATAGTTGGAGGTTCTTAGGTTATTACGAAGGGGCGACTGCCGTTCCGCCTGGAAAATTTATTTTGATTCGGCTTTGCTTACGAACTGTTGGCTGCTTTCGGATTTACACTCTTTCGAAGGTATTTTTTTGGAGTGCTTGTGGATTGCATGCCTTGAATCGATGCTTTATCCATAAAAGCACAAATCCATACTCTTTTTAGGCTCTTTATTGGAGTTATAAATATATAGTGGACAAATACTTATACATACAATATGGGCTTTACATCAGGGCCTTAAAAAACCATTTGCTTTTTTAGTAACTTGTAGCAGTTTTCTCTTAATGGTTGATTTTACAATCAGGGACATTTCATATGTCTAAAGTAACAAAATATGCCTAAAGAGAGTGCATTTTTGTTTGAACAGAGCTCACTCTGCAGGGTCTAAATAGTATGACCAAAAGATTAAATCTCCCATCTGCTCTTGGGATTTTGCTGATAGCACTCTTTTCTGCGAATGTTTCGCAAGCTCAGACCAATGCCTACTGGGACGTTAACGGAACAAATTCGGGGCAGGGTGGATCAGCTACTTTTTCTTCTTCTGGCGTCTACTGGACAACCAACAGTACCAATGCCACTGCAAACACTGGAGGTCCGGCCAACGGCGCTCTGTTTAATTTGACGAACGGTGCTGCTGCGGGTCAATCGGGCAATTACATTCTCAATTTCGGAGGAACAGCTGGTGATGTAAAACAAGGTGGTAACTATGAAGCCGTAGGTATTAATTTTTTAACCACGGGCTACAATTGGTATCTTGATGGATCTGGCACAAACGCTCGAACCATCACCACGACGAACGGAGTAAATATAGGTGCCAATGCACTGACACTTTCCAACGGGACCACGGGGACAAACTCATTCACCTTTGCTGCTCCTGCTCCCCCTGCCCCAGCAGTTTACACAAACTCATCAGTTTTCTCAAATAACATAACGACAACAAACTTCGTTATTACAGGTACGAACGGAGGCAGGCTGATTTTAAAAAACTATGCGTCCCCGGCAATTTCTCCTTTCGTCGTTTATGTAAATAGCCCTTCGACTACGAAGTTCACAAACATAGTAGGCAGTGTAACTAATACATATACGAATACTGTCATAGCCTCCATTTCCAGCAATGCACCTATTACTGTGGATATTGGAGCAGGTAGTAAGATTATGCTCGGAACGACGAGTAGCCAAGGGGGTCAAATCGACGCGAACATTATTAACAGCAGTGCCAGCGGCGTAGCTTTGAACCTTACGAATCCCTCAAGTGGAGTGATAACTTTTAACGGAGTCATCAGTGGAACGAATGGGTTGGTGTTAGATAATACCAGTAATGGAAAAATTCTTCTCAATGCAGCCAACACGTATGGAGGCGGGACGATAGTAAATTCCACCGCTTCTGGTGATGTCCGCTACAACACCTCTACTGCCTTCGGAACGGGTCGGATCACCATCTCGGATGGAGCGACCTCGTATCTACGCGCTAATGTCAGTTTATTGGATGTGACCAATGCTGTTACTATCGGTACTGGTAGCACTCTTCAGTTGGCGGTAGTCAACAGTGGTCACAAGACTACCTGGTCTGGAGTGATCAGCGGTGCAGGTGGAATCAACTATGGATACAGCGATGCCGGGCTTTATCTTACAGGAACCAACAGTTCCTTTGGCGGAGGGGTGAATGTCTCAAGCTCTGGTACCTTGTATGTAAACAAGCTCGGCATGGCAGGGGCAAATAGTTCGATTGGAACGAATGGAAACATCACCATTAGCCCAAGTGGAACCACTGGTGCCGGAAAGGTTCGTTGGACGGGATCAACTAACGAAACCTCTGACAAGAACTTTGCGCTGACCGCATCTAGTTCGCTTGCGACTGCGGGGATGCAGATATTGGTGGATAACGCAACCAACTCCACCCTGACACTGAACGGCAATATTATTAGTACAGGTATTAATAACAAGGTCATCACCCTTGCTGGTTACAACACAAATACTCTTGTGATGAATGGCACGATTAATGAGACGGCTGGTTACACTAACAGCGTCGTTATTGGTGTCAGTAGCTCTGGAACCGTAGTCCTTGGAAATAACAGTAACAGCTTCAGTGGGGGTGTTACCATCACCAATGCGACTGCATCGCAGAACACTTGGCTGGAGGTGGCCGGCATCGGCGTTGTGGGGAGCAACAGTTATATCGGCAAGGGAAGCACTATTACTTTCGGCAGTGGGACTAACGGGGCGGGAACCATCCTGAGATATGTGGGCGCTGGCGAGATATCCGGCAAGATCCTAAACTCTGTAGGAACCAACAATGTGATGACGTTGGATCAGTCTGGTGCGGGAAATCTGAAGTTCACCAGCGCTCTAACCGGTTCAGGAACAGGCACCAAGACAATCGCTCTGCAGGGATCCACAAATGGTACCGGAGAGTTGGCTGGGGCCATCTCCGATCTTGGCGGCAATGTGACCTCCCTGACTAAGTACGGTTCTGGAGCGTGGACACTTTCGGGAACCAATACTTACACTGGCACCTCCACATTCGGGGGTGGTACTACTATTATATCTGGCGACAACAGGGCTGCAGTAGGCAACGTCACTATTTCTGGAAGCGCAACATATGTCAGATTGGAAAACATCAATGCCATCTCCAGCTCCAGCAGTCTTGTGGGGATGGGCGGCACTATCGCCCAATCTTCTACCCTAGACTTCAAGGCTGCAGGCGACGTTACCTTCAACTCCTATGGCGTGTCGTCATCGAGCTCAGGTGGTTCGATGAATTTCACCAACAGTAGCGGTAGTTCAAAAACAGTTTTCTTCACCAACGCCGATAATTACATTACCCAAGCTTCTTCTGGTGCTCGGGGATTGAGCATTAAAAGCGCGGATCTAACCCTAGATTTTGTCGGAAATATTCAAAATAGCTCGACCACAACCAATACCACCACATTTGACGGAGCGGGAAATTTCATTGTGCGTCGGAGTTTGTTGGATACCACGAACGCAACCGGAATTCGCACCATTGCAAAGACAGGTGCTGGCACACTAACCCTCCTTGGTGCCAGCAATAATTACAGCGGATCGACCCTTGTGAGTGGAGGGACGTTGGAAGTGGGAGCTGCAGGGGCCCTACCGACGGCCAGTGCGATCACGGTCAGTAACGGAGCCACCTTACGGTTCCTCAAATCTTCAGGGGTTATCAGCGTAGGATCTTTGACGAATGCAGGCACCTTGGAACAGAATCTGGTCACTATTACCAACTCGGGGGCAGTGAATTTGACAGGGTCGGCCATAAAAGTGAACGGAAGTCCTTCATTGGACTCATACACCCTAGTGACAGGAACTTCGCTGACCGGGACTCCAACTCTCAGTTCTTCGATACCCAACTACAAATTAAGCAACTCGCCTACCTCCCTCCTTCTTGTGAAGAAGGCAACTCCTGCTGTTGTGGTGACGCCTGGGACTTATACTTACAGCGGTGCAATTCAAGGTCCGGGCACTGCTGAAGTAAGCACAGGTGGATCTACATCAACACCCAGCTTAAGCTACAGTGGTACAACTTCGTCGGGATCAACCTATGGGCCTTCGACTACACCGCCAACTGCGCCTGGCTCCTACACGGTGACCGCAACGACTGCCGAGGATCCAAACTATCTTGCCGGCACCTCATCCGCCACGGCCTTTACGATCGGCAAGGCCACGCCTTCGATAACGGCTGCACCCACGGCCAGCGACATCACCTTTGGCCAAACATTGGCTGATAGTAACTTGACGGGTGGAACCGCCAGCACGCCTGGATCGTTTGCCTTCACCACGCCATCGACATCTCCGAATGTAGGCACAGCCAATCAAGGTGTGACGTTCACACCGTCTGACACAACCAACTACAGCACGGCAACGACAAGCGCGAGTGTGACGGTGGGTAAGGCGACCCCGACGATCAGTGTTGCGCCCACGGCCAGCGACATCACCTATGGCCAAACATTGGCTGACAGTAACCTGACGGGTGGAACGGCGAGCACGCCTGGATCGTTTGCCTTCACCTCGCCGTCGACATCTCCGAATGTAGGCACAGCCAATCAAGGTGTGACGTTCACACCGTCTGACACAACCAACTACAACACGGCAACGACAAGCGCGAGTGTGACGGTCACTTCTTCGGCGCCCACTGGATTATCTTATACCTCTTCGTCCATCAACGGCACGGTAGGTGCGGAGATTGCTAGCCTGACTCCCACGGTTGCTGGCTCGGGTATTACTTATTCGATTGATCCGGCCTTGCCCACGGGTCTGCTGTTGAACCCGACTACTGGAGTAATCAGTGGAACACCTTCGGTGACTTCTGCCTCAGCTATCTACACGGTGTCTGCAACAAACGTCGGTGGAAGCACAACCACGACATTGACGATTGGGGTGGGATACGCTGTCGGACCCGTTGCTGTGGATGATGCGCTGACGAAGGCTGCCAGCAACGAGCCTTTCTTGATCCCGATCAGCGACCTTTTGGCCAACGATTACAGGATCACCAGCACTAGCGGTGCGACAGCTACCGGTGGGTTGACTGTATCGGCGGTGACGAGTGGATCGGGCAATACGGCGACTGTGACCGGTGCCTACATTCAGTTCACTCCTTCCAGTGCATCGACCGATACCTTTACTTACACCGTGACCGATGGAACCAAGACCGCGACGGCTACAGTGACGATTACGACCGAAACGCAAGCGCCCTCGTTCGACTTGCAGATTGTGAAGGTGGGAACGGCAACCTACTCAGGCGGAAACACCACCGTGACGCACGACTTTATCGGGGTGCCGGGTCAGACCTATCTGGTGGAATACACAACCAACTTGTCGGGTGCATGGACCAGTGCAGGCAGTCAGAGCACGAGAACGACCGGATCGTTCTCGGTGACGATCACGAAGTCCGGAGACTTCCGCTCGGAGTGGAATACGCACATGTTCTTCCGTGCGAGGTTGGCGAGGTAAGGTGATGAAAGGGACGAACATCCAGATCAAGGCGGCGTTATTGGCCGGCCTGGTTTTGCTTGGGGTGGCCTCTGCGAATGCGCAGGAGGTGACCTGGTTGCGTAATGTGGAGGTGAATCAAGAGGTTTCAGACCGAGGCCAGTATGTGAGTCTGCTGGATATGGCGAATTCAGGTATTGCGGGCATATCGAATGTGAAAGTCGATCTATCTATGTCGAGCATTGCGCAAAATAATCCGATGTGGTTGGGGCAAGTATATGCCTCGTTGACGTATGGTGTGGCGAGTGAAGGAGTGAGGACGGCTGTGCTGTTGAACCGGCCGGGTGTTACCAGCTCGGATGCTTTTGGAAGCAGTCTCTCCAGTCTGAACGTGACCTTTGATGATTCGGCCTCGGCGAACATTTTTAATGTGGCAAGTGGAACGGGGACCTATCAGGCAGATGGGCGGTTGGGGGTAAATCCTTTGGGGAATCGGGTTGCTTACAATTCGGGCGACATCAATGCAGGGTTGGCAGCATTGAACGGAGGTAGCTTGCTAAGCCAAAAGTTGAGCCTCTTGGTGGCGGACACGCAGCAGGGAGCGGTGGGTAAACTGGATCGTTGGGCGGTGCAGATCAAGGGCACAGCTGCCAGTAGCGGTCTGTTGAGCCTTGGCGCGGGCGGATCGGTGGCGGCCACGGGAACGACGCAGAGTGTGGGGGCGACTGTTGTGTCCTCAAGCACTGGGTCGGGTGCAGTAGGGCTGTTGGCGGGGGCGAATCAGACGTTGAATTTGAGCGGTGGATTGAGTGGCAGTGGGGAATTTAACAAGACAGGGACCGGAACGTTAAAAGTGGGGGATTCGACCGGGTTCAATGGGACTATGAATGTCAACGGGGGGAAGGTGGTGGTGGATGGTGCGCTGGCCTCAGGTTCAACAACGGTGGTGGGAAGTGGAAGTTTGTTGGGTGGATCGGGTACGGTGGGCGCCCTGAACTTGCAGAGGGGTGCGACTCTGACGCCTGGAAACAGTCCTGGATTATTGAGGGCAGCTTCGGCCGTTTGGGGAGCTGGAGCGACTTACGAGTGGCAGTTGGGGAGTCTCACGGGAGTGGCTGGAACGGATTGGGATCTGTTCCGCGTGACTGGCACATTGGACATGAGTGCTTTGAGTTCAGGCAACAGGTTTAACCTGACACTTTTATCGGATGGATCCTTTGACTTGAGTAGTGGGTACGAGTGGACCTTTGTACAGGCGGCTAATTTTGCTGGTTTGGGTAGCCTTACTTTAGGAAGTGATGTCACCAGCTTCTTTAATATAACGACACAGGGTATGGACGTCGGAACAGAGCCAGCAAATCTCAGGGTGCTGGTTGGAGCAACAGTGAATGGTTTGAGCAGCTTAGACATCAGGGTAGTTCCAGAGCCCTCGACGGGTTCCTTGATGGTTTTTGGATTGGGTGGTTTGGTTTTGACTCGTCTCCTCCGTCGTAAAGTAAGTTAAAATTTAGTCGGCTCGGTTGAGAGGCGGTACTGGGTTAAATCAATGTTTCATTTTGCGTAAAACTTTCGCCACAGATATTCTCTTCTTATGAGTCATTCTCTCCGAGCAGTTCTTCTGATTTGCTCGGCAATTTATGTGTGTGGGCACGCAGAGACGAATCAAGCAGTGGGCGTCAATCCGTCTGAAACAAATGAAGTAACACCCCTTTTCATCCCTGGATCAGAAGCTCTTGTTTTTAAAAAGGTGGGAGATGTGGAGTTACGCCTTCATGTGGTCAAACCGAAGGATTGGAAAGCTAGCGACAAGAGGCCCTGTCTGGTCACATTCTTTGGGGGAGGTTGGAGCAGTGGAACGCCAGCCAAGAGCATCACCTATGCAAGATGGGCAGCAAAATATGGTCTGGTGGGAATAGCTCCGGACTACCGAACCCGAAAACGGTTTGATGCAAAACCTGAGGATTGCGTGGCGGACGGACGGGCCGCTGTGCGTTGGATTCAGGATCATGCAGCTGAGTTGGGAATCGATCCGTCAAAGATTGTGGTCCAGGGCTCTTCAGCAGGAGGTCATGTGGCGGCATGGACGGCGATCCAGGATCCTGTGACGCCCGAGACTGCCTCCGATCCCGTGCCGAACCCTGTTCCGGTGGGGCTGATCCTCCTCTGGCCGGTGACCGATACGGGAACGAACGGATACGGTGGGCCGAAGCGTTTCAACAACGATGAAGCACGGGCGAACAACCTATCGGTGACGGGTAGGATGCCTGCGAAGATGCCGCCCACTCTGGTGTTTCATGGAACGGCGGACAAGACGGTGAAGTTCGAAAACTCGCAGGCTTTCACGGATAAAATGAAAGCCAACGGAAATTCATGTGAGTTGATTGTGTTTCCTGATGCTCCGCACTCCCCCCAGTCGAGCAAGGAGGGGGAGAAGGGGAAGATCGTGAGGGCCAAGATCGAGGAGGAGAGCCTGAAGTTTTTGGAAAAATTGGGATTGGTAAGTCCAGAGCAAGCATCGGCAAGTGCTAAGGCGACGGACAAGGTAGAGGGGGAGTAGTTTTGACGAGATTGGTTTGCTTTGTCGGGTTGTGGGGGCTCTGCCTGAATCTTCAGGCGGCAGAAAAACTTCTTCTTATGCAGGAGGCTCGCTTAGGGCAGTTGAAATCGGCTTATGAGGGGAAGGAGGATCCCAGCCTTCCACCCGAAGCGAAGGGGATGGCAAAAAAGATCGTGAAAGAGGCGGACAAGAGGGTGGGAAAACCCGTGATCACCATCACGGAGAATGAAAATCTGCAGGCGAGCAAGGACCCGCACGACTATTTCAGCACGGCTCGTTACTACTGGCCGGATCCTTCGAAACCCGATGGTTTGCCATACATTCGGAAAGATGGAGAAACCAATCCGGAACACAGCGAGGTGTCCGACGAGAAGAAGTTGAACGATATGATTCATGCGGTGGAGTATCTTTCACTGGCCTATTTCCTGACGGGGCAAGAGAGGTATGCGGAGGAGGCGGGGAGGTTTCTCCGGGGATTTTTTCTAAATCCGACGACGCGGATGAACCCAAACATGAATTACAGTCAGAGCGTGCCCGGAGGCGCGGAAGGGAGAGGTTCGGGGGTGATTGATTCGCGGGAATTTATGAGGATTTCCGATTTTCTTTTTCTGATTTCGAAAAGTCCCTCTTGGACCGATCAGGATCGGTCCGCAATGAAAGCATGGTGGACCGAGTACGCGCAGTGGCTGCAGACGAGTAAGATCGGATTAGAGGAAAAAAAAGCACCCAACAATCACGGGGCGGTCTATGACGTGCAGCTGGCGGCCGTTCTAGTAATGGCCGGAAAGGAGGAAGACGCAAAGAAGGTGTTGGGGGAGTCTCTATCGGCCCGTTTGGATTCCCAAATTACCCTGGATGGAAAACAGCCGAGGGAATTGGCCCGGACAAAAAGCTGGTCGTACAGCTGTTTTAATCTGAAGAATATTTGCAAGGGAGCGGTGATGGCCCGGGCGTTGGGCATCGATCTTTGGAGTCATGAAGGAGAAGGGGGCAGGGGAAGTTTGAAGAAGGCGATGCTCTATCTTGTTCCCTTTTTAGAAAATCCCGATTCTTGGTCGGAGAAGCAGATCACCAAGTTTGATTCAAAGGAGGCTCGTGTTTGGTTGAATGACGGGGCGGTGATGTATGAGGATGAGGTGATCCGAAACGCCCAGAAAGAGTTTGCCCCGATGGAGAAAGCCGATGTGGAGGATTGGGTTTCGACACCAGTTCAGAAATGAGGTGTCTCGCACGTCTCTTTCACAGTAATCTTTCTTATAGGATGAAATTTTCTCTCTCTTGGTGCGCATGGATGGCCTTTGTTCTTGGAGCGGGTTCGGTTGGATGGAGTGAGGGAAAAGATTCGACTCATTGGAAAAGTTTTCAATTGGCCACCGATCGTTCCCCTGCAGAGATCCTGACCGATTACTCCTACGCCGGATATGAGCATGGGGAGAAGTCGATCCCCGATGTGCAGGGGCCTGTCTTTAAGGTGACCGATTACGGGGCGAAAGCGGACGATGCGATTTCGGATGAGGATGCGATCCGCAAAGCAGTTGCGGCGGCGGAGCAGGCGGGGGGTGGGGTGGTGCTGTTTCCACCAGGAAAATTTCTTATTTGGGTGGATCGGAACAAAGCGGATGTGATTCGAATCTCTAAATCCGGTGTAGTGATTCGAGGGGCCGGATGTGGAAAGGGTGGGACGGTGATCCGGGCGATTCATTCCGGCTACAGAACGGGGCCTTATGCCGTGCCGAAGGGAACAAAAGATGCGGATGGGAAGGATGACTGGTCCAAGATTCCCTACTTTTTCATGTTTGAGGGGACCGAAGGAGGCAAGAAAGAAGGAGTGAAGTCGGCTCCTGTGACAGGAGCGGTGAAACGGGGGAGTTTTGCGGTTCCGGTGAAATCGACCGAGGGTTTTAAGGCAGGGGACTGGATTGTGCTGAAGGCTGCTACACCGAAGTTGATTGCCGAGTTGATGGCGGGTTTGCTGCCCGATCCTACGTGGACACGGATCATCAAAGACGGATCAAGTATCAGCGAGCTGCATCAGGTGAAGGAGATTCAGGGAGAGAGTCTGATTTTGAAAGAGCCTGTGTTGGTGAATCTGGGGGAGGATTTCGAAGCCAAGGTGTCGCCTGTGAATTTGATTGAGCAGGTGGGGGTGGAGGATATGGCCATGCAGGGGGGATGGAGGGGGGCCTTTGTGCATCATCGGTCAGCTTTGGACGACGAGGGGTGGGATGGGATCCAGTTCAAGGGAGTGGCGAACGGTTGGGTGCGCAGGTGCTCCTTTCTAAATGTGAACACTGGGGTGTATCTAAGGGATTCGGTGCTCTGTTCCATTCTTGAGACTCGTTTTGCTGGGAATATGGGGCACTACGATGTAGCGATTCGATCGAACTGCTCCTTCAACCTAACGGGGTTAACGGAAGAGATGTCGTCGGCACAGCACGGGGCGTCCACAGGAAATCGTTCTGCGGGGACGGTGGTATGGCGTTGGAACATGATCAAAACGGCGACGATCGATTCCCACGGAAACGGACCTTATGCCACGCTGATCGACCGGGTTGATGGGGGGACGATGACACGCAGTGGTGGACCGGCACCGTCTTTTCCCAATCATCTTCGTTGGATGGTGTTCTGGAACTTTTTCTACGACAGCGAGGATGAGCAGCCGATCAACTTTTGGAACTATGAGAAGGGCAAGGAAGCGAAATTTGTGAAGCCGCTTTTTGTCGGGTTGCATGGCAAGCCGGTGAAGTTGAAAGAGGATTCTGTGGACGCAAATGAGTGTCCCGGAGCTCCGGTGATTCCGGAGTCGTTGTACGAGGCACAACTGGGATTGCGATTGGGTAAATTGCCGGATTGGGTGGGATTGGTACGGAAGGAGTGGGAGAAGGTAAAGACCCTAGAGTTGCCGCCGTACGCGGCAGCGGATATTGGGAAGCACGATTTGTATGCAGAGGAGTTTGCCTTGGCGGATCTGTTAAAAGATTGGCAAGCACAGATGTCGAATCAGGAACTGGGTTGGGGGGTGCCGATTAAACTTACAGCGTCCGTTCCTGAGGTAAAATGGAAGAGGGACTATGTTCTAATGCGGACGGTTTTGCAGGCGATGGCGACCTATGCGAATCCAGTCGGTAAGAAAGATGTGTCTGTGCCTGAGATGAAGGTGAATGTGGAGGTCAAGCCAGGGGAAGTTATCTTCCAGATGCCGATGCAGTCGGATGCCAAGGCGCAGAAAAAGAATCAGGACGCTTTGCGTGTGGCGAAGGAACTGGCTCCCTTCTGCCAAGGGGTGCTGTTGGCGGATGCGACGAGTTTGAATTTAACCCTGAAACGTTAAATTGTCGGCAACGAGGGGTGTTGGACTGTCCAGAGTTCGCCTTTTTGGTTTTTAAGGGACCAGTTGCCGGTTTTGGTTTCGATCAATTCCCAGCGACCCAGCGGGGTGGAGGCTGGAGCGACGGCTTGGAGTGCGGCCAGCCAACCCTCCCCGGAGATTAAATCTGTCTCTAGAAAGAGGGTGACGCTGTTGGGAGCGTAGAGGTGGGTGCGTGGCTGTTTTCCGACGATGGTCCTTCGGGATCCTGCCTTGGCAAAACCTTGCAGGGATTGGAGGACAACGTGGTGGGTGGAGTTTTTCCAAGACAGGGTGGGGAAAGAGGATTTTTCTTTCAGATCCTCCATTTCCTTTGCCGAAAGGCTTTGACCTCCAAGCAGGAGCCGACATTTTTTCCCGATCTTGTAGCGGTGGAGGTGGAACTGCCACGGACCGTTCCACCAGAGATGAGTTTCGATCTCCACGGAGTCTGCGAGGGGGTATGAGCAGGCGAGGTGATCTTTTCCAACGGCAAGGGCGCGGGTCTGTTGGCGGCCATGCAGGGATCCGTCGTCCATCTGGGCTGTGAGGGATGAGTCGATCGGGTAAAGCCCGTCGGGAAGCTGGACGTCGAAGCCGACTCCCGTGCGGTAGGAAAGTTTCCCCCATTTGTAGGGACCGAAGACGGTGTTGGATTTTGAGATGGCGGTGCCGGCGTTGAGGAGTTCGATTTCTCCTTGGATCGAGCGAACGACTAGTTCGGTTTGGGGAAGTGGTTTGGAGAAGTCGGAGATCTCGGAAGGAAGGGGCTGTTCCGGTTCCTGCCAGAAGGGGGAGGAGGGAGGTAAAAGGAGGGCGGAGAGGCCCTTGGCAGCCCAGTAGGGGGATCCCCCACAGGAGTAACGTTCCGTCAGAGGAGTGAATTCATCTATCCAGCCGAGACTTAAGAGACCTTGGGACTGTTGGATGGGGTGACTCCAAAAGAAGTGGAGATTTTTCGAGGAGATCCGCCGGGATTGGCCATGGGGAAGTGTGGAGCATTCGCACAGTTCGGCGAGGGCGAAAGGGGCGACGGCGTTGAAGCGGTAGGTGAGGGAGCGGCCGAAGGGAACGTTTTCACCAGAGGCGGCAAAGAAGTGGGCGTAGTCGGGTAGAAATTCGCGGGTGAAGTTTTGCCAGCGTTTGGTCCGGGAAGGATCGTTTTGGCCGAAGAGTCGTCCCCACCAGAGGCCGTAGTAGTGGAAGGCGTAGGCGTTGTAGTAGTCGACCGTCTGGTTGGATCCGTCGCGAAACCAACCGTTGCCGATGGCCATTGTTTCGAGTGTATCGAGCCATTGGTTGATCTGAGGGGCATCGGTTTTTTGACCAAAGCCCTCTTTTTCGAGAAAGGAGAGAGTGAGGACGCCGAAGAAGAGGTGATTGTTGGGATGAAGTTTGGTTCCGCGAATTGAGGCGAACCATCGGGCGACCTGCTCTTTTTCTTTCTTGGAGAGCGGATCCCAAAGGAACTCGCGGGCGATTTCGAGGGCCAAAACCAGAGCTGCCATTTCCACGGTGTGCTGGTGATTGTCCTGGGTTGGGCCCCAGTATTCCGAAGAGGAAGGGCTGGTCCCAAGGAGGAGGGCTTGGCGAAACCAATCGGCAACTGTTTTACGAGACAGGGATTCGGGTGCAGTTGTGGGAAAGGTGGTTGGGGTAGTTTGGAGCCAGTGGGCGGCCCAGAGGCACGGGCGGGAGAAGGATTCGAGACGATCAGCTTGTGCACCGTGACTGCTGGGTTTTCCGATGATGGGCAGGTCGGCCTTGCCCGGTTTCATTAGTTTGGAGAGAGGACGAAGGCCTTCCTCCGCCACGCGGAGCCAGTCGAAATATCCCCACGACGGATCTGGGGATGTTTCGGATTTTTTTACCACCACTTCTCCTTTTGGCAGGCGGAGAGGGCGTCCTGAATCGGGGTTAGATAGGGATGCCACATTTTTTCCCATTCGAGCGAGACGGCTCCGTTGAAATTATCGTTTTGGAGAAGGTCGAGAACTTGGCGGGCGGGCATTTCGCCGGTTCCAGGCAGGACATAGGTGTAGGGGTGACGGGCGGAAGGTTTGAGAATGCTGTCCTTGATGTGGACATGGCGGGTGTGGGGCTTGAGTTGTTTCCAACTATCGGCGGGGGTTTCTCCAGCGAGGCGCCAAGTGTGGTGGGAGTCCCAGATGATCGGATGGGTACGGCCGAGGAGTTCGAAAAGCTTGAGGAGGGGAGGTGTGGCGGAGAAAGCGTCGTGGGTTTCGATGAGGATTTCCACCTGCCACTTGTTTTTCTTTTTCTGCTCATGCCACCAGTTAAGGACTTCGACCGCTTGGCGGTAGTTTTCGTCCGTAAGAGGGGTTCCCCAAGTGCCGCCACCGAAGATGCGAAGGTAAGGAGTCGCGATCTGCTCGGCCAGTTGTGCAAAGGAGAGGAGAGTGGCCCGACCGGCTTCGGTGTCGCCGACGAGTTTGAAGGAGGTGCCGAGAACGTGGGCGGGGTGGCGAGCGAGGGACGTGCGGATGGCGGGGAAGCCACCGGGCTGTTCCGAAAAATAGGCGGGGAGGTCGATCCGGTTTTCGAGAGAGCGGAGTTCGAGGCAATCGATCGAGAACTGATCGGCGAGGGAGAGGACTTGAGGAAGGGTCAGTTCCGTGCAACCCATCGTCGAGAAGCAGGTGAGGAAAGTGCGGGAGGGATTATGTGGCGCGGTCATAGACATCGAGGGTGATCACAGATTCGAGGGGTTTTCCCTGGAGGAAGCGTTGAAGATTCTCGATGGCGAAGGAGGCGGTGTCCTGACGTCGGTCTTT
>Ga0164295_10002069_pt1 | contig 16664 bp, 10 predicted proteins | sample GEODES006metaG_FD_111798 | JGI IMG/M metagenome (GOLD analysis project Ga0164295, IMG submission 111798) | Oligotrophic lake water microbial communities from Sparkling Lake, Wisconsin, USA - GEODES006 metaG | ecosystem: Environmental > Aquatic > Freshwater > Lake | place: USA: Sparkling Lake... | reverse complement strand
TGAGTGGCATACTCCAGAATATATAATATCTATCAGAACATCATTAGGACCAACTTCTTTCGTATTATAATTGAAGGGGGTTAATGGTGTGGTAGCACTTTGTGCGGCGTAACTTTTTGTTGGCGTCATATTTTTTTAAGTTGTTTTAAAAGCCTTTTAAATAAATAGGATTAGTAATGATTTTTTTAACAACAAGCGTTCTAAAAAAGACTTGTTGTTTGATTTTTTTAAATACACTTCTGGGAAATTGCAAATGCAGTCTAAATAGTTTTAAAATTGGATTTTTATTTTTTTAATTTATTAAAATGCAGTGCAATTTAAACAGAAATAACCTGATTTTTAAAAATCGATAGATTTTGTTGTGCTAATTTAGCACTAGTAAAAAACTATAACTAAAATTTGGATAATAGTTTAGTTTCCAAATACACTCAAAAACTTAATTCTCATTATTTTTAGTTGTTCCCAGTTAAATCCACTTTCTGCAAGTTCTTCTTGTGCTATCTGAAGGCTACTAGTTTCGCAGGATTTAAAATAATCAATAATTTCTTCTTGTTCATATTGATCTACTAATTCATCAATTGCATAATCTAAATTTAATTTGGTACCACTTGCAACGATTGTTTCCATCTCTTCTAGCAGTTCATCTATTTTGAGGTCCTTGGTTTTGGCGATGGTTTCTAGAGGAATTTTTTTATCTACATTTTGAATGATGAAAATCTTATTATTGTTCCTGTTTACCACTCCCTTCATTACAAACTCATCTGGCTTTTCGATTTCATTTTCTTCAACGTAAGTTGTAATCAAATCCACAAATTTTTTACCATATCTAATTGCCTTACCCTTGCTTACGCCTTGACATTTTTCCAACTCTTCTATGGTGGTAGGATATAAAGTAGCCATATCTTCTAAGCTTCTTTCTAAGAAAATAACAAATGGCGGAAGGTTTTTTTCTTTGGAAACTTTTTTGCGAAGCTCCTTCAGCATCGATACTAATTTTTCATCCAATGAATTGGAAGCTACTGGCGCTACCATTCCTTCATCATCATCCCCATCTGCGCCTTGAAACAAATTATTGAGTACAATTTTAAAAGAAACTGGTTTTTTTAAAAAGGAAGTTCCTTTTTTTGTAAACTTTAGTACACCGTATTCTTCAATATCTTTTTTAATAAATCCTTCTAATATCATCTGCCTCATCAGAGAATTCCAAAAATGCTCATCCTTGCCTTTTCCAATTCCAAAGAAATCTCTTTCATCGTGACGGAACATTTTTACCTGTGGATTAGGTTTTCCAAGTAAAATATGCATCAGATAAACCATGGTAAACTGCTCATCTAATCCTTTGATTATTGTAAGCACCTGTTGTGTTTCTGTTTTTGCTTCTATTAATTCTTTAGGACTATTGCAATTGTCGCACATTTTGGTGCATTGGCCAGTATCGTAATCTTCTCCAAAATAATTTAATAAAATTTTTCGCCTGCATACCGCACTTTCAGCATAAGAAACTGTTTCATTGATCAGCTGAGCCCCTACCTCACGTTCACTTAGTGGTTTATCGCGCATCAAATGTTCAAGTTTGGCTACATCCTTATGTGAATAGTACAGGATACACCTGCCTTCCATGCCGTCTCTACCGGCACGACCAGTTTCTTGATAATAATTTTCTATCGATTTAGGAATATTATAATGTATTACAAAGCGAACATCGGGCTTGTCAATTCCCATTCCAAAAGCGATGGTAGCTACTATTACCTGTACATCTTCATTTAAAAAAAGATCTTGACGTTCCGCTCTTAACTTGCTATCTAAACCAGCATGGTAAGCAACCGCTTTAATACCATTGGCCATCAACATATCTGCTAACTCTTCGGTAGTTTTTCGGTTGAGCGTGTAGATAATTCCACTTTTTTCTTTGTTTTGAGATATGTAACGTACAATGCTAGTAACCGTTTGGTCTTTCTGTATTTTTGGAAGAATTTCGTAATACAAGTTAGACCTGTTAAAGGAAGAAATATATACCTGTGGATCTCTAAGGCCAAGGTTTCTTAAAATATCACTTTGAACTTTTGGGGTAGCCGTAGCAGTGAGTGCAATCATGGGGGCTGTTGGATTAATCATTTCCATCATTTCCCTTAATCGTCGATATTCAGGTCTAAAGTCATGTCCCCATTCAGAAATACAATGGGCTTCATCTACTGCAAAAAATGAAATATCCAGCTCTTTAAAAAACTCAATATTTTCTAATTTAGTTAGGGTTTCTGGAGCCACATAAAGCATCTTAGTTTTACCAGAAATAAGATCGTCTTTTACAATTTTTTGTTGCCCCTTATTGAGTGTACTATTTAAAAAATGGGCTACATCATCCTTGCTGCTATAGCTTCTTACGAGGTCTACCTGATTTTTCATTAAAGCAATTAAGGGAGAAACGATGATGGCGCACCCTTCACTGATAATGGCAGGTAATTGGTAACACAAACTTTTTCCACCCCCAGTAGGCATTATTACCAATGCATCATTTCCTGCCAATAAATTTTGTATAATTTTTTCCTGAGGATCTTTAAAAGAGTTAAAACCGAAGTAACTCTGAAGTTGCGCAGTTAAATTTAAATTTTTCTCTTGACTGATTGCCTTAACAGCTTTTTTATCAATAGATAATAATGGAGTTTCTTGTGCCGACTTTTGTTTTGATTTTGCTTTTACTGTAGCCATAACTTTCTTTATCCTCTGCCTAGTTTTAAATAGTTGGCAGCTTGGGACACCTCGAATTTTTTGGTAAGTAGGTTTTGCCTGTCCTGTAATTTTTAAAAGTAGACGAAGTTAATTCAATCAACTTGCACAGTCAAATTAACATACATTACTTATTGGTTAAGTTAAGCAATTTTAATTAAAGTACAATTTCTAATTTAAAGCAGTTCTCTTTGATCCTAATAGACGATTAAAGAAGAATGCAAGTTGGCAAAAAATTACCCATCTAACCCTTGGAATTAGGGCAATAAGTATATATTATCCCTTTGTGTTATGGATGATTTAAAGTAGGTTTGCTCCTTAAAATGAGTAAGCGTCAATTGGTCAACACTTTACCTTAAATTATTTAAAAGCAAAGAGATACAATTAGGAAGTAAAAATCAGGTTCAATTATAATTTTAAAGAAAGGATTGGGGAGAATACAACTTCCACAGAAGCTTGGTAGTAATAGTATTTTTTAAAAAACCTGTAAATTTATTAAACAGATAAATAAATTATGACGAATAATAATTATGTAGCGATTATGGCTGGCGGAATTGGCAGCAGGTTTTGGCCAATGAGTCGTACCGACTTTCCCAAGCAATTTCTAGACATTTTAAATACTGGCAGAACACTTATTCAGGGAACTTTTGACAGGTTTGCTTTATTTATTCCTATTGAAAATATTTATATAGTAACGACTGAAAAATACAAACAAATCGTAATCGATCAACTTCCCGATCTGCCAGTTGAAAATATTTTATGTGAGCCTTCGAGAAAAAATACAGCACCTTGCATTGCTTATATTTCTTACAAATTACAGCAAATTAATCCTGCGGCTAATTTGATTTGTGCACCAGCCGATCATATTATTTTGGAAACTGAAAATTTTAAAATTAAGTGTGAGGAGGCACTCTACTTTACCGCAAATAACCAGGCATTGGTTACTTTGGGAATTAAGCCTACCCATCCTAATACAGGATATGGCTATATTCAATACGAGCCACAATCTATAAGTGACAATGTATTTAAAGTGAAAACTTTTACCGAAAAACCAGATAAAGAGTTAGCAAAAACTTTTATTTCTAGTGGTGACTTTTTGTGGAATGCGGGAATTTTTGTTTGGCAGATTAAAAATATTCTTCAAGCATTTGAAACATTTTTACCTGAGCTACATGAGGTTTTCGATGCTGAAAAAGATAATTTTAATACACCTGCTGAGAAAGAAGCGATTGAAAGAATCTATCCTCAATGTGTTAATATTTCCATCGATTATGGTGTAATGGAAAAAGCAAACAATGTATATATTATTCCTTCTTCTTTTGGCTGGAGTGATCTAGGAACATGGGCTAGCGCATATGATAATCTTGAAAAGGATTATTTTGAAAATGCGGTAGCTGGAAGCAATGTAATGATTATAGATGCTACTAAAAATATCATTCACGCCAATAATAAAAAATTAGTACTCGTTCAAGGGCTGGATGATTTTATTGTGGTTGATACGGAAGATGTATTGCTAATATGTAAAAAGGATAAAGAACAAGCAATCAAAGAATACGTTGCAGAGGTAAAGAGAAATAAGGGAGAAAAATATCTTTAGTAAATTTTATAAAAAAATCACTAGTATTCAATAGGGGCTGTTCTGACTATTTAAATTCAATAAAATTGACTCCTTCAATTCAAAGTAAACTTCCAAAAGTAGGCACTACTATTTTTACTCAGATGAGTTCGCTTGCTGCTCAATACAATGCGATTAATTTGGGTCAAGGATTTCCTGATTTTATGATGAGCGAGGAGTTGATGGATTTAGTAAATACGGCCATGCGACAAGGTCATAATCAATACGTTCACATGAACGGCTTGCCTATATTACGGGAACGAATAGCCGAGAAATCTGAAAAACTTTACGGTACCAAGCTAAATCCTGAAACAGACATTACCGTTACTCCTGGCGGAACCTATGCGATTTTCACTGCACTAACCACCGTATTGCGACCTAGTGACGAAGTGATTGTATTTGAGCCTTCTTACGATAGTTATGTTCCGAACATAGAAACCAATGGAGCAATACCCATTTTAATTCCGCTCGTTTATCCTGACTATTCAATAGACTGGGATTTGGTAAAGCAAAAGCTTTCGCCGAAAACAAAAATGATCATGCTCAATTCGCCGCACAATCCGACGGGTAGTATTTTGAGTAAAAATGATATTGAACAATTGCGTACGCTAGTAAAAAATACCAATATTTTTATTTTAAGTGATGAAGTTTATGAGCATTTAATATTTGATGATAAGCAGCACGAAAGTATGTTGCGTTATCCTGATTTACTTGAAAGAAGTTTTGTATGTTTTTCATTTGGTAAAACCTATCACTGCACTGGCTGGAAAATGGGTTACTGTATAGCACCCGCTTCAATGATGAAGGAGTTTAGAAAAATCCACCAGTACAATTGTTTTTCATGCCATAGTCCGGTACAATTTGCTATAGCAGAATATTTGCAGCAAGAAGAACCTTATTTACAGTTAGGAAAACAGCTGCAAAAAAAACGCGATTACTTTCAACAGATGATGCAACAAACTAAATTTAAAGCCTTGCCCTCTTATGGAAGTTATTTTCAATTGTATAGTTATGATCAAATTACCGAGGAGAGTGAAATGGACTTTGCAATAAGGCTAACAAAAGATGCTGGTGTAGCCTCTATTCCCGCCTCAGCATTTTATGTAAATAAAGAGGAAAATAAAGTATTGCGCTTTTGCTTTGCAAAAAATGAAGCAACGTTGGAAGCTGCAGTAAATCGATTGGTCGCGGCTTTTCAATAATCTTTTTTAAAAATTTATAATTTCGGCCAATCCTTTCAATTCAAATAAGTAGGCTTGTAATAGTCATACTGATATCATAATTCAAAAAAATCGCTTGATAGAAAAAGTTTTTAAGAGAAGTCAAATGAAAGAGCTGGTTTATCATACCCATGTGCCTATATTGTATATTCATGAATAGCACTAATTATTAATTGGGTGGTTTTAAAATGATTGATATATGTTACGGGATAGACCCATTAAAAAACCAGAATATTATTATCATGGTTTTTTAATGAAATGCATTTATGTAGTAGGCTATTAAAACTCTGCACTTTTAGGATATCTAGGAAAAGGAATAACATCTCTTATGTTTCCCATGCCGGTTACAAATTGAACCAATCTTTCAAATCCTAATCCAAAGCCTGCATGCGGACAAGAGCCAAAACGTCTAGTGTCAAGATACCAGTTTAGTTCCTCCGCTGGAATTTGCATTTCCTTCATTCTTTCTGTTAATTTATCCAATCTTTCTTCTCTTTGAGATCCACCCACGATTTCGCCAATGCCAGGAGCTAAAATGTCCATCGCTGCTACCGTCTTTCCATCCTCATTCATACGCATGTAGAAAGACTTAATATCTTTTGGATAATTGGTTAATATAACCGGTTTTTTAAAATGTTTTTCAACCAAATATCTTTCGTGTTCACTTTGCAAGTCTGCACCCCATCCTTCTATTAGATATTGAAATTTCTTTTTCTTATTGTGATTGCTTTCTTTTAAAATCTCAATCGCTTCTGTATAAGTTAATCGCTCAAAATTATTATTAACCACAAAATCTAACTTTTCCATCAGCGTCATTTCATTTCTTTCATTCTGCGGTTTTTGCTTCTCTTCTTCTTCCAATCGCTGAGCCAAAAACTCAATATCTTCTTTGTTGTGATCGATGGCATATTTTATTACAAACTTTATAAACTCTTCTGCAAGATTCATGTTGTCTTCCAAGTCATTGAATGCCACTTCAGGTTCAATCATCCAAAACTCAGCTAAATGTCTGGTAGTATTGCTGTTCTCAGCCCGGAAAGTAGGGCCAAAAGTATAAATATCACTGAATGCCATTGCGGCCAACTCACCTTCTAATTGTCCACTTACCGTTAAATTGGTACTGCGCCCAAAAAAATCTTCTTTGAAATTGATTGACCCATCCTCATTTTTAGGAGCGGTTCCATCAAGCGGCAAAGTTGTTACTTTAAACATTTCTCCAGCACCTTCTGCATCACTAGCAGTAATAATTGGAGTGTGCAAGTATACAAATCCTTTGTCATTAAAAAATTTATGAACAGCAAAAGCAAGAGAATGCCTAACTCTAAAAACCGAGCCAAAAGTATTGGTCTTAAATCTTAGGTGAGCAATTTCTCTTAAAAACTCAAGACTATGTTTTTTTGGTTGAAGAGGGAATTTTTCTGCATCACTGTCTCCTAGTATTTCAATTGAACTTGCTTTTAATTCTACCTTTTGCCCTTTACCTAAAGAAGCAATTACTTCACCTGACACTTTTATACAGGCGCCAGTAGTTAGTCGCTTTAAAGTTGATTCATCAAAATCACCCAGACTTGCCACAACTTGTAAATTATTATTGGTACTGCCATCATTCAGGGCGATAAACTGGCTATTGCGGAAGGTACGAACCCAACCCATTACCGTAGCTTGGTAGTTGGCCGATTCATTTGAAAGTAGTTCTTTAATCCTTACTCTTTTATTAAACATATGCCTGAATTTTAGGACTGCAAAGATAACTAGCATTTTTATATTCAATAGCGGATAAAAGATTTTATAAAACGGAATGGGGGAATTATTGGAATGTTAATCCACGACAAATGCCCTGGAGGCTGGATTCATTAAATAATTTATCGGCAATTCCAACTGCTTCGGTAGAAAATTATACTATTTAGCAATTAAGATAGCAAGACCAATCTTTCCCTTCAATGGAGGTACAAAAAAGATACTTTCGACTTTAAAACACATAATTTTTGAGCAGTTAATAATGATTGAATTAATGAAAAAAAGCTATTGGGTACTGTTTTTTAAAAAGTAATTTAAATTTTAAAACAAAAAACTGCATTTTTTAAGAAAAACTGCGTAATATTGTCACGGAATATTGCTGATAAGGTCTTTCCTATCGATCACTTCGTCAGACGGTCACATTCCATTAACTATAATTCTCAATTACATTTTCAGATTTTAAGACTAGGTTTTTTGAAAAAAATCATTTTCACTTTTTTATGTACGACATTTCACAACTGAACGACATGGTTGTTCCTGAGTTGCAGGATATTGCAGAGCAACTTAACATTCCAAATTTTAAAAAAATAGACAAGCAGGAACTTATTAATAAAATCCTGGATAACCAATCCATTATGAGTGCAGAAACCAAAGGAAATCAAGACGAAAAACCAAAGCGTAAGAGAACTATAAAAGTTAATCCCGCTATTGCTAAAGAAGAGTTGGGTGAAATAGAGAGAGCTGAACCTAAACCATCCAAAAAATTTGATACTCCCCTAGACAAAAAAAAGGCAATCAAAATAGTTGAACAAGAAAATGAAGAGGAAGAAGATTTGCAACCCATAACTGATGAGCAAACAACTGTACCTGCTGCAATAGCATCTTTATTGCAGGAGGAAGATATTCAGCAACAACAACCTGAATTGCAACAAACTGATAGCGCTCAACAGTCCTCCAATCAAAATAAGCAATACCAGCAACGCAGAGATACCCAGGTATTTAACATAGAATTTGATGGTATTATTTTAGGAGAAGGTGTTTTAGAAATGATGCCTGATGGATACGGCTTTTTAAGAAGTAGTGACTATAATTATTTATCATCTCCAGATGATGTGTATGTTTCTCCATCACAAATAAAATTATTTGGTTTAAAAACAGGAGATACAGTCTATGGTTCAGTTCGTCCTCCAAAAGATGGCGAAAAATATTTTGCTTTATTAAAAGTAGAAACCATTAATGGTAAAAGTCCAGATGAAGTGAGAGATCGTGTTCCATTTGATTACCTCACACCTTTGTTTCCATTTGAAAAATTAAATCTTACTACTTCTTCCAGTAATTATAGTACTAGGATAATGGATTTATTTACTCCGATTGGTAAGGGCCAGCGTGGATTGATTGTTGCCCAACCAAAAACGGGTAAAACAATGTTGTTGAAAGAATTGGCGAATGCAATTGCTGAAAATCACCCCGAGTGCTATTTGATTATTGTATTGGTAGACGAAAGACCGGAAGAGGTTACCGATATGGAACGCAGTGTGAAAGCGGAGGTTATTGCTTCTACATTTGATGAGCCGGCAGAAAAGCACGTAAAGGTTTCTACTATTGCATTACAAAAAGCAAAGCGTTTAGTAGAGTGTGGTCATGATGTGGTGATATTACTCGATAGCATTACTCGTTTGGCAAGAGCTCATAATACCGTTGCTCCATCAAGTGGAAAAGTATTGAGTGGTGGTGTGGAAGCAAATGCAATGCAAAAACCAAAACAGTTTTTTGGAGCAGCTCGTAAAATAGAATTCGGCGGATCATTAACTATCATTGCTACTGCACTAGTTGATACTGGAAGTAAAATGGATGAGGTGATTTTTGAAGAATTTAAGGGTACAGGTAATATGGAATTACAGCTTGATAGAAGACTTTCTAACCGTCGTATTTATCCGGCAATCGATATTGTTGCGTCGTCTACTCGTAGAGATGATTTATTGCTAGACAAGGAAACATTCCAGAGAATGTGGGTATTGCGAAAGCATATGGCAGATATGAACCCAGAAGAGGCATTGAATACTTTATTGAAGAACATGAAGGGAACAAAAGACAATGCGGAGTTCCTAACTTCAATGAATGGATAATTAAATAAACTTATCAATATAGAAATTGTGAAAGCTGCTGAAAAATTCAGCAGCTTTTTTTGTTAGTATATTTACTTTTATTTAAAAAATAGTAAGCGAATTCAAATTAATGGCAGTTCAAAAAATTAATATAGAGCAATTTCTTCAGCTTTCAGCTGAGTACACGTTAATTGATGTGAGAAGTCCGGGTGAATATACGCATGCACATATTCCAGGTGCATTGAGCCTTCCATTATTTTCGGATGAAGAAAGGAAAGTAGTGGGTACTGCTTACAAACAACAAAGTAGAGAAATTGCTATTAAAATCGGCTTGGATTATTTTGGAATTAAAATGCGAGGGATGGTGGAGCAGGTTGAAAATATGCTGACTCAAAAAAAAAATAAGAAAGGAAATAAAGAATCAGTTTCTAATAAGACAGTTTTGGTTCATTGCTGGAGGGGAGGAATGCGAAGTGCGGGAGTAGCTTGGTTATTGGATCTTTATGGATTTAAAGTATATACCTTGGGAGGAGGATACAAAATGTATCGCCAATGGGCTAGAGATCAGTTTGAAAAAAAATACGACTTCAATATAATTGGTGGGTATACAGGCACTGGCAAGACATTGCTTTTACATGAATTAAGACGTCTTGGAAATTCAGTAATCGATTTGGAAGCACTCGCATGTCATAAGGGATCAGCATTTGGGGCATTGGGTGAAAATCCACAACCGTCTCAGGAAATGTTTGAAAATTTGCTTGCTGTAGAACTTTCTTCCATCACTCATCCAATAAATAATCAAGATTTTAATTCTTTAACTAAGCCTAAAGTTATTTATATCGAAGACGAAAGTCAACGAATAGGTCTTGTAAATATTCCAAGCACTCTTTGGGTGAGCATGCGTAAAAGTAAGATAACCTTTATCAATATTCCTTTTGAGGAAAGATTAAATTATCTAACAGCAGAGTATGGTATATTTGAAAATGAAAAATTGGTGAACGCGATTATTAGAATTCAAAAAAGATTAGGTGGCTTGGAAACAAAATTGGCCATTAATTTTTTATTAGAAAAAAATCACAAGGAATGTTTTACAATACTTTTAAAATATTATGATAAGTATTATGAAAAAGGTCTTCACAACAGAGAGTCGTTAGCTGATTTATTGACTACTATTTCATTTGAAAACCTAGCCATTGAAACCATAGCAAAATCAATAATGGATATGAAGCAATCGCCTGATAATAACAGTGAGGACTGACTATAAAAAAATACTATTACAAAAAATTATTATGGAAAATATTCAATTGGATTCAATAAAACTTACTCAATATTCTCATGGAGCAGGATGTGGTTGTAAAATAGCACCTAAAATTTTGGATGAAATTTTAGCAAGTAATATTACTACTCCCGATAACGATAAATTAATAGTTGGTAATCATAGCAAAGATGATGCGGCAGTGTATGATCTTGGAAATGGATCAGCATTAATATCTACTACAGATTTTTTTATGCCGATAGTGGACGACCCATATGAATTTGGTAGAATTGCTTCTGCTAATGCCATCAGTGATGTTTACGCCATGGGTGGAAAGCCTATTTTAGCCATCGCTATTTTAGGATGGCCTATTAATATTTTGCCTCCTGCTGTTGCTCAAAAAGTAATTGAAGGAAGTAGGAGTATTTGCAAAGAAGCTGGTATTCCGCTGGCGGGTGGTCATAGTATTGATTCTCCTGAACCTATATTTGGATTGGCGGTTAATGGATTAGTAGGCATTAAAAATATCAAGCAAAATAATCTTGCAAAGGAAGGAGATATTTTGTTTTTGACTAAACCATTGGGCGTAGGCATTTTGACAACTGCAGAAAAAAAAGGGATCCTATTGGAGCAACATAAAGGCTTAGCAGCAAATCAAATGATGCAATTAAATTCAGTGGGTGAAGCGCTTGGAAAAATTGAAGGAGTATCTGCAATGACCGATGTAACAGGATTTGGTCTTTTAGGTCATCTAGTAGAAATGGCTGAGGGGAGTGGACTAAGTGCTGAAATTGATTTTAAAAATATCCCGGTTATTATCAATGACCTTTCAAATTACCTAGATCAAAAGTCGGTACCAGGAGGAACTATAAGAAATTGGGACAGCTATGGCAAAAAAATCGGACCACTTACAGCCTATCAGCAATCAGTATTAGCAGATCCTCAAACTAGTGGCGGTTTATTGATAGCGGTAAATCCAAATGCAGTGGAGGAGGTGAAAAATATTTTACAACTTTATTCATTGGAATCGTTTACTCGTCCAGTTGGTGTTTTAGTTAAGCAAAACCAAACCATAGTGACAGTAAAAAGCGAATAAAAACAAATTTACTTTAGCAAAAAATCTTTTTATTGACTTAAGGGCATTATAACAATTGGTCAATTTTTTCGGAAAGTTCCCGATCCTTTTCAGTTACTACATTTCCAGCATCATGAGTACTTAACCATATTTCTACCTGGTTGTATACATTGGTCCAAAGAGGATGATGATCCATCTTTTCCGCTTCAATTGCTACACGGGTCATAAATCCAAATGCCTCTGAAAAATTATGAAACGTAAATTTTTTATAAAGGGTGTTGTTTTTTTCTTCCCACATAATGATTGAAAATTAGTTTTAAATAAAAAAGCAAAGCTTAAAAAGTGATTCAGCTTATTAAAAAATTAGGTGCTGCTTATTTTTAATTTTTTCGTTCGTCATTTCATTCACTAGCTGAACCCCCGGAATAGATTTGATAGATTTCATTAAAGTTTTTAACTCTTCTGCTGCAATAAATTCACCCTTGATTAACCAAACAAAATCAAGATGTTTGAACTCGGGCAGAAGATACTCACCATCAAACTGATTATTATATAGATAATGCGTAATAGAAGTGGAAGGAACAGCATATTCATAAATAGAAAAAAAATACTTTCGTTGCTGTTTGCTTAATTCTATTTCAATGCCGTTGTTCACTCTAAAATTAAAACCAAAAATTTGGTTCAAATGCCAACTAAAAAGATAGTCTTTGATAGGCGCCACAATTCCTAAAAGAACAGCATTTTCAAAAAATTCTTGAGCAATACTTTCATTGTCAATTTTAAGTTTCATATGAATGATCCTTATAAGTTATAGATATTATACTATTAAGCAAACACATTTTAAATTAAAAAACAACATCAAAAAATATTTCTTTATTTCCTCTCTTTACTTTTACTTTAGCAGCTTCTCCTTTTGAAAATTTATTCAAGGTACCCATGTAAGATTGCATATCTGAAAAAGTATAATTACCAATTTGCAAAATAATATCTCCCGCTATTATACCGATCTTTTGAGCTAATTTACCATCCGTAACACCATCGGCTCTGATACCTTCACCACTATAGGTGTAATCTGGCATGATGCCCAGGGAGACTTTAAAACTACTCTTAGAGCTCATAGGAATTTCCCTAGTTTTAGTAAAGGGCAATTGCCCTTTGTTATTTGCTTTTTCAATTATACTAGCAATAAATTTTATTATTTGTAGCTCACCGCCAAAATTAATTTTATTTGCATCATCAGAAGGTTTGTGATAATCACTGTGGGTACCGGTGAAGAAAAATAATACAGGAATTCCTTTTCTATAAAAAGAACTATGATCACTTGGACCAGTTCCGCTACTGTCTTTTGTAATGTTAAAAAATGGATCCTTTTGTGTCAGCAGGCTTTCCCATTGTGGAGAAGTACCATAACCCCCAATGTTTAATCCTTTTGTACTGTCTTTGAGCCTTCCAATCATATCCATGTTAATCATGTAATTGATTTTGGAAAAATCGATGGTTGGATTTTCGGTAAAATATTTTGAACCAAATAAGCCTAATTCTTCACCAGAAAAAGCGATAAATAGATAGTTGTTGTTTTTAATTTTTTTATTCCCTTTTAGTAATTTACTTACTTCAATGAGTGCCCCAGTTCCACTCGCATTATCATCCGCCCCATTGTGAATTTCAGGAACGGTTCCTGCAAAAAGTGAATTGTGATCTTCTCCATAACCTAAGTGATCGAAATGGGCCCCAATGACTATGGTGGTAGGTGCATTGTTATTGATATATCCAACTACATTATGGCCAATCCTTTTTTTATTGTCAATTGTAATTTTCAATTTTATATCTAGTGTAGCCGTTTCGTCGACAAGATATTTTTTTTGGGCAGCCTTGGTTAAATAGATGATAGGAATTTTTGCAGTGCCAGATTTTACTTTTGGTTCAAATTTTAATTCATCTTTGGTTGAAGTACTGTTAAAAATAAAAAACGCATTGGCTCCTTTGTTTGCAGCTTCAGTCACTTTTGATTGAATGCTTTCCATTAAATCTGTATGCGGATTTTTCTTAATCACTTCTATTAATTCTTTGATATCAAAAAACCAGGGACTAGCATTTTCTTGAAGTGCAACAGAGGTTGCGGCTTCCAAGGATACATTAGGACTGATGGAAAATGGAAAATAATCTTGATTAACTATTAGATCATTCCCATTGATAATTAAATGCGAAGAAGGATTTAATTCATTCCCATCATTTACCTCAAAGTCCTGAAGCCAAGTTTCATTTTCACCCTTTGGTGATAATCCAGCCTTTTCAAATTCTTTACTGATATATTCATACGCTAACTTTTCACCCTTAGTTCCGGTTCTCCTACCCTCTAATTGATCATCCGCTAAATAAGTTACGTGTTTTTCAAGATTTGACAAAGTCAACTTATCTGCCTTTTTTAGTTTTTGTGCACTAGCAAAATGAAATGAAATTAATAATAGCCAAAAGAGTTGTTTCATGTGTTGGTTTTATTGAGAGTACGAAGTTAGTTCAGTCGGGGACTAATATGGTAACCAACTTGTAAATTATTTTTATGAAGGTCAAAAGGGAATAAAAATTTTTAAATCATGGTTTGTATAAATCTTTTTTGAAATTCTTAATAAAGAGCAATCAACTATTACGTTCTCATGGGATAGGTTGGCCTTTATTTCGAAACTCTGTTTTACTCCTATTTTGGGGGGTTACTTTTTTACTACATTTAGCTAGTTTCTTATTTCGTAACCATATACCATTGATAGGGGGTATTTTTGTATTTCATAAATCTATCAGTTGACTGCTTAATTTCTATTTTGAATAAAAACATTAACATAGCATTGGTCGGAAATCCCAATAGTGGTAAGAGTTCTCTATTTAATGCTTTGACAGGTTTAAATCAGCAGGTAGGTAATTTTCCTGGGGTCACGGTAGATAAAAAAACTGGGCAATGTCAGATAAGTGAAAATCTTACTGCAACATTAATCGATCTTCCTGGCACCTACAGCCTCTATCCAAAGAGGTCAGATGAGTGGGTGGCTTATAAGGTTTTACTTCAGCAAGATGAAGATATCAAGCCCGACATGGTAGTGTTGGTAGCAGATGCTAGCAACTTGAAAAGGAACCTATTGTTTTGCTCCCAGATTATTGATTTAAAAATTCCAGTGGTAATGGCATTATCCATGACTGACCTGGCTAAGAATAAGGGGACAGAAATTGATATCAGTGGATTGGAAAGAGAATTAGGGGTGCAAGTAGTTAATATCAATCCCAGAAAAAATAAGGGAATTCCTGCATTGAAAAAAGTAATTGAGCAAACTTTCATCTCCAATTTTATTTCTCCTCGCGAGTTTATAGATAATGCGTCTTTGGCAGAAAAACCTGTAGAAAAATTGAAATCTTTACTGCCTGGAATAAGTGATTATACCGCGTTGCATTATCTTATTAACCATAGCCATTTTAAGTTAGAAGAGGGTTTACAAAAGAAAATATTGGCAATTGAAGAGGGCAGTGGTTTTAATCCAACTAAATCACAGGCAGAGGAAATAATGCAACGCTACAGTCGTATCAAATACATTATGAATCAAACTGTGGTGGAAGCTGACCCTTTGCAGCGAACCATTTTTACAGAAAAACTCGACAATATTTTATTGCATAGAAAATGGGGGTACTTGATCCTACTGGCTGTTTTATTTTTACTATTTCAAAGTGTATATTGGATTGCCCAATTTCCAATGGATGCCATCGAGTGGAGCTTTAGTAAATTGAGTGGAACACTAGGTGATATCTTACCAGCCGCATGGTGGAGCGATTTATTAATTAATGGAGTAGTGGCGGGCTTGAGCGGCATTATTATATTTATTCCCCAGATAATGATTTTGTTTGGTCTAATTACGTTGTTAGAAGATACTGGTTATATGGCACGTATTAGTTTTCTAACTGATAAACTAATGCGCAGCGTAGGACTAAATGGAAAAAGTGTGATGCCGATGATTAGCGGATTGGCTTGTGCTGTACCTGCTATCATGAGCGCCAGAAATATTGAGAATAGAAAGGAACGTTTACTAACGATAATGGTTACCCCATTAATGAGCTGTAGTGCTCGACTACCAGTGTACACCATTTTAATTGCATTGGTGGTACCCTCTAAATTGTATTTTGGTTTTTTAAGTGTGCAGGGCTTGGTGATGATGGCATTGTATTTACTTGGGACAATAATGGCTTTGCTAGTATCTTTTGTAATGCGTTGGTTTATAGATATTAAAGAAAGAAGTTTCTTTATTCTCGAACTACCGGTGTACCGTAGCCCAAGATGGAAAAATGCACTGACTACAATGGTGGAGAAGGCAAAAATATTTGTATTTCAGGCGGGTAAAATTATTATGGTTATTAGTTTGTTGTTGTGGGTATTAAGTTCCTATGGCCCTCCAACTAAAATGGCTGAAGTATCTACTCGTTATGAAAAACTCATTCAAACCAATCCTAACCAACAAAAAGAGTTGAGTAAGAAACGTCAGATGGAGCTATTAGAAAATTCATTTGCTGGAATTTTAGGCAAGGCGATTGAGCCTGCCATTCGTCCTTTGGGCTATGATTGGAAAATAGGCATTGCATTGATTACTTCTTTTGCAGCTAGAGAAGTCTTTGTAGGCACAATGGCTACTCTTTATAGTGTAGGAGATGATGCAGATGAAAACAACAATACCCTTCGCCAAAAAATGTCAGCGGCTGTAAAGGCCGATGGAACAAAGGTTTATAATCTAGCGTCTGGACTATCCTTAATGGTTTTTTATATGTTGGCTATGCAGTGTATGAGTACCTTAGCTATAGTGAAAAGAGAGACTCGCAGCTGGAAATGGCCAGCCATACAATTGGTTTATATGACTGCGTTGGCTTATTTATTGAGCTGGCTTACTTATGTGATTTTCCAATA
>Ga0164295_10002068_pt1 | contig 16672 bp, 10 predicted proteins | sample GEODES006metaG_FD_111798 | JGI IMG/M metagenome (GOLD analysis project Ga0164295, IMG submission 111798) | Oligotrophic lake water microbial communities from Sparkling Lake, Wisconsin, USA - GEODES006 metaG | ecosystem: Environmental > Aquatic > Freshwater > Lake | place: USA: Sparkling Lake... | reverse complement strand
GCAGCGGCCGCCGCCCTGACCCGGCTGGCCGTCGTCGCCGCGCGCGCCGTCTGCGCCGCTCAGGCCTGCCGCGCCTGCCCCCGCGTACGCTCGGACTGCGCGCAGGGTGAGCGCCGGCGCCACGCGCGCGCTGATCGCGACGACCGAGCCGCCCGGCCCGGGATCGCCCGCGGCCTCAATGGTCACCAGGTCGACCGCAGTCGGCGTGCGGATGCCCTCGGCGAACACCGTGACCACGCGGCCGCGGTCGGGGACGTCATTGAAGACGAGCGACTCCGTGCGAGCGCTGCGGGCCCAGCTCAGGTTGGGGTCGTACCCGCCGTACAGGGAGACGCCGTCGACGAGGCGAACTTGCTCCGCATAACGGCCCGCCGCGAGGGCGACGCCCACGACCTCGGCGCGCATCGACGCCTCCGCGAGCGCGGCGGCGATCGTGGCGAAGGGGCGGTCGGGTGTGCCGCGGCCGCTCGCGGGGTCCGCGTCGTCGTCCACGAACAGCAGGGTGTCGCGGTCGCCGTCGAGCGCGTCGCAGTTGGTGTCCGAAAACGCGGGGTCCGGCGTGTCCTGTGCGTCCGGATTGATCAACGAATCCGCGTCATTACAGTCGCGGTCGTCGGGCACGCGGCCCGGGCCGCCCATGCAGGAGCGCACCCCAATGGGCCCGCCGAAGCCGTCGCCGTCCGCGTCCGGCCACTGCAGGGGCACGCCCTCGTCCGCGAACCCGTCGCAGTCATCGTCCGCCTCGTTGCACACCTCGGGCTGGGGCACGCACGGCGGCGGGCTCGCGTCGACCTCGGCATCGGCCACCGCTGCGTCGGGCGACTCGGCGTCGGGCACGGCAAAGTCGGAGACCTCGGCGTCGCGCGCCGCGGCGTCCACCGGCGGCGGCCTCGGGGGCACGTACGCGTCGGCCACCCGCGCATCGGGCGGCATGTACGCGTCGCCCAGGTCTGGCCGGGGCGGCGCGGCGTCCGAGGGCGTGACCCCCGGCGGCGCGGGAAAATCGGAGTCGGCGCAGCCCAGCACAAGCAGGGCGACCAGCGTCGTGCGGGCGGCGCGCATCGTGAGCCTCAGGCGATGGTGACGCCGGGCGTCAGGTAGACGTCCTGCGTGGCGTGGAGGAGCGCGACGCCGTCCTTGACGGGCTTCTGGAAGGCCTTGCGACCGAGGATCAGGCCCGTACCGCCCGCGCGCTTGTTGATCACGGCGGTCCGCACGGCGTCGTACACGTCGTTGTCGCCGGCCGCGCCGCCCGAGTTGATGAGCCCCTGGCGCCCCATGTAGCAGTTCACGACCTGGTACCGGCAGAGGTCGATCGGGTGGTCGCTCGAGAGCTGCGAGTACACCTTGTCGTGCGTCTTGCCGAACTTGACCGCCTTATAGCCGCCGTTGTTCTCCGGCATCTTCTGCTTGATGATGTCGGCCTTGATCGTGACCCCCAGGTGGTTGGCTTGCCCCGTGAGGTCCGCGCTCACGTGGTAGTCCTTGTCGGCGGTCTTGAACGCGTTGTTGCGCGTGTAGCACCACAGGATCGTGAACAGGCCGAGCTCGTGGGCGCGCTGGAAGGCCTGCGCGACCTCTTGAATCTGTCGCGGGCTCTCGGGGCTGCCAAAGTAGATCGTGGCCCCGACGCCGACGGCGCCCATGTCGAACGCCTGCTCGACCTGCGCGAACATGACCTGGTCGAACTGGTTGGGGTAGGACAGCAGCTCATTGTGGTTGAGCTTCAGGACGTACGGGATCTTGTGGGCGTACTTGCGGGCCGTGGACGCGAGCACGCCGAGCGTGGACGTGACACCGTTGCAGCCGCCCTCGATGGCCAGCTTGATGATGGCCTCGGGGTCGAAGTAGATCGGGTTCGGCGCGAAGGACGCGCCGGCCGAGTGCTCGATGCCCTGGTCCACCGGCAGGATGGACAGGTAGCCCGACCCGCCGAGGCGCCCGTGGTTGTAGAGCGACGCTAGGTTCCGCAGCACGGTCACCGGGCGGTCCGTGATCGAGAACACGCGGTCGATGAAGTCCGGCCCGGGCAGGTGGAGCAGGTCCTTCGCGACCGTGCCGCAGGTGTGGTTCAGCAGGCTGTCGGCCTCGGCGCCGAGCACGTTCTGGATCTGGGCGAGCATCGTGGGTCTCCGGCAGGGCGTGAGCGGGGCGCGAGGCCCCAGACACGCGCACGCTAGCCGCAGACGCGCGCCGCGGCAAGGCGGGCGCGGCTACTCGAACCGGACGGAGCAGCGACCCTGAACGCAGGTCGTCAGGACGAGCCGGTCTTTGGCGCACCGCGTCGCCTCGCCGTGCTGGTAGGACATGTCGAGCGCGGGCTCTTGGAGCGGCGCGTCGGGCGCACGGCGAGCGACGATCAGGTGGCCCTCGCCGGCGCGGAACTCGTAGCCGAAGGAGAAGTCGAAGCGACCTGGCTTCTGGGACTTCATGTCGCGCGCCAAGTCCGGCTGGCAGCGGGTTGCAAACAGGTCGATGGGCTTGTCGTAGTGGCCGTAGAGGCTGACCTTCCACGTCGGGTTGTTGCGCAGAAAACGATAGGGCATGCCCGAGGCCTCCTGCACGATCACGCCGCTCCGGCCCAGGATGGTGTTGCGGACGTCGTCGAACGCCGAGCCATACATCAGATACGACGCGGCCTTCAGGAGCGTGGCGACGGGCGCGCTCTTGCGCAGGAACTCGCGCAGGCCGGCGCGCTGCTCGAAGGCGGTGTCAGACAGGTCGCCGGAGAAGTAGAGCACGCGACGCGTCACGTCCGCCGCGTCGCCGGGCGCCCGAAAGGTGATCTCTAAGCCGGTGAACGGCTTGCCGATCGCGTCGACGACTTCCCCCGAGGCGTCGAAGCGGACGCCGCGCGCCGACTCGATGGTGTGGCCGGTGCGGGCCAAGAAGAACATCATCAGCGCGCCCACGCCCGTGTAGCTGTCCTGCTTGAGCTCTGCCTTCATGCTTTGCGTGCGAAAGAAGTTCAGGCCGAGCAGCTTGTCGATCGACGCGCGCAGGCGCTTGACGCCGCCGAGGACCTTCGCGGCGGGATCGCGCTGCGGCGCGGGCACCTCGCCCACAGGCTCGAGGCCGAGCAAGACATAGGTGCGGGCCTTGGGGAACACCGTCACCGCGTTGACGATATCCGGCCCCGCGAAGGGGTAGAAGACCACGGGCAGCTCTACGTCTGCGAGCTGCTCGGCCACGAACGCCCGCAGCGGCGCGAGCGTGCGGGCGTCATACCGACCCCAGGCGGCCGTCATCTCGCGCGCGTAGCCCTGATAGGCCACGCCGCGGGCCTTGGTCGCAGGCTCACCCTCGGTCGGCGGCAGGCCCGCGAGCAGGCGCGCGGCGATGTTGGCCTCCGTCGCGCGGGCGGGCACGCTCACGGCGAGCACGAGCGTCAACGTCAGCGTCCACAAGTTCCCCAGCAGGCTTCTCATGGGCGCGCGGTGTATCACAGGTCAGCCAGCGCGCGCACGCAGGGGCGTCAGGCGCAGCAGCAGCGGGATCGTCTTGCGGCCGTCGACGATCGCGCCGTGATTGTACTGAGACTTCAGGTAGAGCACTCGGGCGCGCTTCGCCGACGCGGGCAGGTCGGATACGCTGTTGGGAATCCGAGGGAGCCGGGCCGCACGCTTGAACCCGGTCAAGAGCTTGTCGCAGGCCTCTGCCGTATCCTCGCCCACGAGCACCAGCCGCTTGCCACCCGTGCGGGCAAAGCGGGCGAAGGCGTCGGACGCGCCGTAGAGGCCGTCGAGCAGGATGACCTGCGCGAGGCGGGTCTCATCGAGCCATGTGGCGACCGTGCGGAACCCGCCGCTGTGAGCGACCGCCACCGCGGGGCCGCCGGGTGTGCGAATGCCCGCCGCGCGGACCGCCCCGAGCAAGGCGTCGAGCGATGTCCACCGCGGTTGCTCCGCGTTGCTCTTGGGGGCCTCCGGGACAATGAACAGGGCGTTCTGCCGGCTGTCTCGGAACTGCGAAGCCAGCGCGTGGCGGCTCCACGCCTCGTCGAGCGTGACGTTGTAGCCGTGCACATAGGCGACGACGCCGGCCGTCGCGCGGTTGTAGCCCGGCGGGGCGTAGACCCAGACCGGCCCCGCCTTGGTCTTGAGGCGCCAAGCGGAGCCGCCCGCGACGCTCTGACGTTCGAGCTTGGCAGGCTTGGCAGGCTTGGCAGGTTTGGCCGACTGCCCGCGCGGTCGCGCCTCGGCGGGCGCGCAGGCCCCGAGGGCCGTTGCGAGGGCGAGGACCCACGCGAGCAACCGCATCGAAGAGAGCATGGCGCCGAGTCTAGCTGACTGCGCGGCGTTGGCGCGACGTGCATTTGACCGTTCTGGGTCAGGCGCGCGGGCGCACCTCGCGAAGCTCAGGCGAACGTCACCCAGAGTGCGTAGGCTGCCGTTGCGAGGCCGATGAACGGCAGCACCCGGAGCGCCCACGCCACGATGTCAGGCTCCACAGACGGCGCGGCGCTGATCCGCGGTCGCGGCGGTGAAAGCGCGTTCTGCCCCGTCAGGGGCATCGGCGGGGGCATCGGCGGGGGCACCGGCGCGGGCGCGTCCCCGACCTGGCTGTCCGAGGTAAAGCCGCGGGCGGCGTCAAGCCGGAGCGTGACCGTCCACCCGGCGACGTCCAGCGCGGCGCCGTCCGCCACGACCGTGGATCGAAGCGGTGCGAGGGCCTGTTCGCCCGCGCGCGTCCCCCCGGGCCCGCCTTGGTCGGTCACCGTGATCTCGTAGACTCCGGCGTGGGCCGCGCGACGCACCTCGACCCGGGCGTGCGCGCGGCTGACGGCGGGGTCGTCGACGCACACGCCACACGTGGGGTCCCGACCGACGAGCGTCGAGACGACGCAGTCGCCCGTATCGCCGCGCGCCGTAATGCGGCGCGGCGTTGCGCGCCCACCTCGGCCCACGGGGGGGCTAACGACGACGACGAGGTCTGGCGTATCGTTCGGGCGCTGTGGCGAGATCATGGCGGGGGGGCGATGCTACCATGCGGGTGACCGACGCGCAGGGGCGGCCCGCGGTGGGGCGTCAGGTAAGCGCCCTCGGCGTCCGCGTCCAAGCGCACGCTCCCGTGCCGCGCGGTGTCGAGCCAGGCCACGCCCCGCCGGGCGTAGCGGTCTACGATGCCCTCACGCGGGAAGCCCCACGGGTTCTTCACGCCCGTCGTGAACACGACCGCTCGCGGCGACACGGCGCGCAGGAGCGTGGGTGTGCTGCTCGTCGCGCTGCCGTGGTGCGGGGCCTTCAGGACGTCTGCGCGCAGCGCCGCCCCGTGGCGCTCGACGAGACGCGCCTCGGCGTCGGCCTCGATGTCGCCGGTGAACAACGCTCGGCCCCCCGGCCAGTCGAGGCGGGCCACGAGCGAGGTGTCGTTGGGCTCGGCTCGGAGTGGCGGGTCGTGCGGGAGAAAGCGCAGCGCGCAGGTCGGGCCAAGCGGGAGCGACAGCGCGCCGGGGTCGCTGAGCGGCGCGCGCGTCCGGGCGGTCCACGTCGCGCGGACCAGGGGGGCGTGGGCGTCCGCGGGGGCGAAGACGCGCGCGACGTCGAACCACCGCAAGGTGGCGGCGAGCCCGCCTGTGTGGTCGGGGTGGGCGTGCGTCGCGACGACCGCGTCGAGCGCGTCGACACCGAGCAGCCGCAAGCGAGCGCGCACGACCCGCGCCTCGGGCTCGGGGCCCGCGTCGATGAGGGCCGCGTGCGCGCCGCACTTGACGATGATCGCGTCACCCTGGCCGACCGGCAAGAACTCGACGAGCACCGCGGGGGGACGGACGACCCCGGTCGCGACACCCAGGGCCGCGGTGACCGCGACCGCTGCTCTGGGCAGGCCGGCGCGCGCGCCCGCCCAAAGCACGAGCGGCGCCGAGAGCCCCCACGCCGCGTGTGCGCCCACGACCCAGACCGGCCCCGCCAGCGCGCCCGTCTCCTCGACGAGCGCTGTGAAGAACGCCGTCGCCTCGCAGGTCCAGGCCAGCGGCGCGGGCGACAGGGGCGCGAGCGCGAGCGCCAGCATGCCCGCAGGGACGAGCACACCGGACGCGACCGGCACCAGCAGCAAGTTCGCCCACGGCGCGGCGGGCGAGAGGGTGCCGAAGAAGCCCGCCTGCAAGGGCGCGGTGGCGGCGCTCGCGGCCAGGCTCGCCCGCACCCAGCTCATGGGACCCTGCCCCTCGGCGAGCACGATGAGCGTGAGTACCGCGCCGAACGACAGCCCGAACGAGGGCTCTCGCGCCACGGTCGGGTCGGGCCAGAGCACGGTCAGCGCCGCGAGGCCGAGCAGGTTGAGCGGCTCGGCGCGGCGTCGGACGACATGGCCCAAGAGCATGCCACCGGTCATCACGCCGGACCGCACCGCCGCGAGCGGCCACTCCGAGAGGCCTACGAAGAGCCAGGCGACCGGGAACGCGCACAGGGCCGCAGCGCGACTCGGCTCCAGCGCGCCGAGCTTGGCCGCGAGACGACGCACGGCGACGAAGACGACCCACGCGAGCCCGCTGATGTGGAGCCCGCTGACCGACAGCAGGTGGCCGGTGCCTGTCGTCTCGAACGCGCGCACAACGGCGTCGTCGAGGCCCGACTGGTCGCCGAGCAGCAGGCCGCGCAGTACCTGAGCGCCCTGAGCGTTGGGCGCGCGGTCGAGTGCCGCGTGCGCCCCGCGGCGCAGCGCGAGCCACGCGAGGGAGGCCGAGTCCGCCGGTTCGAGCACCCGCGCGTGGCCGCGGGCGGTCCACCCCAGCCGGCGGGTCGTCGACCACGCTTGGGCATCGAAGAGACCGTCCGCGTCCGCGGGTGAGGGCCGTCGAGGCGGTGCGGTCAGCCTCGCCTCGACGCGGGCGCCGACCCCCAGGCCCGCGGGCAGCCGCGGGACGCTCAAGCGCAGCAAGTAGCCGGGCGCGGCGTCGGGCTCGAGCCGCAAGCGCGGTGTGTCGCCGGTGAGCTCTACAGCCCGGACGACGGCGGACTGGCGGACCCCCTCAAGGACCGGCTGCTGTGCGGCCCACCGCGCGCCCCAACCGACCCCCGCGCCGCCGAGACACACGGCGAGCGCCGGCAAGAGCAACGCGATTCGTCCCCGCGAGGCCAGCGCGAGGCCCACGCCGAGCGCGACACCCCACGGCCACGGAGGGAGGGCGCCGAGCACGACGCCCAGCGCGAGCGGGAGGAGAGGGGCACGCACATCGAGTAATCGGTCGATGCGCCCGCGTGTCGCACAGATCTTCGAAAAAAGTGCGCGTGGAGACTACTTGGGCTCCTCGCACAGATAGTCGTTGTAAAGGCCGCCAAAGCCGCCGCGCTTGAAGGTCACCGCGCCCAAGGCGTTCACGAGAACGCCGGCGATGATCAGGGTCCTGAAGCGACGGTTGATCGGGCGGCCACCGACGGCGAGCGCGCCGACCAGATACGGCATGAAGTCCAGCGAGAAGCGAAAGCCGAACTGCTCCCAGCCGGTGTTTTGGTAGAAGAAGATCGGGACCGCCACCGCGACCCCAGCGACCGCGAAGCTCCGCATCAGGGCGTTCGAGCGCATTGGCCAGAGGAGCCAGACCAGCGCGGGCGTCGTGAGCAACAAGCTCATGCCGTGCTTGGACAAGTGCAGATAGGGGTAGGTGCCGTCGATGGACGGCAGGAGCGTGAGCGCTGCAGTCAGGTTGCGGCTCAGGAACTCGAGGTTGAAGAGCCCAAAGTCACGGATGCGGGCGATCGTGCCGTTGGCCAAGTAAGTGTGGCCGAACTCGGCGGGGTTCTCGAACCGGGCGGAGTTGTAGGCCAGCAGCAGGCCGCCCACCACGACGCACGGGGCGGCGAAGAGGGCGAGCTTGCGAACGAGGACATCCCGAGAGGGGCGCTCGCCCGAGGCGGGCCACAGGAGCTGGTGCAGGAAGAAGACCGATGCGAAGAGGAGCGGCGTGCGCGTGGCGAAGCCGGCGGCGAGCGCGAGGCCCGCGAGCAACGGCCGGCGGGCGTCGAGCGCGCAGTGCAAATAGGCGAGGTGACAGGTCACGCCGACGATTAAGGCCGTAAACCAGACTTGCCCGAGCACCGCGCACCACAGGTGAGCCGAGCCGAAGGCGAACAGGACCGTCAACCAGCGGTCGTCCATCTCGCTGCGGGCGCTGTAGCCGAGCGCCGCCCAGCGCCGGAGCAGCAGGTACATCAAGGCCACGTTCAGCGCCGCGAAGAGCACGGTGAAGATCACATCGTTCGCGCCGTAGCCCGCGATCGCGACGAACGGGATCATCAGCACGCCGGGGAACGGCGGAAACGACACGAAGTCCTTGCGCGTCGAGGTCCCACGGTCGGCGGGCGGGATGTTGATGTCCTCGCCGGCGAGCGTACGGAACTCGTTGGGCTTGCCGCCGCGCTTGGTGAAGAAGCCCTTGACCGGCGAGCCGTGCTGCTCGGCCGTTGCGCCCGTGACCTCGAGCACCTCGTAGCTCGCCCAGTCGTTCTGGTGGTGGGGCCGCCGCGTGAGCTCCGCCTGACCGTGCAAGAAGGCGTCGGCCAGATAGACGAAGTGGTTGTCGCTGCTGTGGCTCAGCAGCCGTGGCCCCGCGAACGCCGCGAAGACCGCGAGGCCTAGACCGAAGAAGAGCGCCGCGATACGCATGGGGCGGCCGAATAGCACGCCCCACGCGGACGCGGCAACGAGCGCAAGCCGCCTGATCTTCGACGCGACCTGCCGTGGGTGTTATAAGGTCGAGAGCCATGTCGAGCGCTCGAGTTCTGGTCGTCGAGGACAACCCCCGCATCGGCGAGAAGCTGCAGGAGGTCTTGTCCCGCAGTGGCTTTGCCGCCACTTTGGCGCGCGACGGCGCGGCGGCACTCGACCTGTTTTCAAGGGCGCGCTTCGATCTCGTGGTCGTCGAGCACCTGGTGCCGGGCGTCGAAGGGGGGCGGTTTGTCGACCGGCTGCGCGCCCTGGACGACGAAGTCCCGGTCGTCGTTATGGCCGCCGCGGCGCGCGCCCAGACGCGTCTGACTCAGCAAGGTCCCGGATTCATTCAAGGTTTCCTGCTCAAGCCGTTCAGGGTCCCCGACCTGCTGCAGGCCGTCAGCGCAGCGCTCGCTGGCCGCGGCAGCGAGGCTGCGCCCGCCGGGTCAACGAGCCCCGCCCCGGTGCTTCAAGGCGTCGTCGACGAGGGCACGCTCGCCGAGCTCGTTGTGCACCTGCTCCGCCGCGCTGCCGTCGGCGTGCTGCGCTTCGAGAAAGACGGCGCGCGCCGCGATGTGTACTTCGTGAACGGGCTGCCGGTCTTCGCCGAGAGCAACCTGCTGACCGAGACCTTCGGTCGCTGGCTCCTGAGCCGCGGCGTGCTCTCACCCGAGGAGTACGCCGCGCTGCGCGCCTATTGCGCTAAGCATCACGTCCGCCAGGGCGAGGGCCTCGTCGCGCAGGGCGTGATGAGCCACCAGCAGGTCTATGCGTTGCTGCGCGGGCAGGTCATCGAGCGGGTGGCGCGCTGCATGGCGTGGCTGGGGTCGTCTTATGTCTTCGTCGAGGACGCGCGGTTCCTTGAGGAGAAGCTCAGCTTCCCGATGAACCCGCTCGCGCTGCTCGTCGAGGGCGCTCTCCGGCGCTCGCCCTCCGAGGCGCTCGAGGCGCGCGCGGCCGCTTGGGCGGGGGATACGCTGACGCCGACGGCGGTCCTCGACGAGCTCGGCCCATTCCTTGACCGGCTGCACACGGGGGCCTCACTCACCGCAGCGCTGAAGGCCGCTCGCACAGTCGGTGACGTCGCGACGTCGCTCGCGCTGCCGCCCACTCGGCTCGCCGCCCTGATCGAGGTCCTCTCTGCGTGCGGCGCCGTCCAGCGGGGCGATGCCGAGCTGCCCGAGGTCGCGACGCTGCCTGGCGCGCCCGAGGCGGAGTTCGTGCTCGAAAGCCTCGAGCAGCTCGACCCCTCGCCCGAGGCCGCGCCGGACACGCTCGGCGAAGAGGTTATCGCGCGCTACCTGGCGACCCGCGGCGGCGACCACTACGCGGTGCTCGGCGTCGCGCGGGACGCGACGCCGCACGCGGTGGAGGCCGCGTGGCTCGACCTCTCGAGCAAGTTCCACCCCGATCGATTCGTGGACCACGAGGACGCCGACATTCGGCTGCGGGCCAAAGAGGTCTTCATCAAGGGGGCGCAGGCCTTCGCGGTGCTCGCGGACCCTCACGCGGCGAAGCGCTACCAAGAGCGCCTCGAGGAGAACAAGACGCAGCCGACGGCGCGCTTCGCCGCAGAGGAAGAGCTCGCGCGCGGCGAGGCCTGCTTGGTCCGGGGCGAGCACTTGGCTGCGCGGCTCGCCTTCGCCCGGGCCCACGCAGCCGACCCGCAGGAGCCGCTGTACCAAGCGTTGCTGGGCTGGGCGACGTGGCTCGACGCGACGCATGACGAGGACCGCGAGGAGGGGCAGGAGCTCATCGAAGCGGCGCTCGCTCAGGACGCGCGGCTGACGCTCGGTTGGGAGCTGCTGGCGCGCGTGCATGATGCCGCCGGGCGGGCTCAGCACGCCGACGATAGCCGCGCGCGCGCTGCGTCCCTCCGGAGCGGCCTGCTCGCGCGCCGCCCCGGTGTCGAGGCGATATGAGCAAGTCGCGCCGCCTCAAGTCGAGCGCCGGACCCGCAGCCGCGGCGCCCGCAGCGTCTCTCAACGACGAGTGGACCCCCGCGCTCGACGCGGTTGTCGGCTCCGCTCAGGCGCCCGTACCGACGCAGGCGGTCATCGCCGAGCCTGCGGGCGTCGAGGACGACGAGCTGTCTGCCGTCGAGCGCACGGGCGCCCAGCTCCCCTTCGATCTAGAGCCAGACGACAGCCCGGTGGGGCTTGGCGGTGACCAGCGCGGCATCGTCATCGATGAAGACCTCGACGATGACGCCTCGGCAGGGACGTCTGAGCATCTGTCTGCGGCCGGCGGGGACCGCACTGCGGCGTACGACCCGCCGGCGGACCTGTTTGAGCAGGTCCCCGATCCCGAGGCGCAGCCTGTCGCGCAGCCTTTCCACCTGCAGTCCACGGCGTTCTTGCCGCCCGTGCGACCCGCCGCTCCCGCTCCCGCGCCCGCCGCCGTCGCGCCGCGCCCGTCGATCGAGGTGGACGAGGCGCTGATCATTCGGCAGGACACAGACGCCGCTGCAGCGGAGCTGAGCGCAGCGCGGGCCGCGGTCGAGGCCAAGCGTCGCGCCGCTGCGTCGGCCAAGCCGCCAGCGCAGCACGCGCCCTTGCCCGAGCTCTCCGCGCCTCGCAAAGAGCGGCGCGATGCGCGCCCGCAGGGGCCGATGCACAAGCGCAAGGCGCCGACCGAACGCGTTGAGCCCGTGCGACCCGTCGACCCGGCCGAGAACGAGCTTACGGGCGTCTACGAGCCGCCCGCCGCGCTGCCTGAACTGCCGCGCGCGAAGCTCTTGATTGTCGAGGGCGAGAACCAAGGCAAGAGCTACTTCCTGAACCGCAACCACACCTCGGTTGGCCGCGGCATCGACAACGATGTGGTGCTGATGGACCTGTCCGTGAGCCGCCGGCACTTTCGGGTCGACCGTCATGGCGAGGGCTTCAAGCTCGTCGATCTGGGCAGCGGCAACGGCACCCAAGTCAACGGACAGCGTCGCGAAGAGGGCGAGCTGTACGATAGGGACCAGATCGCGCTCGGCAACACGATCCTCGAAGTCACGTACGTTTCGCGTCCGCGCGTGCGCGCCACCAACGCCCAGCCCACAGATCCCCGCCACATCCTGACGCCCGCGACGGCGGGTGCGCGGACCACGACGGCACCGAACAGCGCGCCGGCGGAGCAGCGGGTGCCGTGGCGGTGGATCGCGCTGTGGTCGGCCGTCACGTTCTGTGTGGTGCTGCTCGGCATGCTCGCAGTGCGCGAGCTCCGCCGCGGAGACGCGGCGCCGGACGAGGCCTCACTGAAGGCGCGTGACCACATGGCGCTCGCCGAGAGCGCCATCAAGGTCCGCGCGTGGGGTCGCGCCGAAGAGGCCCTGACGGTCGCGCGAAGCTTGGCGCCTCAGCTCGACCTGCCCTACGCCGCGACGCAGGCGCGCATCGACAGTGAGCGGGTGAATGTGGCACGCCTCGAGGAGGCCCGGGCGATGCGCGCGACTGCTCCGAGCGCTCAGGTCGCAGAGCGGTTGCGGCTCGTGCCGCCCGAAAGCGCCTACCACGCCGAGGCGCAGAGCTTGGTCGCCGAGCTCTTGCAGCCTCCGCCGCCTCCGAGCGTCGCGGCCTCGGCCGTTGCGCCGCGGATCGTCGCGTCGCCCGTTCGGGTCGCGCCGGAGCCTGCGCCCCGAGTCCGGCCCGAGCGCCGCGAGCCGGCGCAGGTCGAGCCGGCGGCGGAGACGGGCCGCACCCGCGCCGAGCAGGGCGACGCCATGGCGCTCTATCGCGCGGAGAGATTCTCCGAGGCCGCGCTCGCGCTCGACCGTCTGGGCAAGCGGGGCGGCAAGGCGGGCGCCGATGCGGCCTCCAAGGCGCGCCTTGTGCGGACCTTCGCTGATGAGTGGGGCGCCGCGGAGAAGGCCGTGCGCGCGCGGCGTGCCAAAGAGGCTGTCAGCGCGCTTCAGAGAGCCAGCAGCACAGACCGCAAGCTCGGCGGGCTCTTTCGGGATCGGATCGACCAGCAGCTCGCAGAGCAGTCGTACACGGTCGCGATCCAAGCGTTCAATCGCCAGGCCTACGACGAGGCCATCGAGGCGAACGCGCGGGTCCTGCAGCTCATGCCCGGTCACCCGCAAGCGCCGCGCCTTCAGGACAAGATGCGGAAGAGCGCGGGGCTGATTCTGCGCGAGGGTCAGCGCGCGCTGGCCGACGGTGACCGTGAGGCGGCCCAGCGGCTCGCGCGCGCGCTCATCAAGCTGCTGCCGCGAGACGACGCCAACCAGCGCCCCGCCCGCGACCTGCTCGCCCGCGCGGGCGGCTGAGCTCAGCCCTCGGCGCGCGCCGCGAGGACCCGCTCCATCGTCTCGACGAGCTCGCTCACGTCGAAGGGCTTGTCCAGCGCCGCGTCCGCGCCGTAGAGCGGCGAGGTCATCTCATTGACGGTCCGGCCGATGGCGGTGAGCATCAGCACACCGACGCCCGAGAGGCTCTCGTGGGACCGGATGTACTTGCAGATCTCCCAGCCGGTGAGGCCGGGCATCATCACGTCAAGGACGACCGCGGCGGGCTTGAGCTCAAGGATGCGCTCAAGGGCCTCCTCGCCGTCACGGGCCTCGACGATCGTGTAGCCGCGCTTCTCAAGCGCGCGTCGTACAAGGCGGCGCATCTCGGCGTCATCATCAGCAACGAGCAGCGTCTTCGCTTGGGGTTCGGACATACGAAGCTTCTCGCCCGACGCGCGGAGCGTGTCAAGAGCGGGACCGCGGAGCCTGACTTGAGAAAACTAGCGTGAAACCCGCAACCTGTGAGTGAGTCACAAAGACACACATGGTCAAGCTCCTCTCAGCGCTGGTCGCCCTCCTCGTCGGCTTCTACGTTTCGCTCACGTGGCGGTCCGGCGATCCCGGTTGGGCGCTGGAGTTCAACACCCGCCCCGCGAGCGCGCAGGGCTCCGAGACGCCCGCCGACTACGATCTGAAGAGCCTCTCGGTCCTGAACCGCGCGGTGATCCACATCAAGGAGAACTACGTCGACCCGCAGCGGGTGGACGAGCGGCGCATGATCGAGAGCGCGCTCGACGAGGTCCAGCGGGCTGTGCCGGAGCTGCTTGCGGAGACCGAGAAGGACGCCTCAGGTGGGCCGAAGCGCGTCACGGTGCGCATCGACGCCGCCGAGCAGACCTTCGACCTGACCGACGTCGACAACCTCTGGCACATGTCGTTCAAGTTCAAGGACATCTTCAAGTTCATCCAGGCGAACCTACGGCACTTCGATAAGTTCCCCGAGGTCGAGTACGCCGCCATCAACGGGATGCTTTCGACCCTCGACCCGCACAGCGCGCTGCTGCGGCCTGAGGACTATCAGGAGATGAAGGCGAGCACCCGCGGCAAGTTCGGGGGGCTCGGCATCGTCGTCAGCTTGCGCGATGGCCACTTGACGGTCGTGAACCCGATGCCTGATACGCCGGCGACTCGGGCGGGCGTCAAGGCGGGCGACCGGATCGTGCAGATTGGTCAGGACAGCACGGTCAACATGGTGCTGCAGGACGCCGTGGACTTGCTGCGCGGTGAGCCAGAGACGCCGGTCGACCTGTGGATTGTGCGCTCAGGGTGGAAGTCGCCGCGCAAGTTCTCGCTCATGCGCGCGAATATCAAAGTGCGGAGCGTTGACGCGACGCTGCTCGCCGACCGCGTCGGCTGGGTTCGCATCAAGAATTTTCAGAGTTCGACCGACACGGAGCTCGGACAGGCGCTCGAGGACCTCGCGAAGACCGAGCCGCTGCGCGGGCTCGTGCTCGACCTGCGCGACAATCCCGGCGGCCTGCTCGACCAGGCCATCAAGGTCGCGGACCGCTTCGTCGAGAAGGGCGCGATCGTCACGACGGTCGGCTACGGGGATAAGCTCCGCGAGCCCAAGGTCGCGACCGATACGGGGGACGAGCCGACCTACCCGCTCGTCGTGCTCGTGAGCGGTCAGAGCGCGAGCGCGAGCGAGATCGTCGCCGGCGCGCTCAAGAACCACAAGCGGGCGCTCTTGGTCGGGCAACGCACCTTCGGGAAAGGCTCCGTTCAAGTCATCTACGACAACGCCCGCGACGGCTCCGCGCTCAAGCTCACGATCGCGCAGTACCTGACGCCGGGCGACGTGAGCATTCAGTCCGTTGGTGTCGTGCCCGATGTCGGCGTCGAGGCCGTCACCATCACGCAAGACGCGGTGAACCTGCACAACGTCGAGGTCGAGCGCAGCGGTGAAAAAGAGTTGCCCGCGCATCTCGACCACGCCTCGAGCGAGATCTCGAAGCGCGCCAAGCCCGAGTTCATCCTGCAGCACCTCGAGGACCCTGAGCTCACACGCAAGGTCGAGGAGAGTCCGAACGCGCTCGTGCCCGACTTTGAGGTCGGGCTGGCCCGAGAGCTGGTCGCGGCGACGGCGCTGGGCCACGCGGACCGTGACGCGATGCTCGTCGATGCCCTGCCGCTGCTTGAGCGGCGTCGCGCCGAGCTCACCCAGGCCATCGAGTCCGCGCTCTCCGCGCGCGGTGTTGACTGGCGCCCGATCCCGCCCGAGGTGCGCGGGCGGCCCCAGTTGGACGTGACGCTGGAAGCTCAGCCGACCGCTGAGCGCGTGGTCGCGGGCTCGAAGCTCACGGTCACGGCCCGCGTGAAGAACACGGGGGACGCGACCGCGCGACGCCTGTGGGGCGTCACTCGTTCCGAGCACGACGTCTTCGATGGGCTCGAGCTCGTCTTCGGCAACGTACCGCCGGGTCAGTCGCGCGTGTGGTCGACGAGGGTCGAAGTGCCGCACAGCACGGCGACGCGTCGAGACCCGATACGGCTCGAGCTGAGGCACGATGATTCTCAGGCCCTGCCGGCACCCACTCTCGCAGTCGCCGTCTCGGCGCTGCCGCGGCCGCGATTCGCCATCGGCTGGACCGTGGATGATCGAGAGGGCGGCAACGGGGACGGCTTGGTGCAGCGCGGTGAGGAGGTCGAGCTGGTTCTCGACCTGCAAAACACGGGCGATGGGCCGTCCGCGAAGGCCGTGGCCACCTTGAATCACGGCGAGAATGATGAGGTGCGCGCGGTTTTCCTTCAGCGGGGCCGCGTCGAGGTCGAAGGCCTGACGCCGGGTACGCGCAAGCAAGTGCGCTTCGCGTTCCGTGTCAAAGAGGACCTCGTCGCGCTCGATGTGCCGCTCACGCTCTCCGTGACGGACACCGACCTGCGAGAGTCCACGAGCGAGCGCGCGGTGCTGCGCGTCGTCGAGGTGGGCGCGCCGCTCCAGCTCGGCAAGCAGCGGCTCGTCCCCCGGGGCGGGCTCGAGATCGCGCTGCGGGGCCTCTACCAAGACGCTGCGCCCCTCGTCGCCGCGGCCAAGACCTTTGTGCGGGCAGATGCCCGCTACGGCGCATGGTGGCGTGTGCCGCGCATCGAGGGCGGCTACGCTTGGGTGAGCGCCGCCGAGGTCGACGCCGGGCCCGACAGCGCCGGCAGCCCGCTCTTGGAGCCTGCCGTACTCCAAGCCCCGCCCGTCATTACCCTCGCTGAAAAGAGCCCGCTCACGGATGTCAAGGACGCCACGTTGACGCTGTCCGGCGAGGCGCTCGGACAGCGCGTGGTGCGTGACCTGCTGATCTTCGTGAACAACCGCAAGGTCTTCTTCAAGTCGAACGCGGGCGCGGCAGACGCCGACCGAGGGCGGCTCAAGTTCTCGGCGCGCGTCCCGCTCGAGAGCGGCGTCAACCGGATCACGGTCGTCGCGCGCGAGGACGACGACATGGCCAGCCGGCAGACGCTCTACGTGAATCGGGCTCCTTGATGGGCTTCGCGGCGCTCGGCGCAGGCTTGCTCTCCCTGTCCGTCGCCTTGGGCGCGTTGGGCCGCCACCAGAGCCTCTTCGCGGACGCAAAGGCCGCCGAGCTCTTCGACATCGCCTTGCGCTACCACGCGACGCACGCGCTCGGCCTCATCGGCGCCGCTTGGCTGGTCGAGCGTGCCGGTCGGGCGCGGCCCGCGCTCTGGGGCGCCCGTCTCATCGCGGCGGGCGTGTGCGTTTTCGCAGGCACGCTCTACGCGCAGGCG